>Ga0182742_1000522_pt1 | contig 60465 bp, 47 predicted proteins | sample eDN5th37CBELigMG_FD_128880 | JGI IMG/M metagenome (GOLD analysis project Ga0182742, IMG submission 128880) | Enriched Miracle-Growth compost microbial communities from Emeryville, California, USA - eDNA 5th pass 37_C BE-Lig MG (version 2)... ...
GATGAACAGGGTGACGCCGATGCCTCGCCAGTAGGTGCCGACCCGCGCCAGGGACGCGAAGTCCACGCGCAGCAGCATCGGCACGATCATCAGCCAGATCAGCACGGCGACCGGAAGGTTCACCTTGGCGACCTCGGCGCTGGCGATCACGCCGAAGAGGCCGGGCAGCATGTGGCCGAGCGCGATCCCGGCGACGATGCAGAGCGCCACCCAGACTGTGAGATATTTCTCGAAGAAGCCGATCCGCGCCGGAGGGGCTTCGTCGGCATTCAGTACATGGTCGGTCATGGCGTGCCTGTCAGTTCATCCCGCCTTCGGCAGGTTTTGTCCGATTTCGTCCAGCCGCCGCTGCAGCGCGAGCTTGTCGATCGACGCCATCGGCAGGCTGGTGAAGATGGAGATGCGGCTGTTGAGCATCCGGTAAGCCTCGGCGAATGCGAGGTGCTTCTCGGCGTCGGTGCCCTCCACCGCGGCCGGGTCCGGAACGCCCCAGTGCGCGGTCATAGGCTGTCCCGGCCACACCGGACAGGACTCGTTCGCCGCATTGTCGCAGACCGTGAACACGAAGTGCATCTCGGGCGCGCCGGGGGCCGCAAACTCTTCCCAGCTCTTGGAGCGGGCGAAGGAGGTATCGAAGTTGAGACCCTTCAGAAGCTGGATGGCAAAGGGGTGTACCTCGCCCTTGGGCTGGGAGCCTGCCGAAAAGGCCCTGAAGCGTCCTTGCCCGACCCGGTTAAGGATCGCCTCGGCGAGGATCGACCGCGCCGAATTGCCCGTGCACAGGAACAGCACGTTGAATGGATGATCGCTCATTCGCAGGTTCCTCCTAGCATTCGCAGGTGATGGCATCGATGACGGGACGGCACAGCTCCGGCGAGCCGTTGCAACAGTCTTCCATCAGGTAGGCCAGCAAGTCGCGGAACCCCGTCATGTCGGCAACGTAACGAACGACGCGGCCGTCCCGCTCGGCACGGACCAGGCCCGCGTGATGCAGGATCTTCAGGTGCGCCGACGTGGTGTTCTGGACCGCGCCGAGCCTGGAGGCGACCTCGCCAGCGGGCACGCCCTCCGCTCCTGCCTTCACAAGAAGGCGGAAGATGTCGAGACGGGTTTCCTGTCCGAGCGCCGCCAGCGCGGCCAATGCGAGCTTCTTGTCCATGTATCCATAAATCCAGATAGAATGGCTTTACAGTCAGCATATGACACTGCCATGACAGCAGTTCAACCTATCGGGAGAAACGCGAGGTGCGACAGAAAGCCATGACGGATGCCTGGTACGTCCACGGCTCAAGGCGGACGGCGTTGGCCTCCCAGCCTCACAAGGGCTCGAAGCACAGCGGCATTCCGCGCTCGATCGTGGCGACATCTGGCGGCAGCAGTGCGATGCCGTCGGCCATCGCCATCGCCATCAGACTGCCCGAGGAGCCACGGCCCAGCATCTCGAGAACGGGTCGTCCGATCTCGTCGCGCCCTGCCGTCCTGACGGGGACGAACTCGGTCCGCCCGAGCCGCTTGTCGTAGTCGAATCCTGCGACCGCAGGAGACCATTCGGGCGACACGCTCCGGAGCCCTCCGACGGTCCGGATGGCCGGAAGCGCAATCTGGCGAAACGTCACCAGCGCCGCGTTCGGGTTGCCCGGCAGCCCTGCGAAAAGCATCGCCCCGATCAGCCCGATCTTGACGGGCTTCCCGGGGCGCATCGCAACCTTCAGGACGTCCAGCGCGCCGCCTTGGCGGCCGAGAGCGGCAACGACATGATCTTCCTCGCCGGCCGACACCCCACCCGTGCTCACAAGCACGTCGCAGCGCGATGCCGCCTGCCCGAAGGCCTCGCACAGCGCGTCGAGGCGGTCGGGCACGATCCCGTAGTCGATGACTTCAACCCATGGCATGGCGGCGAGCATCGTGCCGATCATGACCCGGTTGGAGTTGTATATTTGGCCAGGTCCCAGAGGCGCTCCCGGATCGCGCAGTTCCGTGCCCGTGGAGATCAGGCCGACGCGGACCTTCCGGATCACCTCGGTCTCGACGAAACCTTGTCCTGCCAGCAGCGCAAGGCGCTGCGGCGTGAGCAGGACACCCGACTCCATGATGGCTGTCCCGGCGGTCACGTCCTCGCCTGCCCGCCGGATGTGCTCGCCGTCCCGAGGACGCCTGCGAAGAACGATCCGTTCCCCGGCGCGCTCGCAATGCTCCTGCATCAAGACGCCATCGAATCCTTGAGGGATCGCAGCCCCGGTAAAGATTTGGATCGCAGCCGCGTCAGCCCAAGAGTTCCTCACGGCGTCGCCCGCCGCCGCCCGTCCGGCGACGGGCAGCGTCCATGGACCGTTGCCTTCCAGGGCTTCCATTCGGATCGCATAGCCGTCCATGGCGGAGCTGTTGAAAGGCGGGAGGTCGACCGACGCCCGGAGACCTGCGGCCAGGATTCTCCCTCGTGCCTCCGCCAGGGGCAGCCGTTCGGTCTGGGTGATTGGCTTGGCGACCGCGACCGCCTTGGCCGAGGCAACGTCGACGGGGATGACATCGCCCTTGATGTCGGCCTCGCAGGCTTCGGTTGCATGGTTGATGGAGGCGAGGCGCATGCGCTACTCCTGCAGCGTCTTCAGACGCAAGACTGTTCATTATCGTCTCGGTGCCGGGCGGGCCGCGTTCACGATCATGCCGCCGCGGCGCAGAAACCGGGCGGCATGACGCGTCATTTGCTCATGCGGCGCTGTACTCCTTCGACTTGAAGGACAGGTGGGCGACGGAGGCAGGCGCATCCGCTATCTTCCGGATGTTCCCCCAGGTCTGCTTGTAGTTCGGGATGATCAGTTCGTTGGTCCCCGCGTTGACTACGTTGCCCTGCACGCCCGTCGGATACGCGAACAGCATGAAGGTTTCGCCCGGCCTCGCTGACGGGGTCGGATAGACCATCGCCTGGGTGGAGCCCGCGTCGTTGAAGACCTCGACGAGATCGCCCTCCTTCACGCCGACCTTGGCCATGTCGTCCGGATGCATCTCGATGAAGGGGAACGGCCAGCGGTCCATCACCAGCTCGTTCTCCACGTCGAGGTAGGCTGACTGCCAGACGAGGTTGGCGCGGCCGTTGTTGATCAGGAACGGGTACGCCGCCTGCTGTTCGGCCTTGCCCGGAGCCTGCAGTCCGCGCCATGCGGAGAGCATGAAGCGCGCCTTGCCGTCCTCGGTGTTGAACTTGCCGTCGGCATACAGGCGCTTGGTTCCGACGATGCGCTCGGCGCCGCCCTCTGGCACCTGAGCCGCGGCAGCGCCCGCGCCTTCCTGCTGGACAGGTTCCTTGCCGCGGACGCCTTCGATGGCTTCGCCCTGCACGATCATGCCCGGCTGTTCGCCCGTGGTCGTCTCTCCCCTGGAGCTGCCTTCGCCCATCGGCCCGCCTTCGATCCCGACCGCAGGTTCCTGGAAACCGTTCGTTCCCATTGCCCGGAGCCGGGCGTAGGTCACGTACTCGCCGCCCTTTTCGTTCTGGTGGTAGCCGTCCATGAACGCGTCTTCTTCCGTCTGCCAGTCGAAGCCGTCGAAGTTCGCCGCGACGTCTGCCTTGCCCATCTCGGTGAAGACGCGCTGCAGGTTATTGGCAAGGCGCGCCGCTATGAGGCAGTCGGGCATGGCCCGGCCCGGCGGGTCCATGTAGCGCTCGGTGAGCCGCATGCGCCTCTCGCCGTTCATCGAGGTGAGGTTCATCTCGCCCGAGGTGGCCGCGGGCAGAACGACGTGGCAAGCCTCGCCGATCTTCGTCGGCACGATGTCAACGTCGACCGCGAAGAGGCCACCCTGGTCGATCGCGGCCACGATGGCCTCGACCATGGCTTCACGGTCGCCGTAAGGCACCGCGTTCATCGCGTCCTTCACCTTGTCGGTTCGCTGCTTGTAGGCGCGCTTGAACTCGGAAGCGTTGAGGGTGGTCTTGTAGTGGTCGCACCCCCAGATATGATGGACCCCGCCCTGGCCGTCGATCAGCAGCTTGTCCACGTAGGCCGCAGGACGGCCCACGTGCGCGTCGCCGGGCCTGGAATAGCCCTCCTGATGGCCACCGAGCCGGACCACGCCGCCGCCGGGACGGCCCACGTTTCCGGTTGCGAGCGCGATGTTCACCAGCGCGCCGTTGGTCCGGTAGTTGTCGTTGCCCCAGATCAGGCCCTTCTCGTAGGCGAACATGGTTCGCCGCCGGGCACCGCCCTCCTTGGGCTCGGCAATCCAGCTGGCGGCCTTGCGGATGTCGTCCGGATTGAGCCCGGTGATCCCGGCGGCCTCTTCGATCGACATGCGGTTGCCCTCACGGGCCGCCGCGAAGCTGGTCAGGGCCGCCGGATGGGCCGGGTCGCCGTCCCCAGTCCCGGCTTCCGCCGTCGTGCTGGCGTCGATGAACGCCTGGTCAACCCAGCCTTTGTCCGCGATCTCGGTGAAGAGCGCGTTGAACAGGGCGAGGTCCGTTCCCGACTTGATCTGGAGGTGCAGGACGTTTTCGGCTCCCGCTTCCGCCTCGCACGCGGCGACCGTCACGGTCCGGCGAGGGTCGACGACAATGATGCGTGCTCCGCCATGCGGCTCTCCCGGAAGTTCGGCGTTCTTCTTCTCCACGGACGCGCCGCGCAGGTTGGGAACCCAGTGGTTCAGGAAGTAATTGGTTTGGGTCTCCAGCGGATTCGCGCCGACCACCATGATCGTGTCGGCGAGTTCGGCGTCCTCGTAGCAGTTGTTGAGTTCGCCTACTCCCATGTCGCGGGTGCCGTGGACCTCGGAATTGTAGGCCGGGCGGTTGTGGATGCGGATGTTCTTGACCTTCATCGCGCCGAAATAGAGCTTGCCCGTGCCCCAGGTATTCTCGTAACCGCCGCCCGCGCCGCCGTGGTCGAAGGCCGACACGAAGAGCGCGTCCTCGCCCTTGTCGGCGACGACGCGGGCTGTGACCCGGGCAACGAGGTCGAGCGCGTCGTCCCAGCTCGTCGGCTGCATCTGGCCGTAGCGCCATACGAGCGGGTCTGTCAGGCGCTGCTGCTGCGTGTTGCGTGCCCGGCTGTAGCTCATCTCGGCCATGCGGGCGCCGCGGACCGATCCGAGGCCGGAGTTCACGACGCATTCCTTGTCGGGCTTGATAACGACGTGGACGTCCTTCCCGTCCTGCTTGACGATGTTGTACATCGACGGCGAGTACCAGGCTTCTGTCTCCGCCTCCTGCTGTTCGGCGAGGTTCACGCCGAAGACGTTCGCCGAGGGGTCGGTCCCGCCCTGCTTGTTCACGGGCCAGGAATAGGCGTGGTAGCCGCAGCCGACGATGCAGTAGTGGCAGACCACGTTATGTTTGGTCGCGTCCGCCGGAATGATCGGAAGGCGGTCGATCTGTCGCTTGTAAGCCATCTTTCCCTCCCTCAGAGCACGTTCGACAGGCGGCCGTAGAGAAGCTCGTCCACGCCCTCGGCGTAGATGTCGCCCTTCTCGTCGACCCTCAGCGCGTACTGCGGCAGGTTCTGCGTAGCCTGGCCCCAGATCTGCTGGCCGCCCGCCTCGCAGTCGAAGCGCGAGTAGTGGCCGGGGCAGTTCAGCGTCCGGTCCTCCGCGTTGTAGTTCAGCGGAAAGCCCTTGTGAGGGCAGACCGTCGAGAAGCCGACGACGTCGCCGTCAGGTCCTGCTCCGCCCTGGACCGGGGTTCCGAGCTTAAGGAGCACGCCCGGGGCGTTCTCGTCCGGATAAGCGACGTCGAGCGGCTCGTTGACCTTGAGGTCGGCGACGTTTCCCAGACGATTGGACGGATACTCGACGCGGGCAAGCGCGGCCTGCGCTTTGGCCTGCGTCACGGGAAGCGTGACTGCCGCCGCAGCTCCGGCGGCGGCGAAGGCGCTTCCCCTCAAGAATTGACGGCGGCCGACATCGACCAGCCTGTTGCAGCGTTCCATCCTGTTCCTCCCATGGCGCGACAAAGGTCGCCATGTGCGAAGCAACGGGCGTGCCACACGGCTGTGCTGAAGCGATTGCTGAGAAATCGTGCGAGACTCAAACGTGGCAGCTGAGCCGGCGTTCGGAAATCCGGACATGCTGCGCCGCCGAAGGTTCAGGATTCCGAACGTCCGCCCGTTCCGCATACTGTCCATCGATTTTCCTGTCCGACCGGAATAGTCTTCTCGGCAGCAATCTCCGGGAGGATGGAGATGGATTTTGCAAAGGGCCTTGTTTCGGAAGGAGTTCCGTCGCGGCGGGCATTCCTGAAGCTGGCAGCAGGTGCGGCGGCCGCTGGAGCCATCTCCTGTGCTCCGGCAGTGGCTCAGGACGAACCCTTCAAGTTCGGACTGACGCCCGTCTTTCTCTCCAATGATCTCGAACTGCTCGGACATCTGCGGAGCTATCTGTCGGAGAGGATGCGCGGGCCCGTCGAGCTGGTGACGCGTCGGACCTACCAGGAAATCACCGCGATGCTGGTGTCGGGCCAGTTGCAGGCGGCGTGGATATGCGGCTATCCGTTTGTCCAGTACAGGCCCGACCTCGAACTCGTCGCCACCCCCTCGTGGCACGGCAAGCCGCTCTACCAGTCTTATCTGATCGTGGCTGCAAACCGGGAGGTGGAGGACTGGCGCGCGCTGAAGGGAGACATCCACGCCTTCTCCGATCCGGACTCGAATTCCGGCTTCCTGGTCACAGGCGCCCTGCTCGCCGAGAACCGCCTGCTGCCGTCTGCCTTCTTCTCGCGAACCTTCTACACCTATGGCCATCGGAACGTGATCCGCGCGGTCGCTTCAGGCCTGGCGCAATCCGGCAGCGTGGACGGTTACGTCTGGGAGGTGATGCGGGAGATCGAGCCTGACCTGGTGAACCGGACCCGCATCGTGCGCCGCTCCGAGTGGCTGGGCTTTCCCCCGGTCGCCGCGCCGAAGTCCTTGGCGGGCGATGCCCGGCTCGCCCGGCTCCGCGAGGCGTTGCTGTCGATGTCGGACGATGCGCAAGGGAGAACGGTGCTGCAGCTTCTGAGGCTCGACGGTTTCGTGGATGCTGAGGCCTCCCTCTTCGACACGATCGCAGCCAAGGTTGAGGCGGTGAGGCAGTTCGGATGAAGCTGCTCCGCCGCGTCCGCGCCATTCCCGTTTCCTACAGGGTGCCGTTCCTGGTCGCCCTGTTGATGGTGGTGATCAGCGCGGTGATTTCGGAACGCGTTCTCGACCGACTGTCGCGGACACAGGAATCTTTCATGAACAGCCTTGCCAGCACCTATCTGGACGGGCTGTCCGCAGCCGTCCTGCCAGCGGTGCTTCGCGAGGACGTGTGGGAGGTGTTCGACGCGCTTGATCGCTCGTCAACGTCATACGCGGCGATGTCGCCGGTAGAGACGGTAGTGACAGGCGCAGACGGCCGTGTCCTTGCAGCGAGCGATCCAAACCGGATTCCTTCTTACTCGGAACTCCCTGCTGCTTACTCCGACCGCTACGGCGCAGGCGTTGTCACCGTCGACGAGGACGCGCTGACGGGCTTCGCCCGGCGGGAGCTCGTGTATCAGGGGCAGCCGGCGGGCACGATCCACGCGGCGTTCGACGTGTCGGTCCTCTTCGCTGAACGGCGGGAAATCCTTCTCACGCTGCTTGTCACCAATGCCGTTCTTGCTGCCTTGTTCGCGCTTGGCGGGTTCCTGCTCGTCCGCCGCATGATCGGTCCTATGCGGATTCTCGAGGATCATATGCGCGCGGCGGCCAACGGAGCCGCCGAGCCGATCCCGTCCGCAGAATTCCCGTCCCGCGAGGGCGAGGCCGCCAGCCTCTTCCGCGGCTACAACGCGCTGGTCCGCGCCGAGCGCCAGCGAGCCGACCTTGCCATGCAGCTTGCCGAGGAAGAGAAGCTCGCCAGCCTCGGCAGGCTCGCATCCGGCATGGCGCACGAGATCAACAATCCGCTGGGCGGCCTCTTCAACGCCATCGACACGCTGAAGACGCATGGCGGGACTCCGGGCGTCCGCGACACCTCCATCAGCCTCATCGAGCGCGGGCTGCAAGGCATCCGCGAAGTCGTGGAAGCGGCCCTTGCCACCTATCGTCCGCAACGGTCCGCCCGCCCGCTGTCGGCGGCAGACCTCGAAGACATCCGCCTTCTCGTTAGGCCGGAGTTGCGACGGCGGCGCCAGCGGCTGTCCTGGGCCGTCGACTGGAAGGGCGAATTTTCGATCCGGGGCGGCCCGGTTCGTCAGGCGGTGCTCAACCTTCTGCTCAACGCGAGCGCCGCGACCCCGGAGGGCGGCGAGCTTGGCCTGGTCGCTTCGGACGCGGGCGGTCTCCTCACGGTGTCGGTGCACGACACAGGCCCCGGCATTCCCAAGGACATCGCCGGAATCCTCGTCGACCCTGATCCGGGCCCGGCGGTACGTGCCGGTCCCGGACTGGGCCTATGGATGGTGCGGCGCATGATTGACGAAGTCGGTGGGACAGTGACAATCGCCGAAAAGGCCGAAGGCGGGACAACGGTGACGCTGCTGCTGCCGTCGGCAAGGGAGGAAGGCAAGGCCGATGCTGCCTGAACGGGCGCGGATAGGGCTGGTCGAGGACGATCCCGTGATGGGCGGATCGATCGTCCAGCGCCTGGAACTCGAAGGCTGGGACGTGTCCTGGTGGCACACTGGACGGGAGGCGGTCGACAGTATCCCGGCGGCCGCCGGGAACCTAGATCTCGTGGTCTGTGACATCAGGCTGCCGGACATGTCCGGCGAAAACGTGTTCAACGAACTCGCCAGGCAGCCGAACGCGCCGCCGTTCCTCTTCGTCACGGGCTACGGCGAGATCGACCAGGCGGTGCGCTTGATGCGCTTCGGCGCGGTCGACTTCATGACGAAGCCTTTTGCGATGGACGAGTTCCTGAAACGGATCGAGTCCGGCCGCCGGACGACAGCCTCCGGCACCCGGCTCAAGGGGTACTTCCTTGGAGAATCTCCCGCGATCCAGCATGCGGAGGACCTGATCCACCGTTATGCCGGACACGACCTCCCGGTGCTGGTCACGGGCGAGACCGGGTCGGGCAAGGAGGTGGCGGCCCGGCTGCTGCACCAGGTTTCGTCGCGGGCAGCCGAACCGTTCATGGCGGTAAACTGCGCCGCGATCCCGGCAGACCTCCTCGAGAGCGAAATCTTTGGGCACGAAAAGGGGGCTTTCACGGGCGCGCACCAGCGCCACCTCGGCTATGCAGAACGGGCGGGCCGCGGCACGTTGTTCCTCGATGAGATCGGGGACATGCCTCCTGCCCTGCAGGCCAAGCTTCTCAGGCTCATCGAGGAGGCGAGTTTCACCCGCGTCGGCGGCGAGACCCTAGTTCCGTTCCGCGCCCGCATTGTCGCCGCAACTCATCGTGATCTGGCGAAGGGGTCAGCTGTCGGGTTCCGGGAAGACCTGTATTTCCGGCTGGCGGTGCTGCCTGTCGAGATACCTCCGCTCAGGGAACGCCCGGAGGATGTCGTGTGGCTGCTGGACCGCTTTCTTGAAAACGCCGCCGCGCGATCCGACGCCAAAATTCGGGGCTACAGCGCGCTGGCGGAAGAGGCCGCGCTTGCGCACGTCTGGCCCGGCAATGTCCGTGAACTTCGCAACCGTGTCGACCGCGCCGTGGCGCTCGCGACAGGCGAATGGATCATGCCTGGAGATCTCTTCCCGGAAAAGGCGGCAAGTCCTGGCGGCCAGGGCTTCGCCCCGCTGTCGGACGTCAGGGATGCCGCAGAGCGCCGCCAGATCGAGAGGGCGCTTCAGGAAACAGGCGGTCAGGTCGCCAAGGCGGCCGATCTGCTTGCCGTCTCACGGACGACGCTCTGGGAGAAAATGACGCGGCTGGGGATCGGTGCCCGTTCCTCCACGTCGGGATGAGCGTTGCGGCGTCAGGCCACACCAGGGTCTGTCTGGAACCCGTCGTTCTTCTTGATATGACGCGCCCCGCATCTGCAGCAACTGCATGCGGAAGCGGTTACCACCTCGACCGTCTGAGTGGAAAAGCCATGCCCGAGAAGAGATGAGGCGTCGGTCGCGGCGCCGCCGCTCCTAGTTCATGTTCCTGCCTCCGGCGCGTATGCCCGATGATCGAGGCGTGTTCCTGGCCGCAGAGCGAATGGTCGGACAAGCGCGCGGATGACGTCGCAATACGGGGCCGCGATGTCCTGAGCGACAAAGATTTTGATTATGGTTAATGATTTCCCGCAGCATTCCAGGCCGCGGGAGGCTCCCAGGCGGGCCGGCTTTCCGCCGCTCCCGCGCCGAGGTTTCGGGAGTAGTCCTAGCCAAATCCGAAAGATGCTTTCATGCGGTTCTGGGGATTCGACGGCTATGAGGTTATGGGGCTGCTGGTCCCACAGGCGGCGCAGACCCCGGCAGAAGGAAGTCGGCCTAGCGCGAATCGTTAACAAAACCATGCGGTTGGCGGAGTTTCCCGAGCGCCTGGCAGGGCTTGACCTGAAGTCGGAAATGAGGCGACGTCGCAGAGAAGCCGGGACGCGGCCGCAGACGTCAGATGACGGAAAGGCGCAGCGGAAGGGGGAGGATCGTTCACGAGGCGATCCTCCCCGGCCACGTCCGGACCATTTGTAAGAAGACCAATTCCAGCAAAGGAATACGGACGTGGCGAACACAAGAGATAGGAGGAGAAACTTAATAAATCACCGGCGGCGCGAACATGCTCTCCGCCATCGACGAAAAAACGGGGTTGCGTTCGTTCGCAATTTGATGTTCTTGTTCCGTTCCATTTCTGACTGGCCATCGCGGGATCCTTCCCGCATTCGTGGAGCGAGGACGTCATGCGTCTCGTCATATCCATAGACAGGCGAATATCCGCCTGACCTGACGCCGGATCGCGTCGGGTCGCCATTCACCGAGTCAACCTGAACAAGCCTTAGCGCCGCTCGCAAGAGCGCGATCCGGGACGCGCGTGCGTCTGCCGAAGCCCTTCGGCAGCGGAGGACCCATTGCGCCCGGGTTTTGGGAGAAATCTAATGAATCCTCTATCGCAGGTGCGCCGCCCTTCACATGGATTGCTTGCTCTGGCCGATCCCGGCCGGGGTTCGTTCGACGTCATCCGGGCAAATGTCCCGTTCCGTGCCAAGGAGCCGGAGCCTTGCCACCTCAAGCCCGAAGGGCGCTGGGTCAGGCCTGGCAAGTTCCCGTCCTACCGGAACGGGTATTCCCTCAGCTACTGGGGGCAAGGGCAGCTGAGCTTCCTCGTCCTGGCCGAGGTCCAGCCCTCCATCACGGGAATCCATGCGCGTCCCGAGTTCGTTGAATGGTTCGATGGTTCAGTCTGGAGGGAGCATGCGCCGGACTTCGCCTTATGGACCCCCCGCGGCCCCGTTTACGTGGACATCGAAGGCGACGCGAAGTTCCGCAGCGAGGCGACGCAGGCGCGCTCGGCAGCCCTGAGGAGCGAACTCGCGAAGCGGAGCATCGGATACCGCTGCTTCCGCGCGAAACCTTTCGACGCGCAGCCGCGCCTGGACCGCGCCAAGACGATCAACCGCTTCGCCCGCAGCCGCCTTCCCGAGGAAGTGCTCCGGATGATCTACCGGGCGGTCCCGGCGAACGGGTCCTCGACGGTTCGCGAGATTGCCGCAGAGTACGCCATCGACGCAAGGCTCTGCCTGGGCGGGCTGCTTCATCACGCATGGCACGGCCGCCTTCACGTCGACGTGGCCGCCGAACTCAATTTCTCGGCCTCGTTCCGGAGGACGCGCCGATGAATGCTCTCGCGGTGTCGCCTTTGCCGTCCCGTCCGCTCGCCCGCCCCATGTCCCCGGATACAGCGTCATGACCGTATACAAGCTCAGGAGAGGCACTCTCGTCACTTACAACAACGTCCCCTCGCGCGTGGAGGTCCGGGCGACGGAACCGCTTGGCTACTGGGTCCGGTCTATCCATGACCCTCAATACGCGGTCGTGGCCAGCGATGCCGAGATCGAGGAAGGAATCCAGGGAAGGGGCCGCTTCCGGATGGGTGCCGCCGGTGCGAACCTTCCGGATGCGCTGTCGGACGCGGGCGATCCCGATCCCTTGCGCCTGTCCAACCGGGACCATCTCGTCCGCTCCTATCGGCAGAAGCTGTCACAGCACATCGAAGACGCGCTGAAGGACCCGCACAGGAATCTCTCCCTTACAGAAGCCGCCGAAAGCGCAGTGCTGGCCGTTCCTCCGCCGCGCGGCGTGACAGCGGTTTCGCCCGCCACTGCCGCCAAGCTTGCCCGGACCTGGAAGAATTCCGGCCGCAGGCCGTTGGCCCTGGTCCCGAAGAACGCATGGAAGGGTAACCGGATTCCCAGGAAGCCCGGATTCATTCTCGATGCGGTCGAAGATGCCCTCGACAGCCGCTATGCAGGCAAGGGTACGCTGCCCCGCGTGATCAGCCATGCGCGGACGCTTGCCCAGCGCACCCTCAAGAGGCGTTCCATCGACCGGAGCACGCTCGCGGAAGCGGCCCTTCCTGTCACGGAAGAAGGCGAGTTCGACCTCGAGAGCGTCATCACGCCTCCTTACGTACGGGCCAGGCTCAAGCGACGCTCCGCCCTTTGGCGAGCCGCCCGGATGTTCGGAGCGGAAGACGCGAAGAAGTCCTTCGACGTCGCCCGCGCGGGGCCGCTGGTCACCCAGCCGCTAGCGGTCGTAGAAGGCGACGACATGGTCCTAAACGGCCTTTTCGTCGTGGACGACCGAGACTGGTTCCCGCTGGGCTTCCCGTCCGTAACCTTCCTACTGGACAAGGCGACGCAGGCCTGCGTCGGCCGCTGGATCGGCCCGTCGGGACCGAGCAGCGACACGGTCGCGCGGGCGATGGCGCATGCGGTCCTTCCCAAGGACCTGTCCGGCCACCTGGACGAAGACGGCAGCCCCCTCTTCAGCCACACATGGCCCATGAGCGGAGCCATGAGCGTGCTCAAGTCGGACATGGGCTCGCCCTACCTTTCGCAGCACGTGGAAGATGCCGCGTACCGATGCGGGACCGTGCTGCATCCACTCCCGCCAGCCAGCCCGAAGCTCAAGGGGAGCGTCGAGCGGTTCATCCGGTCCTTCAAGGATGGCGAAGCGGGGGCCGCGCTCCAAATTCTGCCCCGGCGGCTAAGACGGGCGCTGAAACCCGGCAAGGGCCCGCTGGTAGTCACGCTCAGCGAGCTGGAGCGCATCATCGATTACTGGATCGTGGAGATCTACCACCAGCAACCGCATTTCACCCACGGCCTCCCGCCCCAGGTGGCCTGGGAGGAGTGGACCGAGGAGATGCCCGTCGATCCGCCTCCGGGCCCCGAAGACCTGGCGTTGATCTTCGGTCAGTACGTGCCCGGAAGAACCGTCAACAAGAACGGGCTGCGGCTGTACGGCCTCGAGTACAACTCCGACGCCATCGGCCTCCAGAGGGAGCAGCACGGGGGACTCGACGGCATCATCCGCGACGTGGAGCTCAAGTACCACACGACGGACATCAGCACCGTCTGGGGGCTGTTCCGCGATCCCGACCATCCGGACCGGACCATGGCGGTCCCCGCCTACTGCAAGCAGATGCGCTACGCCCGCGGTCTCTCCGAGTTCAGGCACTCGGTGATCACGGCCTACGCGAAGGAAAACTCGAGCACAGGAGTGATCACCATGCACCAGTTGATGGACGCGAAGGCGAAGCTCGCCAGGATGGCCGAGCAGATTTACGCGGATAGGGACAGGAACGGGGGCTCGCTGAGCGTCGGCAGCATCCTCAAGGCTCACCGCAGCTACTTGCTCGACCCGTCCGAGCTTCCCGAGGACTCGCCGGGGACGGATCGGCACGTGGAGCTTCTGGAGCACGATGCGTTTCCCGACCCGGAAGGCAAGGCGGAGGAGCCGCAACGGACAGGGGCGAAACCGTCCTCCCGCAGCGACAGCAGAAATCCCGGCGACTCTCGGAGCCGCAGCAAGCGTCGGCTGGGGACACTCGAATGACCGCCCGCGCCATGAAACCGGATGCCGACATCGAGATGCCGGCATCCATCGCGGCGCTCGTGAACCTCGAATCCCTGCGTCCGGCCGCAAAATCGAGCAGGAAACTGAAGAAGCTCCTGATCCCGCACGCCAGGTTCAAGGAGGTCCTCAGCGAGGTGGCCCTCCAGCATCTCCTTGCGGGCGACGATCCGGAAGCGGAGGCAAGCTGCCTGCTCGTCTACGGCAAGACGGGGGCTGGAAAGTCGGCTGCCCTGAAATACTACGCCCGTCAGTTCCCGGAAAAGCGCGGACCCGAGGGCATGGTCAGGAGGGTCGTCTACCTTCAGGTGCCCTCGGGCGCGGACAAGCACGCGCTTCAGCGTCGCATCCTGACCCGCCTCGGCGTTCCGATCCCGCCCAGGGCCACCCAGGACGAGCTGACGATGCTCATCGACAGGCACCTGCGGCTGCAGCGAGTCGAACTGCTCATCCTCGACGAGGTGAACCATCTTGCCGACCTCAGGTCGAGCGAAAAGCAGTACCTCGCGGCCGACATGCTGAAGGAACTCACCAACTTCAACAGCTGCCAGCTGGTCCTGGCCGGCCTCGACAGTTCGCTGTCGGTGATCCTGAACAATCCCCAGCTGCTGAGGCGGCGCGGGCGTTCGTTCGAGGTGAAGGCCTACGCCTGGGACGACGAGGACGATCGCGAGGCGTTCGAGGATTTCCTTGAGGAGTTCGCCCATGCCATGCCGTTCCGCGAAGCCCCGCCCCTTGCCGACTGGAGCGAACAGATCTCGATCGCGTCATGGGGCCTCGTGGGCATTTCCGTCGTGTTCCTGATCCGCGCGACGGAAATCGCGGTCAAGGCGGCATCTGGGGACCTGAACGTCCTTCATCTGGGCAAGGCGTTCGACGAACTGAAGCCGCGCGGCACGAAGGGCAATCCGTTTTCGGGCAAGTCGGTCCGGTTCCCGCCCGACTACCTCGAACTCCTAATGGAAGGCGTCCGGCGGAAGAGCGGCTTGCGCAAGCGCGCGAAGGAGGTCGTCACATGACGAGACGGAACAATCATGCCGGACGCATGGTCCTGCCGCTCTCGCCCCGGCAGGAGCCGCACGAGCCCGCCCATGCCATGCTTGCCAAGGCCGCGGACCTCAACGTGCCGGGAGCCGCAAGCTTCTTCAGGCGGCTCCTGGACAACCTGCCTGGCCGTCTCGTGACGAACGTGCAGCCTGACGCCGTCGCGCGCTTCTGCGGCGTGGACGGGAGGATGCTTCGCCATGCGTCGCCCCGTTTCGAGGGCATGATGGTGTCCGTCATAGGGGAAAGATTCCGGGCCAGCGATTACTCGACCGCGTACAGGCGCTGGTGCCCCGACTGCCTTCTCGAGACGGGTTCGCATCGGACCTGGTGGGAACTGGCCTACGTCACGTCCTGTCCGCGGCACCGAATCGCGCTCTCCGAATCCTGCAGGTGCGGAGAGCGCCCGACCTGGGCCTCGTCGCCGAGCCTCCTCCACTGTCGGTGCGGACGCGAACTGGCTTCGTCACGGGGCGAACAGCTGGATGCCCGCGACGTGGCCTTCGACGCCTACCTGATCGGCCGGATGACGGGCGAGAGGGCGCAGCCCGTCCGTTGGCTGGACGCGATGGAGATGCACGAGGTGATGGACACGGTCCGGGCCGTTGGCAGGTTCGTCCTCGATCCGTTTTCCGAGACCGCCTTCTCGTATCGGCAGGAGGACCGCCGCCGCCTGACGTCGGCAGGCTTCAACGCGATCCTCGACGTTCCCGCGGCTGTCGCCGCCACGCTCGGGCGCATCTACGCCGGGATGGCGAGAATGCTTGCGCCGCCGCATTTCATGCATTCCGACGAGTTCAGGTTCTGGCTCGTGCGGGATTTCAGGAACGGGCTGAAGGAGACTGTCCGGCGCAGCATCCGCAGCTGGACCGAAAGCCGCACGCTCGTGACAGGCACGTACGACGTCCCCTACGGATATTTCACGCTGGAACACGCAGGGGTCTTGTGCGGCTTCGCCCCCTCCTCCGTGCGGACGATCATGAAGCTCCGCGGGATGCCTGTCGGCGAGCCGATGCCGGGAGCCGTGGATCCGGTCACCATGGCATGGCTCCGCCACCATGTCGGGGGCCGCAGGGACGGCCGCGGTCTCGCGGCGGAACTGGACGTGTCCGCCAGGGAAATCCCTGCGCTCAGGCAGGAAGGACTCGTCAAACCCGTCGTAAACGCGACCGGCGTCGCGTTGCATTTCTACTCTCCGGACGAATCGGGCCGGCTCATCGCGCGGATCGCGGCCGTCAGCCGGAAGGACGGAAACGGCGCAGGGCTGCGGCCGCTGCCGGCCGTCTCGCGGTCGCTTGGCGTTCCTGTCGCCGGACTGGTCCGGGCGGCGCTCGACGGCAGGCTGCGCGCGGTCAAGTCAGGGGACGGGATCGGCCTGTCGAGCTTCCTTGTAGACGTCGAGGAATCCGCCTCGCTGGCATCGCTACGGATGAAGGCGGCCTGCGACGGCTTCGCCTCATCCAGCCGACTTATGGCTCAAAAATCCTCCTGAGACGCGCTTATGGGTACAAAACACGCCTCCCATTTCCTGAACAGATTCGCCTAAACATCTGGAAAGACATTGAAATCTGGATTGACCCATAAAACGTCCTTTTGACCCATAAGTTGGCTTCCGGCCCGAAACTCCCCCGGTCCGCAACTTTCTTGCCCTTTGGTGCATTGCGTTATTTTCTTGCACATATACGATGTGCAATCTAAGTCGCCGTGCACAAGGCGACATGGCATCGGAAGGACAGGATATGAATTCGCTGATCGGAGAGCGCCTGTTCGTTCTTCGCGAGGATCGCGCAATGAGCCAGGCGGCCGTCGCAGCGATGCTCGGCCTGAAGGACAGGCAGAGCGTCCAGGCGATCGAGAGCGGCGACCGTTCGGTGAAGGCCGAGGAGTTGGTCAAGCTGGCCCAGGGTTTCAAGGTGCCGCTCGACTTCTTCACGGACCCGTTCCGCCTCAGCCAGAAGGCCGAGTTCTCCTGGCGCAAGTCCGGGGCGATAGGCAAAGCGGAAATCTCCAGCTTCCAGGAGAAGGCCAAGGGCTGGATGGGAGCTTACCGCGCTCTTGCCGAGGAAGAGGGCGAACTTCCTGTGCTGCTGAAGCGTATCGGAATCGGCGAGCGCTCCAGCTTCGAGGATGCCCGAGCAGCCGCCGAGCGCCTCGTGCGCGATCATTTCCCTGCCGACGAGATTCCCTCGAAGGCGCTTGCACGCGTGATCGAGGACGATCTCGGCACCCTGGTCATCATGGCTGACGCCGATCCCGGCATCTCGGGGGCCGCGTGCCGGACCATCGACATGAACGTAACTATCGTGAACAGGACGGAGCCGGCCGAAAGGCGTAACTTCGACCTCGCCCACGAGCTGTTCCACGTGCTGACCTGGAACGAGCTGCCACCTGCCTATTTCGACGGCGAAGAAGCCGGTCGGAAGCAGAACAGGACGGAGCAGCTGGCCAACAACTTCGCGGGAGCGCTTCTCGCTCCCGTGCACATGCTCGAGAAGCACAGGACGGGGGATGTCGGAACCGCGGAATGGCTGAACCGCACCGCCGACGAGTTCGGGATCAGCTCAGCCGCGCTCAAGTTCCGCCTGCTGAACCTCGACTGGATCTCCAAGGCGCAGGCCGACGCGGTACCCGAAGCTGCGCTCAGGAACAACGGCCGCCCTGCCCGAAAGGCTGAGGCGCCCCTGCCCTTCGGCAGGAAGTTCCTCTCGGCGTTCGCGACAGGTATCGACGAAGGCCGAATTTCGGTGAGGAAGGCTGCGGGAATCCTTGGCGTGACCGTTGACGGACTGCGCTCGTTGCTTGAGGCTCATGGGTTCGAGAACGCTTTCGACCTGTAGGACTCAATGCGACGACGCGCGTTCGTGGACACGAACTTCATCATTGCCGCCCACGAGGCCCGTCTCTGGAAGTCGCTCTCGAAGAGTCACGACCTCGAGACGGTGGAACAGTGCCGCGAAGAGTGTCACACAGGCTGCCAGAACAGAGACCCGGAGACCTGGATCGACGATGCCGATCTGCTCGCGTCGCTGGCCAGGCCCCCTCACCCAGTCGACGACGTCATGAGATCCATGGTCCTCGTAAAAAGGGGCGGCGCGGTCCTGGACAAGGGCGAACTCGACATCTGGGCTGCCGTACTGGCGGACCCGGGCACCTGGATCGTCAGCGGCCCGGATACCGCCAGCATGAAATTCGGCATCTACAACGGTTACGGCGACCGACTGCTTTCCATGGAAGACCTCGTCGCCGACCGGAAGGATTTCCAACGCAGGCGCCTGCCTTCCCAGTACCACCGCAAGTTCCTGGACCAGGTCCGGGCAAAGTGCTTCGAAGAAGCTGGACGGATTCCGCGGAAACCTTGAAAAGGCAATCCTGGCCCTGGCAGTTGGGGTTTTGACTCATAAGCTGAGACTCGTGTTCTGGGCCCCTGCTATTTCGGCATCGAAACACGCACCCCCCGTCATGATCCGTCGTGCAACCAGATGCTACGACCGTTCCTGTTCGTCCGAAGGATTCGAACTTGCGCGCTCTTGCTCAACGGCATGGCCCGAGACAGCATTGGCTTGCAAGATTCGTTCTGGACTGGATGAATTGTGGACGACACTACCATTTCCGATCTTAAACAGCAGTTCGAGGAGGATCTCTCGATCATCCAAAGGCATATTGTCGTGGATCGACTGCTCCCCCTACCGGATGTCCGAGTTATTCTCTCGCCGATCCTGCGCAAATGGCTCTTGGAGAACAATCTCGCTCTCATGTGCAAGGCGTTGGGCTACATGGCCACGCTTCCTGCGGTGGATACCTCGGTCCACGAGCAAATCATTGCCGCCGGCGGACCTGAGTTTGAATTCTATTGCGCTGGTGGCACGCTGATCGACGGCGCACCTCTCAACAGCATTTACGTGAGCACTCGGCCAAAACCTCCAGGCACCACGTCGCTCCTCCCGATCCCTAACCTCCGTGAATACCGGATCGGGCACTTCTTGGACCGAAAGTGCATCTACTGCGACGGCCAATGGATCACTACGAGAGACGTAATCAAGTACATCGCCAACAAAGCCGGCGGCATTCACTTCAATAACGGACGGCGCGATGCAAAGCAGCATGCGCTGGAGAAAGCTCGCACAGTCCTCCACCTCGGCAAGACCCCTGCCCCTGGGACACCGCTGAGCGCGCCGAACTACCTGGAGATCAACGGCACAAGCCCTCAGCCTTGGGACTGCCTCTACGTCGAGGTTCTTTCTATCGGGCAAGCCTTGCTGAACATCAGGCTAAACGGGATACCTTTGATCCGGTACGAGGACGGCGAGGATCCGTTGCGCTGGCTCAAGCAAGAACAGGCAGTCAATGTGTTCGACAGGTTCAACGCGCGCTACCACGAAGGCTAGCTCGGCAGCGTGGCCACCAGCTCCTCGTTGAAGCCGCGTTCCCGTCACCCGGAGCGCTACAAGGCATGGCAACTTATGCCTCAAAATTCCTCTTCAAGCGCACTTATGGGTCAAATCGGCGACGACTTATGAGTCAGCCGCCCGGCGCAGTGGCCCGGATTCATTGACGCGTGCTGTTCCGACTTATGAGTCAAAATGCAGAGATGCGCTCGCCTCCACCGCTTGATCGCCTCCCCGTTGTCTGCTCCCCATTACCTCCGACGTAATCGACGTCCCGCCTCGCGCCGGCCATCTTTAGCACGCTGCTTTCGAAGGCGGATCGCCAACGCGTTTCTGCAAGCGTCCCAGCGGCCACGTCTTCAGCAGCAGTTCCCAATTCGAGGAGCAAGTCGTGCCCGTAACCTACCTGATCACCTTCGACGTCGTACCCGCCGAGCGCGAGCGGTTTCTGTCGCTGCTCAACGGCGTGCTCGACGCGATGCGCCATGAGCCGATGTTCCACCGCGCCAGCCTGCATCAGGATGCCGAGACGCCGAACAAGTTCATGCTGTGCGAGACCTGGGAAAGCCATCAGGACGTTCTGGAGGTCCAGCTCGCGCGTCCATACCGCGAGGAATGGCACCGGGCCTTGCCAGAGCTTCTCGCCACGCCGCGCGACATCTCGATCTGGCAGCCGCTGCGGTCGGATGTCGGACCGTCTGCCGCAGCGCCGGCCGCATCCGGCCGTGACCGGGACTTTGGGGCATAGGGCCCGCTATGGAGATGGAGCGTCGATAGAAGGCTGAGCTGGAATGATTTCGGATCAGCCGGTGTGTCCATTTTTCCTGGACGCCATCAATCAGCCGACCCAATTGCGAGCGGTGGCGACTGGTCGCGATTTCCTTACTTCGTCATTCCATGGCGGAGCAGCGGCGAAGCGGCGTCACGGTAACCATGGGATCCAGGCCTGAACGCGACGGCCGCGCACGACGATCGAGGAAAGCCGCTGATGCGCACCGTCGCCATGTATGCTGATGAAGAAGATACTCGGCGGGATTCGGATAAAAATATAATAGTATCAATTAGAACGACGTCTCTGTTCGACTACGCGGTGCGGCTGGAGCCTAGGATCGAACTCAGCGACCGTCTTTAAGCCTAGGTTACGACGATTGATGCCCCCTGCCCGGTTCTAACCTGTTGATCTTACATATTTTCATGTATTAGATACATCTATCGATCTAATCCCTTGACTGCCGCCTGTCGACACGCATTTGGCTGTCCGTCGGTCCGTGGCGTTTGCTTTCCGATGACTTCTATGGCCTCCTGACACCGGCAACGGTCGCCGGATGCACCGGCGAAAGCGGGCGGGCTACGGCGATCACATGACGGGCAGACTTTCGGAGGCCTTTGCCGCAGCGGCCGATTTCCTGTCGCGACAGGACCCGCGCGCAGATCCGCCGGAGCATGTCGGCCGCCTCCTTGCCGCGACAGGACTGGACCGCGACATTGGCGGCGAGGACGGGACGCGCCGCAGCGACACGATCGGCCTGTTGCGCGCTGCCGCCCGCTTCGGCGGCGTCTTCAGGCTGAGATCCCGCGCGGCGCCGGGCATGGCATTTTTCGGAGGCTTTGCCGCTCCGGATCCTGCCCGCAGCGATGCCGAAAGCCTGCGGGTTTCGCTCAGCGGCGCAGGCATCACGCCCTCCGAAGCCTTCCGCGCCTGCATCGGCGAAGGCATCGAATATGTCGCGCAGTTTGAGACGCATCGCCTGCGCACCGGAAACGCCCGGGATGCCGAAGCATGGAACCGCCGCACCTACCCTCCCGAGCTGTTCGAGTGGACAGGCCAGGTGGACGGGATCGACTGGGTCGAGGCCGAATGCCTTTCCGACGGCGAGAGTTTCTGGATCCCCGCCCCCCTCGCCATGCGGTCTGCCAGCCCTCCCTCGGAAGTTGACGCCCGCCGCTGGGCGGTCGGCAATGGCTGTGCCGCCGGTCCCACGGCCGCGGCGGCGCGCTGCGCTGCGCTCTATGAGACGATCGAACGCGATGCCGTCGCCCTGTGGTGGCGGGGCGGACGGCCGCCGCTTGAGGTCTCGCAGCCTGAACTCGACGCGCTCGGCGCGACGGAGCTCCTGGCCGTCGTCAGGCAAGGCCAAGCGGACTACGAAACGACCGTCCTGCAAATCCCCTGCGATTTCGGCCTGACTTGCCTCGCCGCTTTTTCCTTCGACCACGAAGGCGGCTTTGCGGGAGGCTATGCCTGCCATCCGGATCCGCAACGTGCCTGTCGTTCCGCCATTCGCGAGATGTGCCAAATGGAACTCGGCAACGAGATCATCGCCGCAAGGCAGGACAGCTCCGGTTCGGCCGCGCCCGCAGCCGACGCGCCGGGTCGCGAGCGCCGCGATCTCGTGACGCCGGATGCGCCCGCCTTCCGCCCCGCCGGCCCGTCCTCCCTGGCGCTGCAAGGCGTCCCGGCTTTTGGCGAGGTCGTGGCCCGGCTGGCGGAGGCTGGGTTTCAGGCCTACGCCGTCGACTTCATCGAGCCCGCATCGGAAATACCCGTTGCGAAGATCGTCGTGCCGGGCCTGCAGCCCTATCCGTCGAGTTTTGTTACCCGCCGCCTGGTTGCCTCGATGACGGAATACACAGATTCCGCCTATGCGCCTCATATCGATTTATTTTAGAATGTGTCCCTTCATCTTCCTGAGGGGCAGGAATGACCAGTATCTCACGGCGTCATGACATGTCCGACGGTCGGCATATTGCTCCTGTGGGAACCGTCTGGCTCTCGACATGCGGCAAGCCCGCGCTTTTCCATGACGGGCGCGAGATCCCTGTAGCCAACCGCAAGTCGCTGGCGCTGTTCGCCTATCTGGCCAGCACGGCACACGGTTCGGAGTCGCGCGAGCGCCTGGCGGGCCTGCTCTGGAGCGAATCCAGCGAGCAGAATGCGCGCGCCTCTCTGCGCCAGACCGTGGGCGACCTCAAGGAGCGGCTGGCGACTTGCGTCCCCTCGCCGTTCTCCGCCGATCGGCTCAATGCCGGTCTCGACCTTTCGCGCGTCGACACCGACATCGGTCGCATCCGGCGGGCGCTCGTGAATGGCGAGGTCGATCCGCTGCTCATGGAGCGCAAGCGCGCATTCGAGAGCTACCTGGGCGGCTTCGACGACCTGGACCCCGCCTTCCGCACCTGGCTCATGGTGCAGCGCCAGTGCCTGCACGACGAGGCGGTTCGTGGCCTGGAGCAGATGATCTCTAGCCAGACCGACCTGTTCGCCCTCAAGCGGATCGGGCTCGCGCTCATCAACCTGGACCCGACCCATGAGCTGGGCTGCCGCACGGCCATGGAGGCATCGGTGCGCCTCGGCGATACCGCCGGCGCGTTGCGTCTCTACAAGGCGCTCTGGGACGTGCTGAACGACGAGTTCGACACCGAGCCCTCGCAGAAGACGCAGGATCTCATCCTCGACATCAAGCTGGGCCGCATCGGTCCCTCCCCGAACATCGACATCCGTGAGACCGGCCTTTCGGACTATGCGCCCCAGCAGTCGCTCTCGCTGCTCGTCGGCAATTTCGACAGTCCCGGACTCACCGGCGACGCGCTCTCCTCCATACGTATCTTCCGTCACGAACTGGTGGCGGCCCTCGTGCGGTTTCGCGACTGGGCGGTCATCGACCTCGACGGCCGCGGCGCGCCGGCTTCGAACCGTCCCTCCTTCCTCATCGAGGCAACCGTCTTCGACGACGGGCGGGAGCTTCGTTTCGTGCTCACGCTCAAGGATGTCGGAACCGGCCGCTTCGTCTGGAGCGAGCAGTTCTCAATGGAGCTGACCGGCTGGTACCAGACCCAGCAGCGCATCATCCGCCGCATTGCCGTTGCGCTGGACGTCAGCATGTCCTCGGAGCGACTGATGCAGGTCTCGGGCATGCCCGACCTGCCGCTCGACCAGTTTGACAGATGGCTGAAGGCGCAGGAGCTGATCTTTCGCTGGCGGGCGCAGGACGATGCGGGTGCCGAGCAGTTGTTCCGCTCGATCATCGCCGAGGCGCCGCGCTTTGCTCCCGCCTATGCCGGCATCGCCGGCATCCTGAACTCCCGGCATCTTATCTTCCCCGGCGTCTTCCGCTCGAGCGAGCAGCATGCGGAGGCGCTGCGTTTCGCCAAGACCGCCGTGCAGATCGATCCCATCGATTCCCGCACCCAGCTCCACCTCGGCTGGTCTTTCGCCATGAACGGAATGCCCGAAAAGGCCGCGGTCAATTTCCTGCTGGCCTGCGAGCTCAACGCCAACGACCCCTGGGCCCTGGTGTCGGCCTCGCTCGGTCTCGCCTATTGCGCCGACCGCGAAAACGCCGAGCGCCTGTCGCGCATGGCGCTCGACATCGGGCTCGGCATGTCGAAGCTGCATTGGGGCTACCAGGCCGGCATCCGCTTCCTTGCCGGCGATTTCCGCGGCTGCGTGGAGGCCGCCGAGCGGGCCGGAGACGCGGCATACTATATCGGTGCCTGGAAGGCCGCCGCATCGGCGCTCGACGGCGATGTCGACGCCGCGCAGACCGAGGCGCAGCGCTTCGTCGATCTCATCCGGGCGAACTGGTACGGCGAGGAGCCGCCTCACGAAGGCACCATCGCCCGGTGGCTGCTCCACTGCTTCCCGATTGTCGACCCGGTCGCCCGCGCCAACCTGCGGCGCGGGCTGGAATTGGCCGGGTTGCGTCCGACCGCCGGAGGCGGTCAGCTCATCGCTCCACGGGCATCGTCAACGGCAGCCGCGGATCGTGTAGTCGGCGATGCGTGAATAGAAGAACTCTTCGCGATCGAAGCTCTCCGGATCGTCGATGGCATCGAAATAGAAGTCCGGCACACCGTACTGCTTCAGCCCGCCCGTCTCGCTGTCGAGCTGCTCCTTCGACTTGGTCACCTGGTTCTTCGGCGGCAGCCTCAGGAAGAACACGTGGTCGTAGCCCTGGACGATCTGGATTTCCTTGTAGCGAGGCGGAACCTCGACGAGACCGGCCAGCTGCTGCTTGAACTCCTCGATGTCGCGCGGACGCGACCTCGGGTTCTGTGCCCACTCCACGACCTTGCGGCCGGCCTTGGGGAAATCGAGAATCTTCATCGGCTCCGGGAAGGTCTCCGGATCGTCGATCGGGTCTGGCATTGGCGCTCTCTCCTTCAGCTTTGCTTTGCAGTCATCGTGACGAAGGTGGGCGCCACCTCATGGAGGCGCAGCACATCAGCTGTGAACGTGATCAGCCTCGGCATGCAGCGAGGAATGTCCTTGCCGAAGATGAGCTCCAGCAACTCCGTGGGCTCCGGCATGTCGTCGTCGCGCAGGCGGGCGAAGAACACGTCGCCCACGATCACGGATCCGAGCGTGCCCAGCGACTTCCCATCGGTCTCCTCGGCAGCCTCGAAAAGCAGCCAGAGAAGCAGCGGCGGATTGCCGGACAGGCTATCGAGCTCCGCGTCGGTGAAACCCAGGGATGGCTCGGCCAGCCACTTCCTCAACCTCCCCGTCCTTGCTTGCTTGTCGGACAGGAGCGGGCTCAGCTTCGTGACTGCTGCCGGCAAGGCTTCGATCAGCACGTCGAGCTTCTGCAGCCCGCCCACAACGCCGCGGATTAGGTCGGACAGGAGCAGGCCGGCGTGATCGTCCGAAGGCAAGTGCGGCCGGTCGTCCGGCAACGGCGGCGCGCCCTCCTTGCTGCCGACGAGCGCGTTGTCAAACAGCCGCTCGGACAACAGGATTTCGTTGTAGCAGGGACCGATCCGCCGGCTCGTCTGTGGCGGCTCGGGGCCGATGTCGAAGAACCGGGACCAGTCGGCGATCCAGTTCTTGGTAGGCGGGAACTTGTGGGGTCGCGTCGAGGACCGCTGCTTCAGCGCGTCTCGGATCCCCTCGCCCATCGGCACCTCTTGGTTGAAGACGTAGGACATCCGCACCATCGAATGGCACACGCGCAGCGCCGCATGCGAGAACTCGACAGGTATGCCGTCCGCCCGATCGTCCACCAGCGGGACGAAGCCTTTCCCGTCGTAGAGTTCCCAGATCTCGGTGCGGAGCAGCCTCTTCAGGAAGTCCTGCTTCAGGACCCGGCGATAGAGCGCGGTCGTGACGCTGCGGCCGTTGAGAAAGAGGTGCAACCCCTTCGGCGCCTCGTGGGCGACCGCCGGCGGCATCGCGTCGCCGAGCTCGCGCAGCCTGGTCACCACCGCGTTGTGCAGGTGATGGAACAGCGCCGTGATCTGCGAGACCATGGCGTTGTCGTCGTTGCGCGGATCGGCGATCAGCACGTCCGGACGGCCGAGCTTCACCTTCTTCGTGATCTTCGTCTTCCCCTTGTCCTGCACCCAGTCGCTGTGGTCGACCTGCTGGAACCGCGGAATGTCGCGGAAGGCGAAGGGGCACCTTCCGGCCTTCCGGTAGTCCTCGATCTGCACCGGATCCATCGAGCCCGTGCGGAGCATGTTCCGATAGCCCTCGCCGGGCTCCTCGATCTCGTAAAGCTGAGGGTCAAATGACGGCCCGTTGCCGTAGAGCGAGTCGAGGTTCAGCGACTCGTCACGAAGATTGCGGCGCCCGGTCTCCTGGGTGCCGATGTCGGCCAGCAGCACCGAGTTGCGGATGAGGTCGTGCGCCGCGAACTGGCCGAGATAGGTGTAGCCCGCCGGAATGCGGTCGTTGAAATTCTTGTCGTTGGCCGTGGAGACACCGTCACTGAAGTCGTAGCGGAGCGCCATGCGGCGCATCAGCTTGGCGAAGGCCACCTGCGTGTTCCAGGCAGGGCCCAGCCCGCTATAGATGCTGTTCTTGTCGGGCGCAGCGCCTGGGTGGCCGAAGTTGCGGAAGTCCGGAGGCAGCTGCGGCGCCTCTGGCCCTGATAAGCGGGCGGCCTGGGGACGCGCTCGGTCCCCTGGACCCGGCCGGACGTGCAACGAGGCCTTGGCTTCAGCCAGCTCCGGCACCGTGGCCCGGACCTTCTCCAGTTCCCTCAGGCTTGCCCGTCCAACACCACCGTGTGCGGTCATGTCGTCCCCCCTCGCCTGCCCGGTGCGCCGGGCGGAAGCTGCATCTCACTTTCCGACGACTGGTCGCGGGACGCAACCGTCGCGATTCCGTACCAACCGGTCCCTTCAGCGACGTGCACAACTTGAACGTTCTGAGAGATCCGGAACACAACCTGGAGGAGACAGCGTGAACCCAGCGTGAAATCGGCTGGACACGGTCAGATCACGCTGGGTTCACGCAAGGGAAGGAAGAGTGCGCTTCGTCCACGTCATTGCGGGAACCACGCCATGCCGACCGACACGCGCCAGGTAACGCTTCTGCTCCCCGCGGGGCTCAGCCCGGACCGGTATCATGCGTTGACGCGCAGGCTCGTTCACGGCTTCTCGCCAAGGCCATCGGCGGAAGCGGCGCCTGCGGCCGGGACCTCGCAAGACTATCTTGTTCTCTCCCAGGCGCCCTCCTCCGCGCCGGCCGACATGCCCGTCCTCAACGACTCCACCTGGACGCTGAGCATGCCGGTCCCGGCGGACACGGACCTGGATGCGCTGGCCGCTGCCGCGAAGCGGCTGCCCGACGGCGGCGGCATCCAGGTCGAGGCTCCGGCCCGATATCGCACATCTCACCGTGATCCCTGAGCCGCGCCGGATCATCTGCCGCGACGACGCCTCAGCATCGACAGGAGCCCAAAATGCCACGACCCGGACTTTCCCGCGCTCAGGACCAGATCAACATCCTTCTCAGGTTCCCCCTTGAGCAACAGGTGGGTCACGACACGGTCGCCGCGCTGGGCAGTGCCGACCGTATCGTGCGGCGCGAAGCGCTCCGCGAGATCGAGGCGCAGGAAATCGACTACCGGCCGCATGCCGAGGACGTGGTGCGCCGTGTCTGCGCGCGGGTCAGCGCCAAGGCGCCCAGCATGGCCGTCGCCGGCGAAGAATCGGGCGTCCACTTCCTGTCGCTGGACGAGATCGACCCGCATGTCGGCCCACCGGAGGGCGTTCCCATCTACAATCCCTATACCGGCGTGCTCTCGGTATATCCGGAGCGTAACCTTACCGCGGAGGAAGCCGCTTCGGGCATCCGCGAAGCGGTTGCCACCGACGACGCCGTCGAAGGCATCGAGCCCATCGTCATCTACCGGGCGATCGCGGCCCTCGACGCCAGTCTCGATGCCGAACCGGAAACCCTCGTGGCGCCGGAAGCCGTGAGCCGCCTGACGGGCCTCGGTCTGCAGGACGATTGTTATCTCTGGCCCGACTCGGCGATGCAGGTGACGCCCGGCGGTGAACTGATGCCGTGGGGGCTGGAACGCATTGGCGTGCGCGGCGCCTGGCGCCGCGGCTATGCGGGCGAAGGCATCACCGTCGCCGTCATCGATACGGGCGTCGGCCCGCATGTGGACCTTGCCCCGCCGGTCAGGGGCGCGACCTTCATTCCCGGCAGTATCTCCTTCAACGACGATCATGGCCATGGCACCCACGTCGCCGGCACGATCGCAGCCCGACGGGGCAATGGCATCGGCGTTGCCGGCGTAGCACCCATGGCGCGCCTGCTGGCCGTCAAGGTTCTGGCCCGCGACGGCTATTCGCGCGGCGACTCGGTCGCGCTCGGCGTGACCTGGGCTGCCAACAACGGCGCCCACATCATCAACCTGAGCCTAGGCAGTTCGCAGCCTTCGGAATCGATGCGGCGCGCCGTCATCTTTGCCCGCTCGCGCAACGTCGTCGTGTGTGCCGCCGCAGGCAACGACTACGGCGGACCGATTTCCTATCCGGCCGCTTTCGACGACACCTGCCTTGCCGTCGCGGCCACGGATCAGATGAACCGCCGTGCCGCCTTCAGCAATCGCGGGCCGCAGCTCGATCTCGCGGCACCCGGCGTGACGATACGCTCGACCTATCTCGCCAACGGCTATCGCGACCTCAACGGCACCAGCATGGCGACACCGCATGTCGCCGGCGTTTGCGCGATCCTGCTGTCCCGCCATTCCGGCCTGACGCCGCTCGTCGTGCAGCGCCACCTGGAGGCGACCGCAACGCCGCTCGGCGCGCCGGATCAGTACGGCCGGGGCCTCGTCCACGCGGAACGCGCCATCGCCACCGCCGTCCGTCCGATCCCGGTCGCCGCGAACGAGCCCGCCGACCTGCCGGATTCGTTCGATCCGCCGGAGTTCATGCCACCCAAACCAACCAAGTCGGTCAAGGCGCCCGCCAAGCGGCGCCGGCAGAGCCGCTAGTACCGGGAAAGTCCAAGATGGGTACCTACACGCTCTTCATCGCCAAGGCGCCGGGCATCATGGATGCCCTCAAACGCGACTTCGGCTTCAGCACGGTCCAGGCCGCCGCGATCCTCGGCAATCTCGGGCACGAGTGCGACGGCTTCCGCACCCTGCAGGAGGTCAGCCCAGTTGCCGGTCGCGGCGGCTATGGCTGGGCGCAATGGACAGGGCCCCGCCGCCGCGCCTTCGAGGCATGGTGCGACAACCGGGACCTCGACGTCGACTCCGACGAGGCCAACTACGGCTTCCTCAAGCGCGAGTTCTCGACCACCCACGACTATGCCGTCCGTGCGCTACGGCAGGAGACGGACCTGGTTCGGGCCGTGCGGGTGTTCGAGCGCAAGTACCTCGTCGCCGGCGTACCGCACTATCCGAGCCGCGAGCGCTACGCCGAGATTGCCCTTGATGCCTACCGGTCTGCCGACCGGATTTCCGTTGAGGCACTCGAGGCAGCGGGGGCCGGCGAAGCCGAATGGCTGGACTCGGGCCTTGAAACGCTGGAGCGCGGCGGGGCCGCGGTTGCTGCCAGGCCGCGTGTAAGCGCCGGCGCGTTTCACGACCCGGACTGCGACTGCAGCAGCGTCTCGCGGTTGAAGCGCGGCCCCCTTCTGGAAACCGTCGCGCCGTCCCTGGATCCGGTCACCACGCTTGCAGCCGGCCCGGCTAAAGGGATGCTGACCGTCGCGCCGACGATTCATGACACGGTGTCGTGGGATGCACGCCCACCGAAGGCCCCGATCACCGTGCTGAACCGGCGTCCGAAAGGGATCGTCATTCACCACACCGCCAGCCAGAACGTGTCCGACATGTCGCTCGCCCATGCCAAGCAGCTCGCGCGAACCATCCAGGACTTTCACATGGGGCCCCGGCGGAACTGGATCGACACGGGCCAGCATTTCACGATCAGCCGCGGCGGCTACATCCTTGAAGGCCGGCACCGCAGCCTGGAAATGGCTCGAGGCGGCCAGCGCCACGTGCTGGGCGCCCATGCGGGCAGCGCCTGCAACGCCGACTACGTCGGCATCGAGAACGAGGGCACCTACACGAACGGCCTTCCGCCGGCGACGCAGTGGACGGCCCTGGTGCAGCTTTCCGCCTGGCTCTGCAACCAATACGGCATGAGCCCCGACGACATCATCGGCCACCGGCAGTGCAAGGACACCGACTGCCCCGGCGACCGTTTCTTTGCGCGCCTCGACGAGCTCAGGCGGGACGTGGCCGCCGCGCGCTGAGTCCTGGCCGGCGACCATGCCCCAGGGTCGTCGGTCCTTTGCCGGGGGCGGCTGGTGGTCCTCCTCCTGAGCACCACCGCCCCCGGCCGTTTTGGGACAAATGGGCGCGACGGTCGTCGCCGCGTTGGTCGTGAAGATTCTTGGGGGTGGCGAGGTCGCGGATCTCGCGGGGCCGGGGGGCCCTACCGCCTGGATCGTCACCGGCGTGGCCGTCGCGGTCCTGCTCGCCCACGCAGCCTAGGCCTGGAAGGGTTGGCCGACAGAGCCTTCCTTGGCACTCCCCCCGAAGCGGGCGCACAACGCAATTGCCGTTGCGTAAACAAGACGAGAGCGCGCATCTGCGGGCGATGTCTGCGCTTCGTTTCCGGGGATGCCGTTATCTTTGAGCACCGGGCTGGTGACCGCGAGACGGCTCCCTCCGCCCGCTCAGGCCGCGTCGATTTCGAACTCGATGGCCATGCCGTCATAGGCGGGTTCGACATGGGACGGGGTGCCGCGCTGCACGGTGCGGTAGTCGAGCGGGACGTGCATGTGCGTGAGCACCGCGCGCCGGGGCGCAAGCCGCTCTATCCACTCGAGCGCTTCGGCGAGCGAGAAATGGCTCGGGTGCCGGTCATACTGCAGGGCGTCCACCACCAGCACGTCGAGGCCCTGCATCAGTTTCACGGTATCCGCCGGAAAGTCGCTGACGTCGGAGCAATAGGCGATCCCGCCAATGCGGAAGCCCAGCGAGACGATGTCGCCGTGGACCTGCGGCAGTGGCAGGAAGGTGATCGGGCCGCCCTCGCCTTCCACCGTGAACGGCTCCCCATGGTCGATCACGTGCGCGTTAAGGATGGGCGGATACGAGCTGCCCGGCGGCGTCTCGAAGCAATAGCCGAAGGCCTGAAGCAGCCGGTTCAGCGTCGGGGTGTCGGCGTAGATATCCATTCGGCGATGCTGCTCCAGCACGTAGCCGCGCAGGTCATCGATGCCATGGATATGGTCCGCATGTGGGTGGGTGTAGACGGCAGCATCAAGCCGCGTCACCCCGGCCGCCAACATCTGCGTGCGGAAGTCCGGCCCGGTGTCGATGACCGCCCGCGTTACCCCGCCAGCGCCGATCCGCTCTACCAGTGCGGCCGAGCGTGTGCGTCGATTGCGCGGCTCCGCCGGATCGCAGGCGCCCCAGTCGCCCGTGATCCGCGGCGTGCCGGGCGACGAGCCACATCCCAGCACGGTAAACCGCAGTCGATCAGCCACTTACACCGCCACCTGCGCCGGGTGCGGCATCTTGCTGAAAAGACGGAAGAAGTTGTCGGTCGTGATAGATGCGATGGCCGCCTCGTCCACCCCAATCGTCTCGGCAAGAACGCGCGCTGTCTGCACCACGTAGGAGGGTTCGTTACGCTTGCCGCGATGCGGGACCGGCGCAAGGTACGGGGCGTCCGTCTCGACCAGCAGCCGCTCGCGAGGAACGGTGCGGGCGATTTGCCGGATCTCCTCGGAATTGCGGAAGGTCAGGATCCCCGAGAACGAAATGTAGCCGCCGAGTTCCACCCCGGTCGCCGCGAGCGCAGGCCCAGACGAGAAGCAGTGCAGGATGAAGGGGAACGCCCCCTTTGCCGTCTCTTCGCGCAGGATCGCCGCCACGTCGTCGTCGGCCGAACGTGCGTGGATAACCAGCGGCAGGCCGGTCCGGCGCGCAGCATCGATATGCACCCGGAACGACTTCGCCTGCGCGTCGCGGGGCGCGTAGTCGTAGTGGTAGTCTAGACCCGCCTCCCCGATCGCCACCACCTTGGGATGCGCGGAGAATGAGACAAGCTCCTCGGCCGTGACGTCGGGCTCCTCCGCCGCGTTGTGCGGATGGGTGCCGACCGAGCAGTAGACTTCATCGAACGATTCAGCGATTTCAATAACCTGCGGGAACTTCTTCACACGGGTCGAGATCGTGACCATTCGCTCCACGCCAGCCGCGACCGCGCGTTGCACGATCGCGGCCCGTTCTTCCGCGAAGTCCGGGAAGTCGAGATGGCAGTGACTGTCGACCAGCATCACGCTTCAGCCGCTGCCGCCTCGACATAGCGCGGGAACACGCCGACCGGCGGCGGCAGGGCGTCGCCGGGCGTTAGCGCATGCGCCTCGTCGACATGGGCGAAGCTGCGCTTGTCCGCCGGCACCGCCAACAGGTCGAGCAGCTTGCCGGCCGACTCCGGCATGAACGGCAGGCACAGGATCGCCACGCGGCGCACCGTCTCGATGGTCGTGTGCAGCACCGTCTCCATCCGCTGCGGATCCGTCTTGCGCAGCGCCCACGGCTCCTGCCCGGCGAAGTAGCGGTTGGCCTCGGCGACGACCGAGAAGATCGCGCCCAGCGCCAGGTGGATCTGCTGTTCGCCCATGAAGCGCCGCGCATCGGCCAACGCGCCGGTAGCCCGGTCGAGGATCGCGCGATCCTCGTCGGTTAGCGTGCCGCGCGCCGGCACCAGCCCGCCGAGGTTCTTGGCGATCATCGACAGCGATCGCTGCGCCAGGTTGCCGAGGTCATTGGCGAGATCGGCATTGGTACGGTTCACGATCGACTCGTGGCTGTAGTTGCCGTCCTGGCCGAACGGAACCTCACGCAGAAGGAAGTAGCGCACCTGGTCGAGGCCGTAGTGCGCGACAAGGTCGAACGGGTCGATCACGTTGCCGACCGACTTCGACATTTTCTCCCCGCGGTTGAACACGAAACCATGCCCGTAGACCCGCTTTGGCAACGCGATTCCCGCTGACATCAGGAAGGCCGGCCAGTAGACAGCGTGGAAGCGCGTGATGTCCTTGCCGATCACATGGACGTCGGCCGGCCAGTAGCGCCACCGCTCTGCATTCGTGTCGGGATAGCCGGCGGCGGTGATGTAGTTGGTCAGCGCGTCGACCCACACATACATCACGTGCGCCTCGTCGCCGGGCACCGGAATGCCCCAGTCGAAGGTGGTGCGCGACACCGACAGGTCCTTCAGCCCCGACTTCACGAAGCTGACGATCTCGTTGCGCCGCTCCGGCGGGCCGATGAAGTCCGGATTGGCCTCGTAGTACGCCAGCAGCCGGTCCTGGTAGGCCGAGAGCCGGAAGAAGTAGCTCTCCTCCTCCACCCACTCGACCGGCGTGCCCTGCGGGCCGTAACGCACGCCGTCGGCGCGCACCTCGGTCTCGCTCTCGTCGTAGTAGGCCTCGTCGCGGACCGAATACCAGCCGGCATAGCCGCCCTTGTAGATGTCGCCGTTGGCGGCCATCGCCTTCCACAGCGCCTGGCTCGCCTCAGTGTGCCGCGGCTCGGAGGTGCGGATGAAGTCGTCGTTGGAGGCGTTGAGCACCTCGGCCATCCGGCGGAACTCGGCGGAGTTGCGGTCGGCCAGCGCGCGCGGGGTCAGCCCCTCCCTGCGCGCCGTCTGCAGCATTTTGATGCCGTGCTCGTCGGTGCCGGTCAGAAACAGCACGTCCTTGCCGTCGAGGCGCTGGAAGCGCGCCAGCGCGTCCGTTGCAATCAACTCGTAGGCATGGCCGATATGCGGACGCCCGTTCGGATAGGAAATCGCCGTGGTGATGTAGAATTTTTCGCGTGACATGGCTTCGTCGCCCGACTGCTCGAAATGACTGGGGAATTGAAAAGCGCGCAACGGCAGGCAACGCCCGCCGGCCCGGAGCCGGCATCACATTCGGAGCGTGCGGTGCGACTTGAGGATCATGGTCAGCGCGTGTTGCTTGCGGTCCAGATTGTAAGTGTCCGCGTCGTGAATCGCAACGAGCATTTCGTCCCACGCCTTGGCCAGTGCCGCCGCCCGCTCGGTCTCGCCCCTTCTGGCCGCATCCAGAGAGGCTTCCGAGAAGCAGCGCAGAAGCTGGTCGTTCATGAGATGGAACAGGATCTCGTTGCCGCGCCCGCCGACGGCATCGGCCAGCCGGTGCAGCAGCGCGCCGTCGAGCTGCGGCGCCGAAAGCAGCGCATCGACCGCGTCGACGATCTCAATGCCGCCGAATTCGGTCAGCAGCAGCGCCGTGCGCACGCTGCCCTCGGCGCGGGCGAAGAGCGCCGCCCGCTTCGCTTCCGAAATCCGAACTCCCGCCGCCTCTAGCGCCCCAGCGAGATCTGCGTCGGAGAGCGGCGACAGCCTGATCGTCTGGCAGCGCGAGCGGATCGTCGGCAGCAGCCGTCCCGGCGAATGCGAGATCAGCAGGAACAGCGTCTTTTCCGGCGGCTCTTCAAGACGCTTCAGCAAGGCATTGGCGGCATTGACGTTCATGTCGTCCGCTGAATCAATGATGACGACCCGGTAGGCGCCGTCATGGGCGGTCATTGACAGGAAGCGGCCGATCTTGCGGACCTCCTCCACGCCCAGGCTCGTCATGAACTTCTTGGTCTTGTCGTTGTAGCTGCGCGTCACGTGCTGGACAGCCAGGTGCGCCCCGGAGGCCACCTGCCGGAACAGCGAAGAAGACGGGTCGGCCGGTCGGATCGTCTCCGGTGCTTCGGACGGCTCCGGATACTCCAGCAGGTGCCGTGCGATGTGGAACGCGAGCGTCGCTTTGCCTATCCCCTGCGGCCCGCTGAGCAGCAGCGCATGATGCAGCCGCCGCGAACGGTAGGCCTCGGCAATCGAAGCCAAGGCCGCCGAATGGCCGAACAGCACCGCCGTTTCGGCAGGTTCGGGGATTCCTTCCAGCGTGTCGTGCTGTTCCGGCGCCAGGCGCTCGAACGTCATGGCGCGGCGACCTCGCGTGGCGTACGGGCGTCGAGCGCGGCCGTGACCGCAGCGCCAATGATCCGCGCGACCGTGCCTGTGTCCCCTGAAGCGTCGATCACCAGGCAGCGGCCGGGCTCCTGCGCGGCGATCTGAAGGAAGGCGTCGCGGCGGCGGCGGTGAATCTCGATGTCCTCCCGCTCGAAGCGGTCCACCGCCGCGTCGCCCCGGCGGGCCGCGGCGCGTCGCAGGCCCTCCTCCGGGTCGATGTCCAGAATCAAGGTCATGTCCGGCATCGTTCCGTCCACCGCGACCTGCTCGGTGGCAGCCACCAGCGCCTTGGCGGAGGGTTCCGAGCTTCCCTGGTAGACGCGCGTCGAATCGATGAAGCGGTCGCAGAGCACCACCGCGCCGCGCTGAAGGGCCGGTCGGATCACGCACTGGACGTGGTCGGCCCGTGCCGCGGCGAACAGGATCGTCTCCATCGCCGGCCCGAACGGCTCGGCCGCGCCCGAGAGCAGCACGTGCCGAATAGCCTCCGCCCCCGGCGAGCCACCCGGCTCGCGCGTTACCACGACCTCGTGGCCGCGCGCGCGCAGCAGCTCGGCCAGGCGGGCGATCTGGGTCGACTTGCCTGCCCCCTCGCCGCCCTCGAAGGTCACGAAGAAGCCGCGCCGAAGCGTTTCGGTGTGCGCTGCACTCATGACCGCCGTCATAGTCCGGCTTGGCGTCGAGGTCTATGACGGCAGGATGCGTGACGGCAGGATGCGGTGCCACAGGCTGGCGAAGAGCGACCCTACGGCGTCGGCCGCGCGGCGGTAGATCGACCCCTCTTCCACCGTTTCGGCCGCATAGAGCGGCACCGACTGGCTCAACGTCCCGGCGATCCGGATTTCGAGCGAGGCAACCTGGTCGCCCATCCGCACGGGGGCCGGCAGCGGCCCGTCATAGACGATGCGGGCCTCCACGCTTCCTGGCACGCCTTCGGCCGGCAGCAGCAGAGGCGCCGGCCCCGCGACCTTCAGCGTCACAGTCCCCTTTTCGCCGCCGTACACTTCCGCGTCTCCAACCACCTCACCGCGTCGAAAACCGATCGCGCGACGGAACGAGCGCGACGCCCAGTCGAACAACGCGCGGGCCTCCTCGGCGCGCTCCTTCTCGCTGGAAAGCCCGGCCAGAACCCCGAAGAAGCGAAGGTCGCCGCTGCGCACCGCGCCGAGCAGCGAATAGCCGTCCGCTTCCGTATAGCCCGTCCCCATGCCGTCCGCGCCGATGTCGAGCTTCAGCATCGGGTTGCGATTGCGCTGCGTGATGCCGTTCCAGGTGAAGTCGGGTTGCGAATAGATGCGGTAGTAGTCCGGGTAGGTCAGCCAGATGTGCTGGGCCAGCCTCACCAGGTCGCGCGCGGTGACGCGCTGGCCCTCCGCGGGCAGGCCTGTGGCGTTGCGGAACTGCGAGGAGGACAGGCCGAGCTCCTGTGCCCGCCGGTTCATGATCTCGGCGAAGGCGGCCTCGCTGCCGGCCATACCCTCCGCCAGGGCGATGGCGCCGTCATTGGCGGCCTGAATGATGACCCCCTGGATGAGATCCGAGACGGCCACCTGCGAGCGCACCTTGGCGAACATGGTGGAGGTGCCGGAAGGCGCGCCGCCGGTGCGCCAGGCGTTCTCGCTGATGGTGAAAAGCTGATCGGGCTTCAGGCGTCCCGACGACAGGGCGTCGAACACCACCTCCATGGTCATCAGTTTGGCCAGCGAAGCCGGCGCGAACGGCAGGTCAGGCGCCTTGGCAAGCAGCACAGCACCGGTCGAAGCCTCGATCACGTAGGCCTGTCGTGCCTTGGTTTCCAGGCGCTGTGCCTCGACATCCCCGCCTTCCGCCGCGACGAGGCAAAGTCCGACGCAGATGGCCAGCAGCGAACGCTTCATGGCTTCGCCGCTGCAGGCAAGGCGATCAGTCGCGAACGATGATGGCGTCCGGAGCGCCGTTCGCCCAGGCCCCCGCCAGCATCCCATCCAGGGTGGAGCGTCCGTCCTCGTAGAGGTTGACGGAGTAGAGTGTCGTGTCGCCGTCGGTCGCCGTCTGGACTTCCGCACGTCCGAGCGACGCCAGCCGGCTACGGAGCGCCTCAGCTTGGGCGGCCGTCGTCAGCGTGGCTGCCGCCACGAACGGCTCGGACCGTTCCATCTTCGTGACTGCCACGCGGGTTTCGGCCGCGAACACGTCGAAGGCCCGGACCGCGGGCGCCCTCCGTTCCGGCGCATAGGACATCGCGATCGCCATTTCGACGGAATCGATCGCGTCGAACGAACTTCCTGGACGCTCGGGAACGATCGGTCCAAAGGCCGGCAACTCGGGGAAGTCGGCACTCGCCACCGCGAACGGCGGAACGGACGTGCGCTCAAGCCGGCCTGGGAACGGGGCTGACGGCTCCGGGGCCGAGCGAGTCGGCGTCGCGCCGTTCATGGCGATCATCACGCCGGTCGGCAACCCGTCGGACGGGTCCGGAGCCTTGTTGCCGGGCCGGTAGGAGGCAAGAAGGTACTCATCGTCTCGGCCATCGAGCGGCGCGCGCCCGACATATTCGACCTTCACCTTCGCGGTGCCGACGCGGGCGTATCCCAGCATCTCGGCCGCGCGGTACGACAGGTCGACGACACGGCCCTCGTGATATGGCCCGCGGTCGTTGATCCGCACGATAACGGAGCTTCCGTTCGCGAGATTGGTGACGCGCGCGTAGCTGGGCAGCGGCATCGTCGGATGCGCACCGGTGAGATGCGTCATATCGTAGATCTCGCCGTTCGCCGTCAGGCGCCCGTGGAATGCCTCGCCGTACCATGAGGCGAGTCCGGTCTTCTTGTAGCCCTTCTCTTCCTTGGGCACGTAGACCTTGCCGCGCACCACGTAGGGCTTGCCGAGCTGTTCGCGGCCGCCGCCGCGCGGAAGATTCGACTTCTTGTTGGTGACGCGAGGGCTTGCCTTAACCCCGTAGACTGACTCGGCGAAATATTCCTTCGACCGCTTCTTGTCCGGGTTCACCATCGACTTGGGTTGGGAGCTCGTGCATGACGCGAGCATCCCACCGCAAATCAGGAGCGCCATGATGGATGTTGCGCGACCCAAAACCCCGCGCGCCGATATTGCCATGCCTGAACGTCCCGCTTCGGCCTGTCTCGTCTTGCCTGCGCCCCTCCTGTTGCGAGCAAGACACACACCCCATCTGTCTTCTCCATACAAAGCAGATGTTAGCGTGCATTTAACGCAATGTGACGGGATCGGGGCAAGATTGTGGTGACGACGGAACGAAAACGCGGCGCAAGGGGGCGCCGCGTCGAAATTTCCGCTTGACCCTGAGGCGGGCGTTCGCCCGCCTCCGTCACGCCAGTGCCTGCTCCGAGATTCGCTTGAGGTCGGGCGGGAGCGCCTCGGCGGTGAGGCTGGCCACGGCGGCGTCGAGCGCCATCGACTCCTGGTCGCGCGAGCCGAGCCGGCGCACGTTGACGGTGCTCTCCTCGGCCTCGCGCCGGCCCACGACGAGAAGCACCGGCACCTTCGTCAGGCTGTGCTCGCGAACCTTGTAGTTGATCTTCTCGTTGCGCAGGTCCGCCTCGGCCGACAGGCCGGCCGCCTTGAGCTTCGCAACCACCTTGCGGGCGTAGTCGTCGGCGTCGGAGGTGATGGTGGCCACCACGACCTGCAGAGGCGCGAACCACAGCGGCATGTGTCCGGCGTGGCTCTCGATGAGAATGCCGAGGAAGCGCTCCAGCGAGCCGCAGATCGCCCGGTGGATCATCACCGGCTGCTTCTTCTCCGAGCTTGCGTCGATATAGAAGGCGCCGAAGCGCTCCGGCAGGTTGAAGTCAACCTGGGTGGTGCCGCATTGCCATTCGCGGCCGATGGCGTCCTTCAGCGTGTACTCGAACTTCGGGCCGTAGAACGTCCCCTCGCCTTCGTTGATGCCAGTCTTGATGCGGTTGTCCTCGCGCGCCATCCGCTCGAGCGCCCGCTTCAGGATGTCCTCGGCATGGTCCCACATCGCGTCGGTGCCGACGCGCTTTTCCGGCCGCGTGGCCAGCTTCACCACGACCTCATCGAAGCCGAAGTCCTTGTAGACCGACATCATCAGGTCGTTGATCTTGAGGATCTCGGCCTCGAGCTGGTCCTCGGTGCAGAAGATGTGGGCGTCGTCCTGCGTGAAGGCGCGCACGCGCATCAGTCCGTGCAGCGCGCCCGACGCCTCGTAGCGGTGGACGCTGCCGAACTCCGCGAGCCGGATCGGAAGGTCGCGATAGGACTTCAGCCCGTGCTTGAAGATCTGCACGTGGCCGGGACAGTTCATCGGCTTCAGCGCGAAGATGCGCTGGTCGGCCTCCGGGTCCTCCGGATGCGTGAAGGCGTGCGCGGACTTCACCGCGAACATGTTCTCCTGGTACCAGCCCCAATGGCCCGAGGTCTCCCACAGGCTCTTGTCGAGCACCTGCGGGGCGTTGACCTCCTGGTAGTCGTCGCCGAGCCGGCGGCGCATGTAGCCGATCAGGTTCTGGAACATCTTCCAGCCCTTGGCGTGCCAGAAGACGACGCCCGGTCCCTCCTCCTGGAAGTGGAACAGGTCCATCTCGCGGCCAAGGCGGCGATGGTCGCGCTTCTCCGCCTCCTCCAGCATGTGGAGGTACTGGTCGAGCTGCTCCTGGGTGGCCCAGGCCGTGCCGTAGATGCGGGTCAGCATCGGGTTGTTAGCGTCACCGCGCCAGTAGGCGCCGGCCACCTTCATGAGCTTGAAGGCGGTGCCGACCTGGCCGGTCGAAACCATGTGCGGGCCGCGGCAAAGGTCCGTCCATTCGCCCTGCGAATAGAACTTGATCTCCTGGTCCTCGGGAATGGCGTCGACCAGCTCGACCTTGTAGGCCTCGCCCTTGTCGCGGAAGAACGCCTTCGCCTCCTCGCGCGACACGACCCGCTTGGCGAACGGCTTGTTGCGCTGGATGATCTCGCGCATCTTCCTCTCGATGGCGGGAAAGTCCTCGGGCGTGAACGGCTGGTTGCGCGCGAAGTCGTAGTAGAAGCCGTTCTCGATCACCGGACCGATCGTCACCTGCGTTCCCGGCCACAGTTCCTGCACGGCCTCGGCCAGCACGTGGGCGGCGTCGTGGCGGATAAGCTCCAGCGCGCGCGGGTCGTCGCGGGTCAGGATCTCCACCTTGCCGGAGCCGCCGATCGGATCCGCTAGGTCGCGCACGGTGCCGTCGAGCACGTAGGCCACCGCTTTCTTGGCGAGCGACTTGGAGATCGACTCCGCCAGCGCGGCGCCCGTGGTCGCCGCGTCGTATTCGCGGACGGAGCCGTCGGGGAAGGTGAGGGAAACGGGTTCGGACATTGATCGCTCCTTTATCCAGTCCCGCAAACGAGCGCGGGTGGCTAATGCCGGAAGGCCCGGCAGGAGCGGTCTTTAGTAGCGGATACCGCCGGCGTAAAGCCGTCTCACAGCGATCATGTCGATGGTGGACGGCTCCGCGACAACCCGTCAGGAAGCCGTCGCCGCCTCCAGCGATGCGACCACACGCCAGATGTCAGACGGAGTGAAGGGCTTCTCCACCACCGGCGCACCGCTTTGCGCCAGGAAGCGGCCGGCCGCCGGGCCGAGGGTGTCGCCGGTCACGAAGACGATGCGCTCCGTCAGCTCCGGCCGGGTCTGTTCCAGCCATCGATAGAACGCCGGGCCATCCGTGTCGGGCATTCGGATATCGCAGAGGATCAGGTCGCAGGGACCTTCGTCCAACCGGTCGCGTGCCTCCCGGCCATTGCTCGCGATGACGCTCTGATAGCCGCGCCTGCCCAGTATCTCGGAGAGCGTCATGGCTATTTCCGACTCGTCATCTACCACCAGGGCGCGCCGGCGCCGGATCTGTTTCGACGCGGGGGCTGTCGTGTCGTTCATCTGCGTCGGGGCGGTGGTCGCGCCGCGCGGGAGGCGCAATTCGAATACCGCTCCACCGAGGGGGCCGTCGCCCAAGAGACGCAGGGTGCCGCCATGGGCCTCCGCAAGCCCGCGGGACACGGCGAGCCCGATGCCGGTGCCCTCACCCACCATCTTGGTCGTGAAGAATGGGTCGAACACCCGGCTGCGTATAGGCTCCGGCACACCTGGTCCGTTGTCGGCGATGGTTATCCACACCTGATCGGCGCCCGCGTCCTTTCCGGCTTCAATCCGGATCCTGCGCACGCCGTCCTTTGCTTCCAGCGCCTGCTGCGCATTCACGACCAGGTTAAGCAGCACCTGATGCAACTGGTCGGGGTCGGCTTCGATCGGAGGCAGTCCGGCGGGTATCTCGGTCTCGATCGCAATTCCTGCCGCCCGCAGGCCATAGGCGAGCAACTCCAGCACCTGCGCGACGATTTCGGCGAGATTCACCTCACGTCGTTCGGCCCTGCGCTGGCGGGCGATGGCGAGAAAGCTGCGGACAACGCGCGCGCAGCGTTCCGCCGCCTGTTCGATGGCCTTTGCCCGGCGCTCGATCTCGTCCTCACCCTCGGGCTCCGGCCCTGCAAGTCCGTCGCACAACATCGCGGCCTGGCCCAGAACCACGGCGAGCGGATTGTTCAGTTCATGCGCGATACCCGCGAGCAGCGAGCCAAGCGCCGCCATCTTTTCGGACTGGAACAGGCTCTCGCGCTGCCGCTCGATCTCGGCCTGCGCAGCCTTGCTTGCCGATAGGTCGCGCAGATGGGCTGTGAACAGGCGTCGCTCGGGAAGCCGCACTTCGGTGATGGTGAGTTCAACCGGGACCGTGCTGCCGTCGCGTCTCATGGCTTCCAGTTCCAGCCGGCGGCCGAGCACGCGCGGTATACCCGTGCGCGTGTAGCGCGCCATGCCATCGGAATGGATCTGCCGCATGTCGGGCGGAACGATCAGTTCGGCTAGCGGGCGGCCGACCGCCTCCTCGCGTGTGTAGCCGAATGTGCCCTGCGCTGCCGGGTTGAATTCAACCACGCGTCCGTCTTCGTCGGCCACGACGATACAATCGAGCGAGGAGGCGATCACGGCGGCGCTGATCGCCTCCGTTTCCTGCAGGTCGCGCAGACGCCTGGTGAGGCTGGCGAGTTCCGGCAGTTCCCAGGGAGCCGGCTCGCTCATGTCTCGTCCCCTTCCCCGTAAACATGTAGCCGACGCCGTGCACCGTCTTGATAACCTGTGGCCGGGAACGATTGCGTTCAACGCGTCGGCGAAGCCGCGTGATCCGGATGTCCACGGCACGGCTCTCGCCGCCTATTTCAGCACCGATGGCCGCAGCCAGCTTCTCGCGCGTCAGCACCCGATTCGGATGACGTGCAAAGGTCGACAGAAGCGCGAAGTCGGCATCGCTCAGCTTCTCGCGGGTTCCATCCGGCGCCACCAGCGCCCGGGCATCCTCATCCAGCATCATGTCGCCGAATTGCGGCCCCCTCTCGCCGGGACCGCCCGGTTTCGCGCCGGCCGGATTGGCCAGTTCCGCACCCGCCAAAGGCCGACGCAGCACCGCGCGGACGCGCGCAAGCAATTCCCGCAGGTCGAAGGGCTTCGCGACGTAGTCGTCGGCACCGATTTCGAGGCCGACGACACGGTCGATGACCTCGTTCGCTGCCGTCAGCATGATGATGCGCACCGGCGGTCCGGCACGTAGCCGCCGCGCGATCGAGAACCCGTCCTCGCCCGGCATGTTGACATCGAGCAGGATGAGGTCGGCCGTTTCCCGGGCCAGTTCGATGTCAAGCGCCACACCGTTGAGCGCCGTGCGAACCGCATAGCCCGACTTGCCGAGAAACTCGGTGAGCAGCGCGCCAATCTCAGGCTCGTCGTCCACCGCGATGATGCGCATCCCGCGTCGCTGCCCCCCTCGCGCGTTTTCTGACATAGCCGGTCCCGCGTTGTCCGGCAACTCACCCCTTCGCACAAAGCAAAAGGGCCGGCGCTTTCGCGGCCGACCCTCTTGTTCCGTGGATCTGTTATCCAACGAAGATGAAGTCCGCCTCCGTGAGCTGCGACGACTTGACGTTGAGCAGGAAGACGCTGTCGCTTGTTCCGGCGATACTGATGGTCGTGCCAAGCTGGGATTGCGAAAAACTTAGGTCATCGAAAGTCACCTTGTGGAACTGGAGCATGTCCACGCCGTCGGTGAAATCCTGGATCCTGTCCTGGCCGTTCACGCCCTTGAAGATGAAGACGTCCGCGTCGGCGCCTCCCGTCAGCGTGTCGTTGCCGCCGCGGCCGAAGAGCCGGTCCGCGCCGGCGCCACCACTGAGGATATTGTCGCTGGCGTTGCCGGTGAGCTTGTCGGCAAAGGCGGAACCGGCGACGGTTTCGACCGAGGTGAGCTTGTCTCCCTCAGCGAACCCGCCCGTTGCGGTGCCGGCGGAAAGGTCGACCTTTACGGCGGCGTTCGAGTTTGCGTAGGACACGGCGTCCCGGCCCTGGCCGCCGGCGAACTTGTCGGCACCGAGGCTTCCGTAGAGCAGGTCGTTGCCCTTGCCACCCGAGAAGCTCTCGGCCCAGTTGCCGCCATAGACGATGTCGTCGAAGTCCGAACCGATAACTCCTTCGATGGATACGATCGTATCGTTGAGGGCACCGGCGCCGCCCGCCGACTGAGTGGCAAGGTTCACGGATACGCCGCCGCTGGCACCGGCGTAGGACACCGTGTCGAAGCCTTCGCCGCCATCCAGGAAGTCGCCGCCGGCGCCGCCGTTCAGCGTGTCGCTGCCTTTGCCGCCATAGAGCCTGTCGTTGCCGTTGTAGCCGTAGAGCGTGTCCTTGCCGTCCATGCCAAACAGGCGGTCGGCGCCGTCGTCACCGCTGATCCGGTTGGCCAGCGCGTTGCCGACGCCGGTGAAGTCGTTCGCATGGATGTATTCGAGGTTCTCGACGTTCTGACCCAGTGTGTAGGTCGACAGGCTCGTGCGGACCTCGTCTGTTCCCGCGCCAGCCAGTTCGATGACCGTGTCCGACGCGGAGTCGACATAGTAGATGTCATTGCCGGTATAACCCTCCATGACATCATTCCCGGTACCGCCGTCGAGCAGGTCGTTACCGTTGCCGCCGTACAGTGCGTCGTTGCCCTCCCTGCCGTAGAGCCGGTCATCGCCATTGTTGCCGGTGAGCCTGTTGGCCAGGGCATTGCCGGTCAGGGTCCTTCCATAGGTGTGGTCGAGCACCTCTCCGTTCTCGATGTTGTCGCCCAGCGTCCAGTTTGTCCATGAGCGGATCGTGTCGGCGGTTCCGCCACCCTGCAATTCGATCACGACGTCCTGGGCCGAGTTGACCTCGTAGTTGTCGTTGCCAGCGCCGCCGACCATCCGGTCGTTGCCGTTGCCGCCGATCAGGACGTCGCTGCCGATGCCGCCATACAGCGTGTCGTTGCCATCGCCGCCGCTGAGTGTGGACGACCAGGACTTCGTGGCATCGAGAACGTTGGACAGGCCGTTGCCGGTGATGCTGACGCCGAAGGCGCCCGAGCCCGAATAGACGACGTTCTCGACATCCCCTCTGACCTGCGCGGTGTTGCTCAGATTGAGTGCCGTATTGCCGAGCAGCCTGATGAGGTCGGTCGCGACATCGCCACCGGTTTCGTCGACGACGTCGCCCGCATTGTCGACCGTATAGGTGTCGGCGCCAGTGCCGCCCCTCATGATGTCGGCGCCGGCGCCGCCATCGAGATCGTCCTTGCCATGGCCTCCGACCAGCGTGTCGTTGCCAGAGCCGCCGACGATAACATTGTCGAGGGAATTCCCGATAAGGGTTGCGCCAACCGACGACTGCAGCACGAGCTTCTCGATACCCGCGCCGCCGGTCGAAAGGTCCACGCTGTAGTTGGCGTAGACGACATCGTAGCCGCTTGAGTCGCCGGTGATGATGTCGGCCGCGCTCTGGAGGTAGTAGGTGTCGTCGCCGGCGCCGCCGTCGAACCTGTTCGCACCCGAGCCTCCCCACATCCTGTCGTTGCCGGCGCCGCCGAGAAGCCTGTCGTCGCCGTCACGACCATAGAGCTCGTCGTTTCCAGCCCCGCCGTCGACGATGTCGTTGCCGCTGCCGCCGTCGAGCACGTCGTTGCCCTCCTCACCGAAGAGCTGGTCATGGTCGGCCTCGCCATAGAGGTAATCGTTGCCCGCATCGCCGAACATCCGGTCGTTGCCGCGGCCTCCCCACATGTGGTCGTTTCCGATCGCGCCGTCGCCGAGGTCGTCGTCGCCGCTCATGTAGTCATCACCGTCGCCGCCCCACAGCTTGTCGTGGCCGTCGTTGCCGACGATGTAGTCGTTGCCCGCCTCGCCATAGAGCTCGTCGTCGCCGGCCCAGCCCCAGATGGTGTCGTTGCCACCCCTGCCGAGGATCATCTCGTTGAGAGAGTCGCTGCCGACCAGGTCGCCTACGTAGACCGGGCCGATGAACGGGTAGTTGACCCACTTCCCACCCTGGCTGCTGTCATTGCCAATGATGATTTTGTCAATTGGCATCGTGGCCTCCATCGTGAGGCGACCAGGGCCGCCCCTCTCCTTTCGACGAACCGGAGTGGTTCGCGTTCGATGGAGCTAATAGGCATTGCCCGTTTCTGCAGCTTTCCGCCGTTTTATTGCGATGTAGCCAATGTTTCAGGCAGATTCGCTCAATGTTTCAGATCGAGCGGCGCAAAGTGTTACAAATCCGGGTTTCCCCCACCTTGGCATCCAGTTTCATGGGAGCGGCCGAGCCAAGGTGCGGGACGCGCGTTGGACATCGATCTCTGCCGTCATCGCGTCCAGAAAGCGAGCATGGCTGGCTGGTGCGTCGGCGGCACCGGGGACCATCGGGGGTGTTGCGGGCCTGTAATGGCCAGTTCGACCGTCGGACCCGCGTCAAAACCGCGGCGGCGCGCGGTTCCGCGAACCTCAAGGACAAGTAGCCGGATTCCCCATTATCCACATCGTGGCACTAGATGTTGGATCACCCGCAACGAATCGTTGACCGACCGAATCTTGTCGTCTCATATGCTCGGCGTGCCCGCGTCATGGGCCGGCCGGCGATGACCGCCGGGGAGTTTCCATGATCATCCGTGCGTATCGGCGCGTTCAGCCGCTGGCTTCGCGAGGCCGGCTTTGCGCGCCGAATTCCCGGAGTGAGGATTGGGCGCAACAGTGGCATGTGAAGCGTTTGATAACCTATATATGGTGGTGTACGGATAAGCGAACCACTATATAAGTGATCCTTGTATCGAGTGCGGCGACGGATCGGGTTTGAGAGTTCCGACGCGGAGTACGGGTAGCGAGGCCACTGCCAACGCAACGTTCGGCAGGTGACAGCGTTGAAGGGCCCCGGCCATGAAGGCCGGGAGAAATGCGGCAGGGCGTTGGTCCATGAGGGTGGCGGAAGGCCAATGGGATCGCCCCAATATATAGATTTCGGAAGGGACTCTTGACCATGCGCATCGAGCGGCGTTTCACCAAGGCCGGTCAGTCACCCTACGCGGAGATCGAATTCCGCAAGGCGACGAGCGAAATCAAGAATCCGGACGGCTCGATCGTCTTCCGGCTGGCCGACATCGACGTGCCTGCCCAGTTCAGCCAGGTCGCGGCCGACATCCTGGCCCAGAAATATTTCCGCAAGGCCGGCGTGCCCGCCCGGCTCAAGAAGGTCGAGGAGAACGACGTCCCTTCCTTCCTGTGGCGCTCCGTGCCCGATGACGCCGCGCTCGTCCTGCTGCCCGAGGACCAGCGCACCGGCTCCGAGACCGACGCCCGCCAGGTCTTCGACCGCCTCGCCGGCACCTGGACCTACTGGGGCTGGAAGGGCAAGTACTTCGACACCGAGGAAGACGCCCTCGCCTTCCGCGACGAGCTTGCCTACATGCTCGCCACCCAGCGCGTGGCGCCCAATTCGCCGCAGTGGTTCAACACCGGCCTGCACTGGGCCTACGGCATCGACGGCCCCGGCCAGGGCCACTATTACGTCGATCCCTTCACCGGCAAGCTGACCAAGTCGAAGTCGGCCTACGAGCATCCGCAGCCGCACGCCTGCTTCATCCAGTCCGTGCAGGACGACCTCGTCAACGAGGGCGGCATCATGGACCTGTGGGTGCGCGAGGCGCGCCTGTTCAAGTACGGCTCGGGCACCGGCTCGAACTTCTCCATGCTGCGCGGCGAAGGCGAGCGGCTTTCGGGCGGCGGCAAGTCGTCGGGCCTGATGAGCTTCCTCAAGATCGGCGACCGCGCCGCCGGCGCCATCAAGTCGGGCGGCACGACCCGCCGCGCCGCCAAGATGGTCATCGTCGACGTCGATCACCCCGACATCGAGGCCTTCATCGACTGGAAGGTGAAGGAAGAGGAGAAGGTCGCCTCGCTGGTCACCGGCTCCAAGATCGTCAAGAAGCATCTCACCGAGATCATGAAGGCCTGCGTGAATTGCGAGGGCTCGGGCGACGACTGCTTCGACCCGGCGGTCAACACCACGCTGAAGCGCGCCATCCGCGCGGCCAAGAAGGACGCGGTCCCGGAGAACTACATCAAGCGCGTCATTCAGTTCGCCAGGCAGGGCTACACGTCGATCGACTTCCAGACCTACGACACGGACTGGGATTCGGAAGCCTACCTGACCGTCTCGGGCCAGAACTCCAACAACTCCATCTCGCTGAAGGACGACTTCCTGCGGGCCGTGGAGCGCGACGGCGAGTGGAAGCTGATCAAGCGCATCGACGGCAAGGTCGCCAGGACGCTGAAGGCGCGCGAGCTGTGGGACAAGATCGGCTACGCCGCGTGGGCGTCCGCCGATCCGGGCCTGCACTTCAACACCACCATGAACGACTGGCACACCAGCCCGGCGGCCGGCCCCATTCGCGCGTCGAACCCGTGCTCGGAATACATGTTCCTTGACGACACGGCGTGCAACCTCGCCTCGATCAACCTCCTGCCCTACCGCAACGCCGACGGCACGATCGACATCGAGGCGTTCGAGCACACGGTGCGGCTTTGGACGATCGTGCTCGAGATCTCCGTCATGATGGCGCAGTTCCCCTCGAAGGAGATCGCCAGGCTCTCCTACGAGTACCGGACGCTCGGCCTCGGCTACGCCAATATCGGCGGCCTGCTGATGACCTCGGGCATTCCCTACGACTCCGACCACGGGCGCGCGATCTGCGCCGCGGTGACGGCAATCATGACGGGCACGGCCTACGCCACCTCTGCAGAGATGGCGGCCGAGCTCGGCGCCTTCGCCGACTACGAGCGCAACGCCGTCCACATGCTGCGCGTGATGCGCAACCATCGCCGCGCGGCTTACGGCGAGAAGGAGGGCTACGAGAACCTGTCCATCAACCCGGTGCCGCTCGACCATTCGCAGCTCAGGCAGAAGGAACTCGGCGAGCGTGCCAAGGCTGCCTGGGACCGGGCCATCCAGCTCGGCGAGGCGCACGGCTACCGCAACGCCCAGGCGACCGTGATCGCGCCCACCGGCACGATCGGCCTCGTGATGGACTGCGACACGACCGGCATCGAGCCCGACTTCGCGCTGGTGAAGTTCAAGAAGCTGGCCGGCGGCGGCTACTTCAAGATCATCAACCGCGCCGTGCCGGAGGCGCTGCGCACGCTGGGCTACACCGAGAGCCAGATTGCCGAGATCGAGGCCTATGCCGTCGGCCACGGCAACCTTAACCAGGCGCCCGGCATCAACCCGACGACGCTGAAGGCCAAGGGCTTCACCGACGAGAAGATCGAGGCGCTGAACGCGGCGCTGAAGTCGGCGTTCGACATCAAGTTCGCCTTCAACCAGTGGACGCTCGGCGCCGACTGGGTGAAGAGCACGCTGGGCTTCACCGACGAGCAGCTCAACGACTTCTCCTTCGACATGCTGGCCGCCCTCGGCTTCACCAGGAAGGAGATCGAGGCCGCCAACATCCATGTCTGCGGCGCCATGACGCTCGAGGGTGCCCCGCACCTCAAGGAAGAGCACCTGCCCGTCTTCGACTGCGCCAATCCGTGCGGCAAGATCGGCAAGCGCTACCTGTCGGTGGAGAGCCACATCCGCATGATGGCGGCGGCGCAGCCCTTCATCTCGGGCGCGATCTCCAAGACCATCAACATGCCGAACGACGCCACGGTCGAGGACTGCAAGAACGCCTACATGCTGTCCTGGAAGCTGGCACTGAAGGCCAACGCCCTCTACCGCGACGGCTCCAAGCTCTCGCAGCCGCTGAACGCCTCGCTGATCGCCGACGAAGAGGACGACGAGGACGAGGCCGCCGAGGCGCTGGCTGCCGCCCCTGCCGCCCAGAGGGCGGTGCAGATCACCGAGAAGATCGTCGAGCGCGTCGTCGAGCGCGTGGTGCGCGCCCGCGAGAAGCTGCCCAACCGCCGTCAGGGCTACACCCAGAAGGCGATCGTCGGCGGCCACAAGGTCTACCTGCGCACCGGCGAGTTCGGCGACGGGCGGCTCGGCGAGATCTTCATCGACATGCACAAGGAGGGCGCCGCCTTCCGTGCGATGATGAACAACTTCGCCATCGCCATCTCGCTCGGCCTGCAGTACGGCGTGCCGCTCGAGGAGTATGTGGAGGCCTTCACCTTCACCAAGTTCGAGCCGGCCGGCATCGTCGTCGGCAACGACGCGATCAAGAACGCCACCTCGATCCTGGATTACGTGTTCCGCGAGCTGGCCGTATCCTATCTCGGTCGCCACGACCTCGCCCATGTCGACACGTCGGACTTCTCCAACACCGCGCTCGGCAAGGGCATCCAGGAGGGCAAGACCAACCTGATCTCGACAGGCTGGACGCGCGGCTACAAGCCGACGCTGGTGCCGCGCAGCGCCGAGCCGAAGGGCTTTGCCAATCCGGGCGCCGGCTCGGGCCAGGGTTCGGGCTCCGGCCAGGGCGCGGCTGCCTCCCCTACCCGTGTCGCCACCACGGCGCGGTCCGGCTCCAACGTCCTGTCGCTGGCGACCGCCGGCGCCACGGCGCTGAAGGGCGAGGATGCCACCGCCTTCCGGCGCGACTACGAGGAGCGCGCGGTCGAGCCCGCCGAGGAGGCTGCCGACAACGTCGTCCAGCCCGACGCATCGTCGGACCCCACGGCGCTGTTCTCTGACAAGGCCCAGGCCGACGCGGCCGCCGCCAAGGCCGAAGCCAAGCGCGTGGAGGCCGACCGCCGTGCCAAGTCGATCATGCAGGGCTACACCGGCAACATGTGCACGGAGTGCCAGAACTTCACCATGGTCCGCAACGGCACCTGCGAGAAGTGCGACACCTGCGGCGCGACCAGCGGATGCAGCTGATAGAGGCGTAAACTCAATAGGTTATCATTCCGGCCTGGTCGCAAGACCGGGCCGGAAGTGTAAGGGAGAACAAACGAGCAACATATAAGCAAGTGGTTATGCGGCATCGCAAGGAGCTTCTGGCGGCCTGTCATAGCGCGTGGCGCACCTGCTGAATCGGTCGAGCTTGCAGATGAAGCGCTCGATCAGACGCCGACGGGCCTACCGTCAGGGTCGACGGATCGCTCTTTGCGATCATGCTGCGTGTCAACGTGGGGCATTCCCGCGCTGCCAACCAATCAGATGCCGACAGTCATAGTCGCTATCGCATCGAGGCTGGCAGCCCTCGAAACAGGCGGGTTGAGCACGCATTGCCGGAAGCCGCGCCAGAGGTCGGAGCAAGATGGACGGGCAGCCCGCATCAGTCGGTATCCGTCCATGGGATCAGTCAGCTGACGCCGCTGCCTGACCAAGAAACCGCCCCTCTTGGAGTATATTATGCCAGCATAACTTGACGCGAGCAAAAGTAACTTGCGTACTAGGGGTTGTGTTGACCCGTTTGGTAGTGGGCAGTGGCTCTCCTCATCAAACAACCAAACCTGTATGACGGATTCGATCCGAGAACAGTGTACCAGATGGTCCCTGTCGGCGAATTGCGGACCGGCTTCTCCATCAGGACGTCGAACGAGCCGGTGGAGGTTTCGATCGAGCCCCCCGGCATCGCTACCTTTGCAGGGCCGCGAACCTTCAATCCCCCCACGAACACGCCGATAGACGACCATTTCATGCGCTTGGGGGCGAATACCACGGCCACGTTCAGTTTGTTTGGAAAGCAAGTCGGGCAGGCAATGCTCGTCATCCGAGCCTTGAATGGGAAGCAGCTGGAATCGTTGCTTATGAGCGTCAAGGCTCCGGTCCGAAAGACATATTCGCTCAGCATCTTGCATGACATGCGGCGCCGATCACCCTGGCTGCCGCCCAACGACCCAACCGCGCCCAATCCGCCTGCGCCGGATTCGATCTTGCGACCGATGATGGAGCGTGTGACGAAAAATTTCGCTCAGCAGGCAAATGTTCTTCTAACCGAGAAGACTGCAACGATCTTCGACTGCACCGTCAATACCCGCGACTTGGGCGATCCCATCGTGCTCGACGCTCCTGTCAAGGACGGCGCCGAGACAAAGACGCTGGCCACCATCATCAGGGGGCATTTGCCCGAGGAAGCCCGCAAGGCGGATTTCAAACTCATATTCACCTGGGGCATCCGGAACAGGAGACAGGACTTCGTTGGACTGACGCTCGGGTCCTTCTGTTACGTCGAATTCAACAGCAACAGCCCGTTCGAAAATGCCGTCACAACAGCGCACGAACTTGGGCATGCACTCGGCCTCGCGCACAGCGGAAAGGATCTCCTTATGGCCGGTGACGGGGTCACTCGGACCTCGCGTCTGGAACAATTTGAGATCGATACGATCAACATCAGCGGTACCGATCAAACCAGTCCTTAGAGGCGTTTGATGGTGGCATACGAGGTTCAGCCATGACACTGGGATCGAACCTTTTCAAGGATAGTGGGAGGCTGGCCAGGACTGAGGTCAGCGATCCCGCGCATGTCGTTCCCGGCGATGTCGGGGACCATGTTCGCCTTATTCAAGTTGCCCTGCAAGAACTCGACGGGGCAATCATCGACGCAGCCGAAATCAATGAGATGCGCTACGGCAAGTCGACCGCCGCAGCCGTCCTCGCCTACAAGAAAGCCCGTAACATCATCAACCGATCCTACCAGACACAGGCCGACAACATCGTCGGCAAGATGACCATCAAATCTCTCGACCAGGAGATGCTGAGCCGTCAGATCACGCCCGGGAAGAGCCTCACAAAGCGTTGCGACATGCTGGGGGGCGCGCGACCTTTGCGGCGCGCCCCCATGCAGTTGCCGCGTCGGTAATCCTCTCCGTTCTGAAAACGCGCCTGAACCCTTCGCCCAATGGGGCCGGGTCGAGATAATGCACCCCGGACCATCCAGGAGGTGACCGTCACGGCGAGATGCGCCGTCATCTCGCCGTCTTCATCTCGACCTGCAACCTTGCCCACCGCCTGAAGACCTCAAGGCCAGATCCCCTGCGGGTTCCTCTGCATAGCATTGGGCCCCCAGCCCGGACACCACAGATTAAATCAGCTCCACCAGGCACGCGGACTCCAACACCTGGCCCCGTCGTCTCCTCAAAACCCTTCAAGCGTGATCTTTCCGCGCGTCCGGCCGGATTCGATCATCGCGTGAGCGCGCTTGAGATTGTCCGCGTTGATGGTGCCGAAGGTCTCCGTCGCAGTGCTGCGGACGACTCCATCGTCCACCAGTCGGGAGACCTCTGCGAGCAGCCGGCCCTGTTCGGCCATGTCCGGCGTGCCGAACATTGACCGCGTGAACATCAGCTCCCAATGGATCGACACGCTCTTGCGCTTGAAGACGCCGACATCGAGTGCCGTGGGATCGTCGATCAGCGCGAAGCGCCCTTGAGGGGCTATGAGCTTGGCGATCTCCTCCAGGTGCTGGTCCGTGTTGGTCGTCGAGAAGACGAAGGCCGGTTCACCGATCCGAAGCTCCGAGACTTGCTCGGCCAATGGCCTTGAATGATCCACCACATGGTGTGCGCCGAGATCCGTTGCCCAAGCTTTCGTCTCGGGCCGCGATGCCGTTGCCACGACGGTCAGGTCGGTCAGTTTCCGGGCCAGCTGGATGGCGATGGAGCCCACGCCGCCCGCGCCGCCGATGACGAGGATGGCCGGGGCCGCGCCGGGAACGGCCCGACCCTTGACATCCAGTCGGTCGAACAGCGTTTCCCATGCCGTAATCGCGGTAAGCGGCAGAGCCGCGGCTTCCGACCAGTTCAGCGACCTTGGCTTCGGGCCGACAATCCGCTCGTCGACGAGGTGGAACTCGGCGTTGCTTCCGGGCCGCGTCAGCGCGCCAGCATAGAAGACTTCGTCACCGGGCTTGAACAGCGTGGCATCCGGCCCGGTTTCGACTACCACGCCGACGGCATCCCAGCCCAGTACCTTCCAGCTTTCACCTTCTGGCGGCGTGCTTCTGCGTACCTTGGTGTCTACGGGATTGACCGACACGGCCTTGATCTCCACCAGCAAGTCCCTGCCCTCAGGCGTGGGGCGCGGCAGGTCGATATCGACCAGCGAATTGGCCTCAGTGATGGGAAGCGGGGTCTTGTAGCCGACAGCGCGCATCGCGTTCTCCTTCCGTTGTTGCTCTTCAGGGGTTTACAGATGATTTTGGGGGGCACCTCTTGCAAGAACCCGCATGGTTTGCGCGGAGCGCCGGAAAGTATGACGGACGAAGTGTCGCCGACTTCGCTAGCGTTTCCGTTTCCGGTGCCCAAGCCGCAACTTGGGTTGCATTTCCCCGGCTGGCGTATCGCCCCAGCCTAGATCGACTGCCCGCCGGACACCTCGATGCGTTGTGCATTTATCCAGCGGTTGTCCTCCGAGAGGAGCGCGGCGATCATCGGGCCGATGTCGTCGGGCACGCCCGGCCGGCCCAGCGCCGTGGCCTCGGCTATGGCCCGGTTGACCTCCGGGTTGTCGCGCACAACGCCGCCGGAAAAATCCGTCTGGATGGCGCCCGGCGCGACCGTGTTGACCGCAATGCGGCGGGGGCCGAGTTCCTTGGCCATGTAGCGTGTCATGACTTCTACCGCGCCCTTCATCGACCCGTAGGCGATGCGCCCGGGATGGATGATGCGGGTGAGGCCGGACGAGATGTTCACGATGCGGCCTCCCTCGGCCATCAGCGGGAGCAGCGTCTGCGTCAGGAAGAACGGCCCCTTGACGTGGACGCGGTAGGCGGCATCGAAATCCTCTTGCGTCACCTCGCCGAGCAGGCCCGAATGGGACGTGCCGGCCATGTTTACGAGGAAGTTGAAGCGCTCGGCGCCCCATTCGCCGAGGACGCCCCGCACTGCCTCGGCGAACGCGGGGAACGCCGACGTGTCTCCGGTGTCGAGCTGCAGCGCCGCGGCGCGCGCGCCGGACCCCTGTACATCGGCCACGACCGCGTCGGCGGCGGCGCGATTGGTGTTGTAGGTGAGGATCGACCACACACCGCGGCGGGCAAGCGCCATCACCGTCGAACGGCCGAGGCCACGGCTTCCGCCGGTAACGATTGCGATGGATGCAGAAGTTGCCATCATTGGTCTCCATTCATTGGGGAGACCAAGATGTGGCGGTGGAATCCTGGCTGGGCTAGACGTCGCTTTACGCCAACGGCGTTTTGCTGGACGGAACAATCTGCATGGACCGGCTTGGGACGCTAGAACTCTTCGTCCGGATTGTCGATCGTGGCAGTTTCACTGCCGCCGCAGCCGATTGCGGAGTCTCGCGCCCGGTGGCAACCGCGGCGATCAAGGCTCTCGAAGAGCGGCTCGGCACGCGGCTCCTGCAGCGCACGACCCGGCATGTTCAGCCAACCCTGGAGGGCGAGGCCTATTACAGGCGCTGCCTCGCGATCCTTGCCGACTTGGAGGACGCCGATCGGACCGCGAGCGGGGCGGTCGCCGGACTGGTCCGGGTGGATCTCGCCGGGCATCTGGCCCGCACGATCATATTGCCCGAATTGCCTGCGTTCCTGGCCCGACACCCGTCGTTGACCGTCCACCTGAGCGAAGGCGAGCGGTTCGTCGATCTCGTCCGCGAGGGCGTGGACTGCGTCATTCGGGCGGGAACGCTTACGGAAAGCGACATGGTGGCCCGCCGGATCGGGACCATGGATGAGGTGACCGTCGCCAGCCCGCGCTATCTCGCCGAGCACGGGGTCCCGGCCACCCCGGACGACCTGGATGGCCATTTCATGGTGGGTTTCGTGTCATCGCGCAGCGGCCGCGCCATTCCCCTCGAATTCACCCGCGATGGGCAGGTGGTCGAGGTGGCCCTCCCCGCACGCCTGCTGGTCAGCGGGGCGGATACGAGTGCGGCGGCGGCTCGACTGGGACTCGGGCTCGTCCAGGCGCCGCGCTACCGCTTTGCCGAAGATTTGGCCAGCGGCGCCCTCGTTGAGGTGCTCGCGGACTATCCGCCGACTCCGACGCCGCTGTCCGTCCTCTATCCCAGCAACCGACAGTTGTCTCCGCGCGTTCGTGTGTTCATCGACTGGGTGGTGAAGACGGTCGGCCCCAAGCTAGACAAACAACCAGCCTAGAGCGCCGGCAGCGCGAGCCTGGAATATCGAACACCCATAGTCGGGTCGGCGTTCCGACCAGAAGCCTGGATCCCTGACCTCAGTCCGCCCTATTTCCTGCTTCGGCTTCCTTGGCGGTTACGCTCTCAGTCTGGCGCAGGCATTCCCTCAGGAGTCCCTCCGAGATGAAGTCAAGGAACAGCCTCATGCGCAGAGGCAGGTGAGAACGTGACGCGTACACCGCAAAGAGATTGGTCTCATCGGCTTCGTAGGCCTGCAGAAGTCGCACCAGCCGTCCCGACGTGATGTCGTTCTCGACGTCCCACAGGGCCTTGTAGGCGACGGCCTGCCCGCGCAGCGCCCACTCGTGAATGACTTCCGCATTGTTGGACGACAGTTTCCCCGCGACGCGGATCTCCCGCAGCTGGCCGTCCTCCCTGAACAGCCAGCGATCGAAGACCCGACGTCCCCGCACGAGCCGTGCGCAATCGTGATTACGAAGATCGGCAGGATGAAGGATCGGCGGATGGGCCGCCAGATATTCAGGCGACGCCACGACCACGCGCCGGCTGCGCAGCAAGGTGCGCCTGATCGTTCCCCCATCGCGCGGTTCATCAAGAAATATTCCGATATCAATCTGTTCCTCGACGATATCGACCGCGGCGTCGTTCAGGATCAGTTCGATGCTGATGTTCGGATAGCTGACTGAGAACTCGGCGACCAGTGGCGCGATCTGGTTCCTGCCGATCTCCAGCGGCGCACCGATCCGAATATGCCCCTGGGGATGCTTGGCACGGGCCGTTACCGCAGCCTCCGCCTCGTCGAGATCGCGAAGGATGGCCTCGGCACGCTCGAGCAGGAGGCTGCCCTCCTCCGTCAGGGTGAAGCGGCGCGGGCCCCGCTCGATCAATCGCACGCCGAGACGCTCCTCCATGCCGGCGAGGCGCCTGCTCAGGGCCGGCAGGGAACTCTGGCTGCGGCGTGCGGCCTCCGACAGGCTGCCGGCCGCTACGATGCGCAGGAACAGGCGCAGATCATTGAGGTCGTCCAGCACTACATCCTTCCGTTTTTCGGAAGGATGCCTCCAACTTTCAGCATCTACAAGTCCAACGCCGGGACCGCCAGATAGCCGCCGAAAGCAACGGCTGACAAAACAGAACTTGTCGTCATCATGACTGATACAACTGCGGGCTCCCTGCTGACCCCCGAGCAGCGCTTCCGTCGCAGCGTCTTCGTTGCAACGGCCGCCGGACTCTCGTTGCTGCTCTATGCGGTGGTCGCGGACCAATTCATGCCAATCACCCCCGAGGCGAGAGTCATCTACGATACGACCCGCATCGCGCCGGAAGTCTCCGGCACCGTCGTTCGAGTCAATGTCAGCAATGACCAGTCGGTGAAGGCTGGGCAGGTGCTGTTCGAGATCGACCCCACGCGCTACCAGCTCGCCGTCGAAGCGGCGGATGTCGCGCTTGCACAGGCCAGGCAGACAATTCTCCAGCGCGATGCCGACATTGCCGAGGCGCGGGCCGCTGTCTCCAGCGCGAAGGCAACGGCGGACGAGGCCGTACGCCAGGCGAACCGGAAGCTGGAGCTGAGCAATCGCAATGCCGTGCCGCATAGCGTCGCCGAAGCGGCCGCCGCGGAAAGGGATGCGGCCCTGGCCTCGGTCCAGGTCGCTGAGGCTCGGCTACGCGCAAGCGTCGTCCAGCGAGGCGACGCCGGCTCCGACAATCTCTACCTGCGCGAGGCGCGCAACCGGCTCGCCCTTGCGCGAAGGGATCTCGAGCAGACCCGGGTCGTGGCGGCAGAAGACGGCATCATCGCCAACCTCCGGCTTCGCCCGGGCGACTACGTCGCCCCCGGAGCACCGGTTCTGGCAGTGGTCGGCCTGAACCCGACGGTCGTGGCCGATTTCCGCGAAAAGGCATTGACGCGTGTGGACATCGGCGACCCCGCGCTGGTGAGCTTCGACGCGCTGCCTGGGCGTGTATTCACGGGCCGTGTCGCTTCGATCGACGCCGGCATCGCGCAGGGTCAACTCTATGCGGATGGCACGCTCGCCCAGACGATCGAAACTGACCGGTGGCTCCGCCGTGCCCAGCGCGTGCGCGTGAACCTCCAGCTGGATGATCCGCCACGCCTCGTAAGCGGTGCTCGCGCGACGGTTCAACTTGCGCCTGCCGGATCGGTGTTCGCGCGTGCGATCGCCGAGGCCCAGATCCGCCTCATTTCCCTGGTGCGCTATGTCTACTGATACTGTGTCTAGGGGTGCTATCCCCACATTGAGCGCCAACGACTGGCGTCAGGCCTGCCGCATGACGTTCGGCGCCTTTGCAGGCTGGTCGCTGGCGACGCTGTTTGGATGGCCGTATGCCGTCTACTACGCGGTGTACCCGCTTGTCCTGATCGGCCTGGCGCCGGCCTTGGACCGCCACGCCGCCCTGCAATATCTCTTCGGCGCCCCCACGGGCATGATCGCAGCAGGGATCATGATCGGCGTGCTCTCGACGCACCCGATCCTCATGACGGCAGCCTACTTCGGGTTTGTCATCGTCTGCTTCTGGCTGATGACCAGCCCCCGTAAGCTGTTCATGTACGGCGCCCTGTCGCTCGCCATCGGCAGTGGCCTGGTGCACTTCGGAAGCTATCCGCAGATGTCGTGGGAGACATTGTTCTGGGCTGCGGCCGGCTCGATCTTCGGCAGCGTCGTCCTGTACCTCGTATCCTTCGCGTTCTTCCCGGACGCGGAACCCCGCGCGGCCCGCGTGCCTCCGCCCAGAACCCCGGCTCAACGGCGTCACATCGTGTTGCTCTGTGGGCTCGGCGCGACGGGATCGTTCATGGTCTTCCAGCTGTTCGAGATGAGCGACTCCCTGAGCGCGCAGATGGCGACCGTCCTCATTCTTCTCGCCCTGAGCCATGACGGTATCTGGACTGCCGGCCGTACTCGCCTCGTGGGATCGGTCATCGGCTCGATCTACGCCGGGGCCGCACAGCTGGCGATCCACTGGCATTCGAGCTTCTGGCCCCTGACTGCCGCCGTCTACCTGATGGGGCTGTTATGGTTCAGCGTCGAGCACACCCGGGAGGGCGTGCCAGGGAAAGGCTTTGCCGCTGTCACGGCGCTGGCGATCCTGTTCGGACTTCTCAGTCCGACCGACGACATGATCCAGAACTCGCTTTACCGCGGTGTCTCGGTGGTCATTTCGATCTCGCTGATGCTGGTGTTCATCTCGCTCCTTCACAGCATTCTCAACCTGTTCCCCAGGACGCGCTGGAAGACGGAAGGTTGAGCGACACGCAGGCCCCCGCCTCGCGGCGACACGACTTCAGCCATCTACAATTGGAAAACTGACACGGAAAAGGATTTCGACATGGTCGAAAACAGCTCGCACGCACGTCACGGCCTCGGCATCCACTCCGCGGCCGGGTTCCATGAAAATACTGCCCAGGCGCTGTTCTGGGCCGCGTTTCGGCTGGTCATCGGCGCGCCCTTGATAGTCTCCGGCTGGAGCAAGATCGTCGATCCGTTGGCCCAGTCTCACTTCCTGGAGGGCATCGGGCTCTATCCAGGATGGCTGTTCTCGCCGCTCCTGGCGGTACTCCAGTTTTACGGAGGAATGATGATTTGCGTTGGCTTCCTGACCCGCCCCATTGCTTTCGCGAATGCGGTCATGCTGGTCATCACGCTATGGTTCCACCTTACGCATCCCTACGGCCTTGCATTCGTGACGGACGACGGCCTGTCCTTCCTCGCGACTGCCACTCACTACCTGACACCCGAAGGCCAGCAGCGGCTCCTTCTGGACGGCGGACGCGCATTTCTCGGCGAGGTTCAGGAAAAGGCGGTGTACAATTCAATGTTCTGGAGCGCGGGAGCCATGCTGATCGCCGCTTTTGGCGCCGGTTCGTTCTCGGTCGACCGCCTTCTGACCCTGCGCGCGTTTTGAATGGATGGATCGCCGGGCCGTCTTTGGCCAACGGTTTGCACCAGGCAGTCGTAAAGAGATCGGGCTTTTGTGTTTGGTTAGGCACGTCGGTTCGCGGTCTGCCGAACTGAAGCAACTCACCCGCCTGCCCATCGTCGCTAGAGGACGGCAAAGGGCGGATCGCGCCGAAGCGTCGCCCTCCACGACGAGCACCACTGCTCTGCCTCGAGCCGGGAGAAGGTCGTAGCACACCCGGCAGGTCGCCGATCGGATGGCCGTCCCGTCCGCGTGATCTTGCCGCCGCCCCATGGCTGGGAGTTTGCAGTTCAAGGCAAAGCCTTCAGCGTCCACGTGGCCCCGGCGATCACTACAAACGACTTGGCGCCCTGGCAAAGGAGCCGCCGGGCTAGCGCCAGAAGCACGTCATCGACCGGTAATGACGCGGATCGCCCGGCATGACCGTCCTCCATGCGCGACCCGCGTTGCGTTCCGCTCATGGAACGCGGCGACCCGGTATCGCCGACTACGCGGCGAGCCGGCCTAAGTCTACCTTCGCGTCATCAGGCTGAACCCATCCAATAGCGAAGGAGAAATGCTATGGCATCGAACAACCTCTTGACCCCTGACAATCATGCACTTCTGCTGATCGACCACCAATATCTGCAGCTTCTGACGCTGCGCTCGCACGAGGCCTCGCAGGTCATCAGCAACGTTCAGGGAGTCGCCAAGGCCGCTAAGCTCTTCAAGGTTCCGACCCTGCTCACCACTGCATTTGCGGAACGGCAGGAACTCATCAAGGAAGTCCAGGACATCTTCCCCGATCAGGTTCCGGTCGACCGCACCACGCTCAACAGCTGGGAAGATTCTCGTGTTGTCGACTGGGTCAAGCAGACCGGAAAGAAGAAGCTGGTCATGGCCGGTCTGTGGACCGAAGTCTGCCTTCAGATGCCGGTGCTTTCCGCCCTGGCCTACGGCTACGAGGTCTATTTCATCAGCGACGCTTCCGGCGGCGCGAGCCGCGAGGCGCATGACATGGCCGTACAGCGCATGATCCAGGCAGGCGCGATTCCGACTACCACCTGGTCCTATGTCAGCGAGTTGCAGCGCGACTGGTCGCGCGAGGAGACCGCGGGCGAGGTCACCAAGCTCTTCGAGGAACACGGCGGCGGCTTCGGCCAGGGGCTGCGCTGGGAATGGCAACTCCTTGGTCTCAAGGAAGGAACCCGGTGAGTGACACGCCGCAGCGGCACGACATGGGCCGCTGCGGTCAATACACACGGAAGACGAAGATTATGTCGTTGCATATCAACGTAACCATCCCCCTCTCGGATGAGGCGGACCTCATGGAACTCTTCGAGACGGAGGAGCGTCGCGAACGGGCGATGTTGTCGGGAGATACGACGGCACTGACAACGTTCCTGGCGGATGATGCGATCTACATCCACTCATCCGCCGTCGTGGATGACGAAAAGAGCTATCTGATGCCGCTCCAGTCACGGCAGATCCGGTATGAGGCCATCGA
>Ga0182742_1000523_pt1 | contig 60354 bp, 54 predicted proteins | sample eDN5th37CBELigMG_FD_128880 | JGI IMG/M metagenome (GOLD analysis project Ga0182742, IMG submission 128880) | Enriched Miracle-Growth compost microbial communities from Emeryville, California, USA - eDNA 5th pass 37_C BE-Lig MG (version 2)... ...
CTTCGAAATGATCTTGGTCTGCGCGGCGCCACCGACGCGGGACACCGAGATACCGGCGTTCATCGCGGGACGGATACCGGCGTTGAACAGATCGCCTTCCAGGAAGATCTGGCCGTCGGTGATGGAGATGACGTTGGTCGGCACGAACGCCGTCACGTCACCGGCCTGGGTTTCGATGATGGGCAGACCCGTCAGCGAGCCGGTCTTGCCTTTGACGCGACCTTCGGTCGCCTTCTCCACGTACTCTTCGTTGACGCGAGCGGAACGCTCGAGCAGACGCGAGTGCAGGTAGAACACGTCGCCCGGATACGCTTCGCGGCCCGGAGGACGACGCAGCAGCAGGGAGATCTGGCGGTACGCCCAGGCCTGCTTGGTCAAGTCGTCATAGATGATCAGCGCGTCTTCGCCGTTGTCCATGAAGTACTCGCCCATGGCGCAGCCGGCGTACGGCGCGAGGTACTGCATCGAGGCAGGAGTCGAAGCCGACGCGGCCACGATGATCGTGTGCTTCATCGCGTCGTGCTCTTCCAGCTTGCGCACCACGTTCGCGATCGAGCTCTGCTTCTGGCCGATGGCGACGTAGATACACTTAATGCCGGAGTTCTTCTGATTGATGATGGTGTCGATGGCCAGCGCGGTCTTGCCGGTCTGACGGTCGCCGATGATCAGCTCGCGCTGACCGCGGCCGACGGGCACCATCGAGTCGACCGCCTTGTAACCGGTCTGCACCGGCTGGGCCACCGACTTGCGATACACCACGCCCGGCGCGACGCGCTCGATCGGCGAGTTGCGGGTGGCCTGGATCGGGCCCTTGCCGTCGATCGGGTTGCCCAGGGCGTCGACCACGCGACCCAGCAGGCCTTCGCCGACCGGCACTTCGAGAATGCGGCCGGTGGTCTTCACCGTGTCGCCTTCGACGATGTGCTTGTACTCGCCGAGCACCACGGCGCCGACCGAGTCCTGCTCCAGGTTCAGCGCGAGGCCGAAGCTGCCGCCGGGGAATTCCAGCATTTCGCCGTATTTCACGTCGGCGAGGCCGTGCACGCGGACGATACCGTCGGTGACGGTCACCACGGTGCCGATGTTTGCTTCTTCAGTGGCGCTCGAGAACTTCTCGATGCGCGACTTGATCAGATCGCTGATTTCAGATGCCTTGATGGCCATGCTCAATCCTCGGTCAATTCAGTGTATGTGCCGGCGTCAATGACTCATCTCGACCGCCAACCGGTCGAGGCGCGCCTTCAGCGATCCATCGATGACGAAATCGCCCGCGCGCACGATGGCGCCACCGATCAGCGATGCGTCCACTTCGACATGCAGACGCACGTCGCGCTGCAATCGTTTCTTCAGGGCGGCGGCGAGGCGCTGTTTCTGCGCCTCATCCAGCGCCACCGCCGAGACCACCTGCACGTCGGCGATGTTCTCGGCTTCGGCCCGCAGACCTTCGTACATCGAGGCAATTTCCGGCAGCAGCGCCAGGCGGCGGTTGCTGGCCAGCGTTGCGAGGAAATTGCCGGTCTGCTCGTTCAGATCGGCGCCGACGATCTCCCCGATCAAGCCGGAGAGTTGCTCCGGCGTGACACGGGGGCTCGACAGCAGCCGAGCAACGCGCTCGTCCTGCACCACCGACGAGGCGGTTGCCAGCACCTTGGACCAGCGTTCCAGCGCGTTGTGTTCACGCGCCGCTTCGAACGCAGCCTTGGCGTAGGGGCGGGCGATGGTGGCTTTTTCGGCCATGAGTGCTCCGAGTTACACGAGAGCGGTTACCCGCGCTCGATCTCCAACGCCAGCTTGTCGAGCAAGTCGGCGTGGGCCTTGGCGTCGATCTCGCGACCGAGCAGTTTGCTGGCGCCGAACACCGCCAGAGCGGCGGCTTCGCGACGCAGCTCTTCACGGGCGCGGGTCGATTCCAGCGCAGCTTCCTGGCGTGCGCCCGCGACCAGCCGCTCGGCTTCCGCCGACGCGACGCCGCGAGCTTCTTCAGCCATTTCCACCGAGCGACGATTGGCCTGCTCGACGATCTTCGCGGCGCGCGAGTGCGCTTCCTTGATGATGTCGTTGGCCGAGTTCTTGGCTTCCGCCAAGCTCTTCTCGCCTTTCTCGGCAGCCGCGAGACCCTCGGCAATCTTCTTTTGCCGATCCTCGATCGCCGCGATGATGTGCGGCCAGCCGAACCGCATGACCAGCCAGGCCACCGCGAAGAACGCGATGCCCTGGACGACGATGGTTATTGTGGGATCCATGCTTGCTCCGATTCACTTGCGGCGGTTGTGACACCGCCTGGCGTCGATCGAGTTGAGCGGCGAGATTAGCCGCCGAGCTGACCGATGAACGGATTCGCGAAGATCAACAGCAGGGCGATGGCGACGCCGATGATGGGGATCGCGTCCAGCAAGCCGGCGACGATGAACATCTTCGTCTGCAGCATGCCGGTCAGCTCCGGCTGGCGAGCCGAGCCTTCCAGGAACTTGCCGCCGAGCAACGCGAAGCCGATCGCGGTGCCGAGCGCGCCGAGGCCGATGAGCAGACCCGCGGCAATCACGGTGAAGCTCATGACGTCGGCAATCTGAGTGATGTTCTCCATTTGAATCTCCGGTGCGTGCAGAAAACAGCTAGTTAGTAATCAAACGATCGAAACGAAATCAGTGATGTTCGGCAGCCATGCTGAGGTACACGATGGTCAGCATCATGAAGATGAATGCTTGCAGCGTGATGATCAGAATGTGGAACGCGGTCCAGACGAAGCCGGCTACGAACTGCAGCGGCGCCATCACATAGGTGAGGCCGCTCGAGAGGCTCGCGCCCAGCGTCATACAGGCAATCAAAATGAAGATCAGCTCGCCGGCGTACATGTTGCCGAACAGACGCAGCGCCAGAGAGATCGGGCGAACCGCCTCTTCGATCAGACGCAGCAGCAGGTTGGCCGGGGCCAGCAGGATCTTGCCGACGGTGTTCGGCGCGTGGAACGGCGCAGTGAACATCTCACCGACGAATGTGCCGATACCCTTGTGCTTGACACCGAAGTACTGGATCAACAGGAACACGGTCAGCGACATCGCGAGCGTCGTGTTGAGGTCGGCCGTCGGCACGATACGCAGATAAGGAACACCTGCCGCGCCGGCCGCCGCCGGGATCCAGTCGACCGGGATCATGTCCAGGAAGTTCATGAGGAACGTGAGGCAGAAGATGGTGAGCGCCAGCGGCGCGATCAACTTGCTCCTGCCATGAAAGGTTTCTTTCACCGAGGTGTCGACGAACTCGACGATCATCTCGATGAAACATTGGAATTTTCCGGGAACGCCGCTGGTCGCGCGCCGCGCCACGCGCAGGAACATATAGAGGAAAATAGCCGCGCACAGCAGCTTGAAGAAGATGCTGTCGAGGTGCAGCACCCAAAACCGGCCCTCACCGACCGGCATCTCCAAATGATGGAGATGGTGCTTGATGTAATCGGTCATGGTCGCCGGACCACCATGCTCAGCCATCAACCCACCTCATCTAAAGACAACCTATTTGAAGATTCCTATCGCGACCCAGAATCCGCACTGACTGGCCAGCAGGCCGATCAGCAGGGGCAGCGGTTCCATTCCGCCGCGAGTCAATGCCAGCGCAAAGGCGCCGACCACCCAAATCCACTTCAACACTTCGCCCGCGTAGAACCCGCGCGCCGCGCTGGCCGCGGGCCAGTCTGTGGCGAACAACCGCCAAGCGAACACGAGAGTCCCCAACGCGATGATCAAACCGCCTACGAAGGCCGAGCGGGCCGCGTTCCAGCCGCTCAACATCAACCACACGAGTGCTGTCACACCCGTGCATGCCAGCTGTATCGCGGCGAATTTCAACGAAAGGCGCTTGCCGCGCGCGGTGACATTCACGTGTGTTGGCACGTATTGGATTACCGCCCGGCTGGAAACGGCCGCGAATTATACGCAGCGTTTTGCAGTGCTACAAGGAAGATACGGCCTGTCTTATCGTGAATTATGACTATAAGTCTGCGATGACGCCGTGCGATGGTGCATTTTGTCCCGGCGTCTTGACATCCGTCCGCGCACCCGAGACACGCCAGGCCAGATTTACAACTTGTACCGGAGCTTGATCAGGAACTGATCCGCGTCCCGCACATCGGTCATGTCGCGAAACAAATCGCTGACGCCACGCTCGTCGGCATCGATGAAATTGTAACCACCGCGGGCATAGACCAGGAACAGCTCCGACATGGGCCCGATCTCGTACCGATATCGAATCTGCAGACCGAGATTGTTGACCGTGAACGGCGCGATCGGATCGTTCGTGGGTATCAGGTTGCCGCCGGCATCGGTGCGATATGCACGCCGCGGTTCAGCATCGATGCCGATCCACTGCCATTTCACGCGCAACTCGTGGCGCGGCGCGGGAATCCAGTCCAGTCGGAAGTCATAGTCGAATCGCTCGGCCCGGAACGAGCCGAATCGAGTGCCGTCCTCCCAGAGCAGCCAGTCCGAAGAGTACTGCGGCAGCAAATCCAGCCGCAGCGTCAGTTTCTCGGTCGGATACCAGGCGGCCAGGAATTGCAGCCAGCCGGAGTATTTCTCCACTCCTTGCTGGAACACATAGGAACCGAAGGTGAACTGCCAGTCGCCATAGCGCGGCGTTGTGATGTCCATATACGCGGACACGCGCTGGTCGAGCCGCACCGGACCATTGCCGCGTGAGATCAAATCGTCCACGCCGCTGCTGACGTAGCGCAGCTCCTGGAAGGCCTTCCATGCGCTCGTGTAACTCACATCGCGCGACAACGAGAATCGCGACTGCAAACGTTGGCCGTCGGTGTTCTCACGATAGAACGTGTAGAGCCGCTGGGTTTCCCCGCTCACCCGGCCGCCGTCGCTGGCGACGCGCAGGTTGGTTTCCCACTCCAGCTGCTTGAGTGCGTTGCGCTCCATGTAGCCCAGATCGTTCATGTCGAACGAGTCGTCGATGTACAGCAGCTTCATCGTATGGGTCAGCGGCGAGCTGCGATTGAAATCGGCCTGGATCCAGGACTCGTAACCGTGCGTGTTCACTTCGAAGCGGGTGGGGCCACTGCCACGCGCAAGCGTCATGATGTTCACGCCGCTGGTGCCGATATCCGAACGGATCACCTGGCCGCTCACGCGCCAGTCTTCATTCGGGGTGAATTCGTAATCGACGGCGTTCACCAGCGCGTCTCGATCCAGGAAGGGTCGATCGGTCCAGGTGCCGAGGTAACCGACTCGCGCCTTCTCCATGGGCAATGCCAGACGAGTTGCCGCGAACAAGCGTCCGGGACCGTTGCGATAGTGGTCCTCCTGCGCGACGAAACCGCCATACACCAGCTGGCCGGCCGTGCCGGTGAGCTTCAACGCTGCATCGATGTCCGATGACGCGGCACTGGCATCGTCTGCGGCCGCACCGATGCGCCTGGTATAGACCAGCTGACCGTTGGTCGGCGTACGCAGATCGAAGATGGCCTGGTTCTCGGAGAAGAACGGCCGCTTGTCGGTGAACACCACTTCGATGGCGGAAAAATCCACCACCAGCTCGTCGCTCTCCACCTGGCCGAAATCGGGATTGAGCGTCGCCGACAGCCACAGGTTGGGCGAGGCTTTCCAATTGATGTCGGCGCCGGCTTTGAAGATCGTGTGGTCCTCGAGGAAATCGGAGATCACCGTCCCATACGGCACGATATCGAGACTTGCGACCGATGCGTGCTGTGAGATCTGCATGCGCTGGAAGTCGGCGAGGAACACCGCCGCTTCGCTGGTGATGCCGGGGCACGCATAACGCTCACCTCGCTCGAACAGATAGCGCGTGCCATACACACCGATCGTGCGCGTATCGGCGCCCGAATCCCGCATGTTGATGCTGGACCAGGGAATGAAAATCTCGACGAACCACTGCTGCTCGGTTTCGTAGACGGCGTGCTGCCAGGCGCCGTCCCAATCGCGATCGAACTTGTTCTGATTGGTGATCAGTCCGTCACGGATGCCGCCGCCGAGGCCGACCGTGAATTCGTAGCCGATCTGCGCGTTGGCGTCGAAGTCCACCATCAGCGAAACGGTATCGCCGATCAAACGGTCCGAATCGCGCGGCGTGCGCGGCTTGATGCGTCGTTCGGAGGGTGGCTGATCGATGACGAACGCTGCAGCCAGGCCGCGTTCGGTAGAGAGAATGTAGAGCTCGTTGCCGTAGCGGGGCTCATCACGCGCGAACGGCAGCGTGCGCTGCCAGTTCTTGCAACTGATCGCGTCCTGCCACTCCGGCTCGTCGATGCGACCATCGACCACCAGCTCGGCGTGCACCGTCGTACCGCAGAATGTGGAGAATACGAGCAGCAGCGCACACGGAATGGGAGCGGTCGGAGTGCGCGGCGCGGCGCCGTTCAGCACTGGCCCCGTTCGCATTTTGAACGGACCTCCCGCGAACAGACTTCCCTGCAACGCCGAGTCATGAACCTTACCTGGTCTTGCCGATGGCGAGTCGTGGCCCTTGCCGAGGCCGCTTTAACGAATGTGCTCGAGGATGCCGTCGAGCTCCTCCAGCGTATGGTAGCTGATGACCAGCTTGCCTTTGCCGGATGAGGCGTGCTGGACCTGCACTTTCGCTCCGAGCTTCTCGCTCAGGTCCGCCTCGAGCTTGCGAATGTTCGGATCGGCACGCGTCGCGGCATCGTGCGAGCTCGCCGAAGGCTGCGATTGCAGCCGCTTCACCAATGCTTCGGTCTCACGAACCGACAGCTTCTGCTGCGCTACCTGCGCGGCCACTTCAGCCTGCTGACGTTTGTTTTCGATCGTGAGCAGCGCGCGTGCGTGACCCATGTCGAGATCGCGATGCTCGACCAGCCGGCTGGCGTCTTCACCCAGCTCGAGCAAACGCAACAGATTGCTGACTGCGGAGCGCGAACGACCGACCGCTTCGGCCGCCGTAGCATGCGTCATTTCGAATTCAGTGATCAGCCGCTGCAGGGCGCGCGCCTCTTCCAGCGGGTTCAGATTCTCGCGCTGAATGTTCTCGATGAGCGCCATTGCAATGGCCGCTTCATCGGGCACCCGACGCACGACCGCCGGTATCTCATGCAAGCCGGCGAGCTGGGCCGCGCGCCAGCGACGCTCGCCCGCGATGATTTCGTAACGCTGCTCGGCCTGGTTATCCGAGGGGTTGCTCGCATACGAGCCGTCGGCGTTGATCGGACGCACGACGATGGGCTGCACGACGCCTTGGGCTTTGATCGAGTCGGCCAGCTCCTGCAATGATTCCTGGCGAAGATCGATGCGCGGCTGGTACTTGCCTCGTTGTAACAAGTCCACCGGCAGCTTGCGCAACTCTTCGTCCACCGGCCGCAGCGCCGTCACAACGGCAGCGGTCGCAGGAGAAACGGCCGCGGCGGGCTGCCCGAGCAGGGCGCCCAGCCCACGGCTGAGACGGGGTTGTTTATTCGCCATGGTCATGGTTCGTCACTATGACGCGACCGCGTCGGCTGCAGGCGGCGCCACGTTGAATGTTTCTTCCTCTCGACGAATCATTTCACCGGCCAGCGCCAGATAGGCCAGTGCGCCTCGCGATTCCTTATCATAGTGCAATGCCGGCTTACCGAAGCTGGGCGCCTCGGCGAGCCGCACGTTGCGGGGGATGATGGAGCGGAACACCTTGTCGCCAAAGTGCTCGACCAGCTGTTGCGAAACTTCGTTCGCCAGGTTGTTACGCGGGTCGAACATGGTGCGCAGGATGCCGCCGATCTCCAGCTTTGGATTGGGCCCGGCCTTGATCTGTTCGATCGTGTTGATCAACGCGGTTAACCCCTCGAGCGCGTAGTACTCACATTGCATCGGGATCAGCACGCCCTCGGCCGCGACCAGGGCATTCACCGTCAGCATGTTCAACGCCGGCGGGCAATCGATCAGCACGATGTCGAACTCCGAGAGCACCGGCTGCAGCGCGTCCCGCAAGCGAGACTCGCAGCCCGGCTTGCCCATCATCTCGACATCGGCCGCGACCAGATCCTGGTTCGCCGGCATCACCCTGAAATCGGCGTAGTCGACCGCGTGCATCGCCGACGCAGCGTCGCTTTCACCGAGCAGCACGTCGGTCGTTGACCGCTCCACGCTGCGCTTGTCGATCCCGCAGCCCATGGTGGCATTGCCCTGCGGATCGATATCGATCAGCAGCACGCGTCGCTTGGTCGCCGCCAGCGATGCGGCCAGATTGACGCTCGTCGTGGTCTTGCCGACGCCGCCTTTCTGGTTGGTGATGGCGAGGATGCGATGCATGGAATAGTGAATGGGACCAGTCCGTTAGTGAGTTACACAATCGGCACAAAGCTGAATCTGCAAGTTAATCTTTCGAGCCCGCGCGCGGGCGCACGACCGCCAACCCTGGCGCTACAGCCGCTCGTGGCTGCGGCAGAGTTCCACAAGATGCCGCTCTTCGTCCAGAGCGGGGACTTCAAGTCGATGGACGGCCGCGAGTTTCCAGCCGCTGGGCAAGTTGCCGAGCTCGGCCTGCGGATGCTTGCCCTTCATCGCCAGCAGTCGCCCGCCGCCGACACTCAAATGACCGGCCCATTTGACGAATTGCTCTACCGGCCCCACCGCGCGCGACAGCACGATATCGAACCGTTGCGCCGGGCGGAAATTTTCCGCCCGTGTATGCACGGTTTGCACATTGGGCAACGCCAGCAGCGTCGCGACATGCTCTATGAACTTGAGTTTCTTCGCAGTGGAATCGAGCAGCACGAACTGCTTGGCAGGATTGACGATGGCCAGCGGCAACCCGGGAAAGCCCGCGCCTGTCCCTACATCGAGCACCCGGTCTCCGAGCAGGAAAGGCTGCACGGACAGGCTGTCCAGCAAATGCTTGGTGATCTGCGCCGGCCGCTCGCGGATCGCGGTGAGATTCACGCGCTGATTCCAGTCGTTCAGCTCATCGAGCAGACGGATCAGCTGTTGCGCCTGGGTGTCGCTCAGCTCGATACCCAGCTGAGCCGCACCGGCAATGAGAGTGGGATCGCTCACGAGAACGCTCAACCTGCGATGCGCACGACCGTACGGCCGGTAACACCCGCTTTCAGATAGTCGTCGAACGCGCTCGGCAACTGCTCGAATGCAATCGTGCGCGTCACGATGCTGTCGAGATGGCGCGGCTTCAAATCGGTTGCGAGCCGTTGCCACACCTGCAGGCGCAGCGGCCGCGGTGTGTATACAGAATTGATACCGAGCAGGTTCACGCCGCGCAAGATGAACGGCAGCACGGTGGTCTTCAATTCGGGGCTGGCGGCCAGGCCGATACTGGCGATGTTGCCCCAGAATTTGACAGTGCGCGTCAGCCACGTGAGCAACTCGCCGCCGACATTGTCGACGGCGCCCGCGAACTGCGCCTCTTCCATCGGCCGTGAGCCGGTATTGATCTGATCTCGAAGCAATATGCGTGAGGCGCCAAGGCCTTGCAGATAGTCCGCCGAAGACTGCTTGCCGGTAACCGCGACGACCTGATATCCGCGCGCGGCGAGCATGTCGATGGCGATGCTGCCGACGCCGCCGGTTGCGCCTGTCACGACGATCTCACCGCCGTCCGGCTGCTGGCCGTTCTGCTCCATGCGATGAATGGCGAGCGCGGCCGTGTAGCCGGCGGTGCCTAGCGCCATGGCCTGGAATTCATCGAGCCCGGCCGGAATCGGCACCACCGCATCGCTCTTCAGACGAGCGTACTCGGCATAGCCGCCATCGCGCGTTTCCGACAGTTCGGAGCCAGTGACCAATACTTTCTGGCCCGGCTGGAACTGCGGATCGCTGGAGGAAACGACTTCGCCCGACAGGTCGATGCCGCCAACCAGGGGATAACGCCGCAGGATCTTGCCGGCGCCGGTCGCGGCGAGCGCGTCCTTATAGTTGATGGTGGAGTAGCGGACCTTGACTACGACCTCGCCCTCGGCGAGGTCGTTCAGGCCGATCGTCTCCATGCGCGAGACGACCTTGCCGCTTTCCTGGTGGATACGAAACGCGCGAAAGCTCTGCATGACTGGGCGCCCCCGCGCGAGTCAGTGATAAAGGGGACAGATTTGAAATCTGTCCCCGCGTCAGCTGGCGAGTGCGCGCTTACTCGGCCTGACACTTGCCGTAATCGCGAGTCTGGTCGGTCGTGCACAGCGCCTGCTGCTTGGAGAAGAAGTCGGCCAGCGCCTCGAAATCCTTCTCCTCCACGCCGCTGATGATGCCGGCCATGATCGGATTCTTGCGCTTGCCGCTCTTGTAGTCCTTCAGAGCGTGCACGAGGTAGTCGGCCGGCTGGCCGGCCAGCTTCGGATAATCCGGAGCGACGGTCGTGGCGCCATCGGCGCCATGGCAGGCGACGCAGGTCTGGGTGGCCGGCGGCGGCGTGCCGGCGACTTGCTTGTTCGGCAGCGGGCCCTGGCTCAGGAAGGCGGCGATGTCGGCCTTCTCTTCGTCGGTCAGCGTCGCGGCCTGCGCATGCATGGTCGGATGCGGACGCTCGCCATTGGCGTAGGCGTTCAGCGCACTGATCAGGTAACCCTCGTTCTGGCCGCCCAGCTTCGGTACGCGGTAGTTCGGGTAAGCATTCTTATAGTCGGGCACACCATGGCAGCCATGGCAGGTGTAAGCCAGGACTTTGCCCTTCGCGGCATCGCCCGCGCTCGCAGTCGACACCGACATCGCAGCAAGCAAGCCCAGACCGATGACCGTTACCGGGCTCAATCGAAACGTCATAACCCACTCTCTCCGCTTCTTACCGGCGTACTGTTGCCAGAAAATCTTAGGGACCCCGGCCGGCGGGGCGCGGTATGGTACCCGAAGGTGACTGTTCTGGGCACTGCCTCGGGTATACTGCTCAGCCAATCCCCCCGTTTTCGCATCTGTCCGAGGTTTTCCATGGCCCGAATCACCGTCGAAGACTCCCTTCACAACATCCCGAACCTGTTCCAGCTGGTGCTGGTCGCCGCCAAGCGCGCCCGCAAGCTGGCCAACGGCGCCGAGGCGACGGTGGAGTGGGAAAACGACAAACCCACCGTGGTCGCGCTGCGCGAGATCGCGGCTGGCCACATCGGCCCCGAGATCCTCGAGGAAGCTGAGCAGCGTCCGCAGCCCGAGCTCATGCCTGAACCGGAAATGCCGGGCATGTCGGGTGAGCTGCGCGCACCTCATCTTGGCCTCGGAGATTGACGTAGCGCCCGAAAGTCCCCAGCTTTAGCCCATGGACTACGCGTCTTCCATTCTCAACCTGTTACCTACCGGAAGACGCTCGATAGGGGTCAACCAGCTGCTGAATAAGCTGGAGACCTACCTGCCTCCCGCGCAGGTCGACCGGATCCGCGACGCTTACGAGTTCGGCGCCGAAGCCCACGAGGGCCAGAAGCGCCTGAGCGGCGAGCCCTACATCGCGCATCCGGTTGCTGTCGCCCACATCCTCGCCGACCTGCACATGGATGCCCCCACCATCGTGGCGGCCATCCTGCACGACGTGATCGAGGACACGCCGACGGCCAAGGACGAAATCGCGGAGCGCTTCGGCGCCGATGTCGCCGAACTGGTCGATGGCGTCTCCAAGCTGGACCACATCCAGTTCCGGAGCCGCGCCGAGGCGCAGGCAGAGAGCTTCCGCAAGATGCTGCTCGCCATGGTCCGCGACATTCGCGTGATCATGGTCAAACTCGCCGACCGCACGCACAACATGCGGACGCTCGGCTCGGTGCCGCCCGCGAAACGTCGCACCGTCGCACGCGAGACACTCGAGATCTACGCGCCGATCGCGAACCGCCTGGGTATCCACACGGTGAAGTCGGAGCTCGAAGAGCTCGGCTTCAAGGCGCTCTATCCCGGCCGCCATCGCATCATCGAAAAGGCGCTGAAAAAGGCGCGCGGCAATCAGAAGCAGTTCGTCGGCAAGATCGCGGGCAACCTGCGCAACGCGCTCGAGAAGGCGCAGGTGAAGGGCCGCGTCGAAGGTCGCGAGAAGCACCTCTACAGCATCTATCAGAAGATGCGTCGTAAACGCGTGCCGCTCTCGTCGATCGTCGATATGTTCGGCTTTCGCATCGTCGTGGACTCGATCGATACGTGTTATCGGGCGCTCGGTCTGGTGCACGGCCTGTATCGGCCAATGCCGGGACGGTTCAAGGACTACATCGCGATCCCGCGCATCAACGGCTATCAGTCGTTACACACGACGTTGTTCGGTCCGAACGGCATGCCCATTGAAGTGCAGATCCGCACCGAGGACATGCATCGCATCGCCGAGTCCGGCATCGCCGCGCACTGGCAGTACAAGACCGGCGAAGAATCGAACGACGCGGGCCGCGCCTATCGCGACCGCGCGAGCGAGTGGCTGCAGCACCTGATGGAGATGCCCCACAGCGGCAACTCCGCCGAGGAATTCATGGAGAGCGTCAAGCTCGACCTGTTCCCGGACAAGGTGTACGTCTTCACGCCGCGCGGTGAAATCCGCCGACTTCCGCGTAACGCAACGGCGGTGGACTTCGCGTATTCGGTTCACACGGACATCGGCAATCACTGCGTAGCCGCGAAAGTGGATCGCAGGCTCGTGCCCCTGCGCACACCGTTACGTAACGGCCAGACGGTGGAAATCATCACGGCGAAAGGCGCGACGCCAAATCCTGCGTGGGTGAACTTCGTCGTCACTGCGAAGGCACGCGCGGCGATTCGTCACTACTTGAAGGGTTTGAAACACAGCGAAGCGATCGAGCTGGGCAAGCGCATGCTGAGCCAGGCGCTGCAGGACCTTTCGTTGGTGCTGAAGAAGATTCCCGAGCAGCGTCTGCAGGCGGCCGCCGCGGAGCTCAATCTCAAAACGCCGGACGAGTTGTTCGAGAAGATCGGCCTCGGCGAGCGTCTGGCGGCGCTGGTCGCGCGGCGATTGCTGCCAACCGACGGCAGTCAGCCGACGGAACCTGCCACGCACGCCGAACCGCTCGCGATCGCGGGCACCGAAGGCATGGTGGTCAGCTACGCGCGCTGCTGCTTCCCCATCCCGAACGATCCGATCATGGCGTATCTGTCGAGCGGCCGAGGCGTCGTGATCCATCGCGAAGCGTGCGGCAATCTGCGCAACTATCGCAAGCAGCCGGACAAGTGGCTCACGGTTACGTGGCAGCCGAATGTCGATCGGCTGTTCAATGTCGAAGTACGCATCGACGTGGCGAATCGCATGGGCGTGCTCGCCGCGATCGCTTCGAACATCGCGACGACGGAGACGAATATCGAACACGTGGCGGTCGACGAGCGCGACGGCGATGCGTCGACGCTGATCTTCGATCTGCAGGTGCGTGACCGTAAGCACCTGGCGCACGTGATCAAGAACCTGCGCAAGATGCCGGAAGTCTTGCGCGTGACTCGAGTGATCGCGTAACCGTAAGGCCGCGCGCCTCGGTGCACGCGGCCGGGGAATCCCACGGCAAACTGACGACCGGTGGCCATTGCGCTTGAACGCGCGCAAAATCCGCGCTCCTCGTCACCAACGGTTGGATCATCATGGCGCGCGAAATCATTGCGACTCCGAACGCTCCGAAGGCCATCGGCACCTACTCCCAGGCGGTGAAGGTCGGCAAGACCGTCTACGTCTCCGGTCAGATCGCGATCGATCCTGCCACCGGTGAACTCGTGCAGACTTCGATCGACGCCGAAATCCGCCGGGTGTTCGAGAACCTGAAGGCCATCGTCAGTGCGGCCGGCGGCAACTTCTCGCAGGTGACCCGGGCGACGGTGTTCATCCTCGACTTCGCGCACTTCGCAACGTTGAACAAGATCATGGCCGAGTACTTCTCCGAGCCGTATCCGTCGCGCGTTACGGTGCAGGTGTCGGCGCTGCCGAAGAATGCGAACGTCGAGATCGACTGCATCGTCGAGCTCGACTGAAGAGGCTTCAGTGGCTGGCCGTAGCTGCCGGGGGGATGTGTCCTCCCGGCACTGCTGAAACATCGGTGAATGATCTCGGCGGCGCTCGTGGGCGCTCCTCGTTTCCTCTCACCGTGCCAACCTCTTCATCGTACGAGCTGCCGTACACTTGCGTTGAATGAGCCCTTCCCCCTCAAACAGCAAACGACCTCAAGGCAAAGTGGAGTTGCCTGCCGCAGCGGTGTCGCCGGAGATTCGTCCGGTAACAGCCTTGCGGGGAGTCGGGGATGCCCTGGCAGCGAAGCTTGCGAAACTGGGCATCGCGACCATCCAGGATCTGCTGTTCCTGTTACCGCTGCGGTATGAAGACCGCACTCAGGTCATTCCTATCGGCTCGCTGAGCCACGGCGATCGTGCGGTCGTCGAAGGTGAGGTGCAGCTTGCGGAGATCGCCTTCCGTGGTCGGCGCCAACTGCTATGTCGGATCGGCGATGGCTCCGGCTGGTTGACGCTGCGTTTTTTTCATTTCAGCAACTCGCAGCACGAGCAGATGACTCGAGGCACTCGCCTGCGTTGCTACGGTGAGGTTCGTCGCGGCCCGAGCGGATTGGAGATCGTGCATCCGGAATATCGGCGTGTTGCTGGGGATGCAGTGGCGACGAATGAGGACGTGCTTACGCCCATCTATCCATTGACTGAAGGCGTGCAGCAAGGCCGACTGCGCCAACTCACTGCCATGGCTTTGCGTGAGTTCGCCAATCGAACGGTGCAGGACTGGGTGCCGCCAGCCGTGCTCGCTCAACTTCGGTTGCCGCCGCTGCGGGAGGCGCTTCAATACGTTCATCGGCCGCCGCCGGATGCGGATTTGGATTTGCTCGGGACAGGCCAGCATCCGATGCAACGCCGCCTCGCGTTCGAAGAACTGCTTGCGCATCAGCTGAGCTTGCGACTGTTGCGACGTGAGATTCAGCGAGATCCGGGTTGGCAATTCACGGTCAGCGAGCCCCTGATCGATCGTTTCCTGCAAACGCTGCCCTTCAAACCGACCGGTGCGCAGACGCGTGCGTGGCGCGATATCGAGCGCGATCTGTCGCAGCCGAGTCCGATGCTTCGCCTGGTTCAAGGCGATGTGGGTTGCGGCAAGACGTTGGTCGCGGCATTGGCAGCGCTGCGGGCCGTCGAAGCGGGATTCCAGGTCGCCGTGATGGCTCCAACCGAGTTGCTCGCCGAACAGCACGCTCGCAACTTCACCAGCTGGCTGGAGCCGCTCGGGCTGTATCCCGCGTTGATCACCGGTAAACGCACGGCAGCTGCGCGTGCGCGATCGCAGGCCGATCTGGCGTCGGGCGAAGTGAAGATCGCGATCGGCACGCACGCTTTGTTTCAACAGGAAGTCGAGTTTCGCCGGCTGGGCCTGGTGATCGTCGACGAGCAGCATCGTTTCGGCGTGCATCAACGCTTGCTGTTACGTGAGAAGGGGCTAGCCTCCGGCCGGTATCCACATCAATTGATCATGACGGCGACGCCGATTCCACGCACGCTGGCGATGACGGCCTACGCGGATCTGGACGTGTCCGTGATCGATGAGCTGCCGCCGGGACGCACGCCGGTGAAGACCGTCGCGTTGCCCGAGAATCGTCGCGATGAAGTCGTGCTGAGGATTCGCGATGCATGCCGGCAGAAGCGTCAGGCGTACTGGGTATGCCCGCTGATCGAAGAGTCCGATCAGCTCGAAGCGCAGGCCGCCGAGGAAACGGCGAGTGCGCTGGCCGAAGCCTTGCGGGAACTGAAGGTGGGGCTGGTTCATGGCCGCATGTCGCCCAAAGAGAAAGAAGCGGTGATGGCGCGCTTCAAAGAAGGCACGATCGATCTGCTGGTCGCGACGACGGTCATCGAAGTGGGCGTCGACGTGCCGAATGCCAGCTTGATGGTCATCGAGAATGCTGAACGCATGGGCCTGGCGCAGCTCCACCAGTTGCGCGGCCGGGTCGGGCGAGGCGCAGCGGAGAGCACCTGTGTGCTGCTGTATCGAACGCCCCTGACGGAGGTTGCCCGTGAGCGTTTGTCTGTCATGCGCGCGACCAACGATGGCTTCGAGATCTCCCGCCGCGACCTGGAATTGCGCGGTCCGGGTGAACTGCTGGGCACGAAACAGACCGGCCTCATGCAGATGCGCGTGGCCGAGCTGGTCCGGGATGCCGATCTGCTGCCGAAAGTTCAGGAAGTGGCGGAATTGATGCTCAGGGAAAATGAGGCCAACATAGCGCCGCTGTTGCGTCGCTGGATTGGACAAGGCGAAAGGTTCGGCAAGGTTTGAACGGTCAGGTTCGTGGCAGACTCACAGAACGCTCATAACCCGGATAAGACGCAGCCGCTGGAAGCGATGCCAGCCGCGCCGACGTCGCCGCCTGCGCAAATGGATATGTTGAAGGTGACGCCGCCTCTCTCACCGGCGCCGTCCAAGCACAATCTCGAGAAGACTCAGCCGCTGCACGTCATACCGCCACTGCCGACACCGCAAGAGATTGCGAAGACGGCAGCGCCTCCACCGGCGGAAAATCTTGCGTCTGACAAGACGCCGCCCGTGAATGTGACGTTGCCAGCACCGCCTGCTTCATCAGCGCCGCATGCACAGGAAACCGCGAAAGGTTCTGGCGTAACTCTGCCGCCTGCACAGGCAAGCGCAAACGTTTCTGGCGTAACTCCGCCGCCTGCACAGGAAAGCGCGAAGGCTCCTGGCGCGACTCAGCCCTCTAAGCCTGCAGGCACTCAAGCCAAGAGCAGCCCGGAGAAGGCGCGGCCGAAAGCAACGCCGCCGAAGATCGAAACGGCAAAGACGCGGCCGTCGCCCCCCGTCGCGAAGGCGAGACCGACGCCGGCAGTTACTCGACCGCCGCCAGCTCCCGCTGCACCGAGTGCGCCCGCGCCTTCTCAAATCGATTCGGCGAAGGCTCCGAGTGCACTTGCCGCGCCACCGCAAGAACCTGCGCCAGCTGAGCGCGATTACATCAAGACCGCCGCGATGATGGCGTCGTCGCCGGTGACGACATCCGCCTCGACGCCAGCCTCGGAACCAGGCGCATCGGCGAGCCATGGATCGATTCCTGACTCGGGAGCACGCGCGTCGGCGGCCCCTGCCTCGACTCCCGACTCGGGACCACGCGCGCCGGCAGCCCCTGCGTCGATCCCCGACTCGGGATCACGCGCGGTGGCGGCCCCTGCTTCGACTCCCGACTCCGGATCACGCGCGGCGGCAAACCCCGGGTCAGGGCCGGATCCGGCGCCGCCACCTGATATCGAACAACTCCGCCCCGCTCGACCGTTGGCGGCAATCGGCCAACGCCTGCAATGGCTCGGTCACAAGATCACGGCGACCACGTTCGTCACTGAAGTTCTGCCCGGCGCGGCCGCGAAGTTGCGCGCCTACGGTGCGCTGACCCGGCTGAATAAACCCATCGGCATCTGGTTGCTGCTGTGGCCGGTACTCTGGGCGCTGTGGCTGTCGTCCGGCGGCAAACCGGATCCTCATGTATTCATCGTCTTCGTGCTCGGCACGGTGCTCACTCGTTCGGCAGGTTGCGCCATCAACGATTTCGCGGATCGCAACTTCGACGGTCACGTGAAGCGCACCAAAGATCGTCCGCTGGTCACCGGCGCAGTCGATCCCGTGGAAGCAATCGCGCTGTGCGCGGGGCTTGGCTTGATCGCATTGGGCCTGGCGCTGACGCTCAACCAGCTCGCGCAGTTGCTGACACTGGTCGGTGGCGTGCTGGTCGTCACGTACCCATTCTGCAAACGTTTCTTTCCTTTGCCGCAGGCTTACCTCGGCATCGCATTCACTTGGTCGGTGCCCATGGCCTACGCTGCGCAAACTGGCGCCGTGCCGCGCTCGGCGTTCGTGATGTTCATGGCCGGTCTGTTGTGGACGGTCGCTTACGACACGATGTACGCGATGGTGGATCGCGAGGACGACAAGAAACTCGGCATTCGCTCCAGCGCCATCCTGTTCGGCGATGCGGATCGCTTCATCATCGGCATCATGCAGCTCATGACGCTGCTCGGCCTGTGGCTGATCGGCGATGAGCTGGAACTCGGCCTGTGGTACGGGCTGGGCCTGGCGTTCGCGGCGCTGTTTGCGCTGTATCAGCAGTTCCTGATTCGCAAGCGCAAGCCCGAGGATTGCTTCAAGGCCTTCCTCAACAACAACTACTTCGGCATGTCGGTGTTCATCGGCATCGTGCTGGAATATACCTTCAGATGATGTGAGCCCCGGCGAGTCATCGGCGCTCGGCGCGCGCAATCGCCCACACTTCGATCCACTCTGCCCCCGCCGCACGCAGCACCTTTGAGATCTCGTTCACCGTACTGCCCGTCGTGACCACGTCATCGACGATGGCGACATGCCGCGCTGAGAGCGGCGCCGTCAACGCAAACGCGTGCTTCGTATTCTTGAGTCGTTCGTTGCGATCCAAAGACGCTTGCTCCGGTGTCTCGCGATGGCGCGTTAACAGATGACTGTTCAACCTCAAGCCAAGCGACCTGCAAGCCGGCAACGCCAGCTCCCGCGCCTGATTGAAACCGCGCTCGCAATAGCGCGTTCGACCGAGCGGCACAGGAATGACCAGCTCTGGGCGCGTTTCGCGCGAGCGCAGATGGCTGGCCAGGAGCTGTCCGAGAATTCGTCCGTAGGCGAGCTCGCGGCGATACTTCAGCCCCTGGATCATGCGATCCACCGGAAACGCATATCGAAACGGCGCGACGCAGGCATCGAACACCGGCGGCTGCTGCAGGCAGCGGCCACACAGCGCAATCCGGGAATGATTCCGAGGCAGCGGTTCGGCGCAATGCTCACAGGCGTTGTCGTTGAGCGGCAGATCGGCCTCGCAACCGGCGCACAGGTCCAGGATTTCCCGAGCCGACGGCACGCCCGGACTCGCGCAACCAAGGTCTCGCAAGAGACCGGACTGACTGCAAAGTGCACAGCGCGGCGGCCACAGGCTGTTCGCGGCAGCGCCGGCCCAGCGGCCGATAATGTCGACTGCGATTCCGAGCATCGGTTGACAGGCTTCCCGACCGGCACGAATACTCCCGCCACCATTCGGCCCGGCGGGCCGACCTGCGTGACGACTGAACGGGAGCATGGAGCTGCCGAATCGTGCGCAGTCACCGAATAACGTGAGGTTTGCTGTGGAAATCACCCGTTCCGAAGCCGTTCGCAACGCTACGCTGGTCGATCGCCTGGGCGTCGTGCGCACCGATTGGACGCTGGACGAAGTGCGCGAACTGTTCGCGCTGCCGTTCTCCGATCTGATCTATCACGCGCAACGGGTGCACCGGCTGTACTTCGACCCCAATCAGGTGCAGATCAGCACCCTGCTGTCGATCAAGACGGGCGCCTGCCCCGAAGACTGCTCCTATTGCTCGCAGAGCATCCGTTTCGAGACGGGTTTGAAATCCGAGCCGCTGATGGATCTCGACGAAGTGATGGAGAAGGCGCGCGCGGCCAAGGCGAACGGCGCTACTCGCTTCTGCATGGGCGCTGCGTATCGCAGCCCGAAGCCCAAGCAACTCGCGCAGATCGTGGAAATGATCAAAGGCGTGCGCGAGATGGGCATGGAAACCTGCGTGACGCTGGGCATGCTGACGCCGGACCAGGCGCATCAGTTGAAGGACGCGGGACTGGATTACTACAACCACAATCTCGACACGTCCGAGTCTCACTATAAGAAGGTGATCACGACGCGTACCTATCAGGATCGTCTCGATACGCTCGAAGCCGTGCGCAATGCCGGCATCAACGTGTGTTGCGGCGGCATTCTCGGCCTGGGCGAGAAGGAGCAGGATCGCGCCGAGTTGCTACACACGCTCGCGACGCTGCCCCAGCACCCGGACAGCGTGCCTATCAATCAGCTCATGCAGGTGCCTGGCACGCCGCTGTACGGTGCAGACAAGCCCGATGCACTGGATTTCGTGCGCGTGATCGCGGTCGCGCGGTTGCTGATGCCCAAGGCGCATGTGCGCCTGTCGGCCGGCCGCTCGGGCATGAGCGATGAAACACAGGCGCTGGCCTTCCTCGCCGGTGCGAACTCGATTTTCTACGGCGACAAACTGCTGACGACCGAAAATCCCGAAGAAGACCAGGACCGCAAGTTGTTCGCGAAGCTCGGCATCACGGCGGAACCGCTGGCTCAGCAAAGCGCGCCGACCTGCTCGCGTCGCGTAGAGGACGAACAGCTCATTGCTGGTTGATGGCGGCTCAGCGGCACTGCTGAGCGGCTGTGGTTGCTTGCCCGACCGCGAAGGCCGGGTGAGGGCGCGAGCGCAAAGCGCGATATCCTTTGCGCATGCCCGATGAGTTCCATCTCGATCCTGCGCGCGTCCGTCGCTCTTTCGATAAGGCCGCGAAAACTTACGACACCGCGGCCGCCGTCCCGAGCGAAATCCGCAATCGGTTGCTCGAGCGACTCGACTTCGTAAAGCTGCAGCCGAAAGTCGTGCTGGACCTCGGCGCGGGCACCGGCCATTCGAGCAAGGCGCTCAAGCTTCGCTACAAGTCGGCCGAGGTCGTCGCCATCGATCTCGCTCCGCGCATGCTGGTGGAAGCCGATCGTCAGCAAAGCTGGTTGCGCAAATTCCACCGGGTCGCGGCCGATGCGCATCGCCTCCCCGTCAAAGACGCCAGCACCCAGCTGGTCTTCAGCAATCTCATGCTGGAGTGGTGTCACGACCCGGACGCCGTGTTCCAGGAGATCCGGCGCGTCCTGCAGCCGGGTGGACTGCTCAGCTTCGCCACCCTGGGGCCGGACACTTTGCGCGAATTGCGCGAAGGCTGGCGGAAACTCGACGCCTACCCCCATGTCCATCGCTTTATCGACATGCACGATTTGGGTGATGCCTTGATGCGCGCGGGGCTCGCGGAGCCGGTCATGGACACCGAGCGACTGACGGTAACCTACCCGCACCTCGATGCGTTGTTGCAGGAACTGGTGGCCAGCGGTTCGAGCAACCTGGCCGACGGTCGGACCCGCGGACTGACCCCGAAAGGTCGGCTCGCCGCCTTACGGCAAGTCGTCCGACCCGGCGCGGAACAGACCGCACTACCGGTCTCGGTGGAAGTGGTCTACGGTCATGCCTGGGCGGGCGAGCCGCGCTCCCGCTCTCGTTCGGACGGTGAGGTGCGCATTCCAGTGAGCAACATCGCCCGCATGAAACGTTAAGTTTTTTGAAATTCACTGCCGCGACTCTGGGCAGGCTCACAAGGGCTTTGACAACAGTATTTACACGATGAACGCTCGGGCCGACCTGCCGCCGTCTCGCCTCGATCCGGACGCCGCTCCGCCGGAGCGGGTGCTCGAGCTCATGCCGCACCGGTCGCTCACTCCGAAGACGGCACGCATCTTCATCGCCTCGGTGGCGACCCCTACTTTTGCCCTCGCGCTCATCTGTACTGCGCAAGGCTACTGGCCGGTCCTGCCCTTTGCCGGCCTGGAAATCGGTCTGCTGATCTGGGCTGTCCGCGCCTCCATGCGCTCGGGGCTGGAGCGGGAAACCATCACAGTAACCCTGGACTCGGTGATCGTAAGACGCTGCGACCGGCGCGGCGTGCAGTCATCGGTATTTCCTAGACATTGGTCGAGGGTTACACTCCACGCCCCGCCAGCGGCGCTACATCCCAGCCGACTCATATTGGAGTCGCGTGGTCGCGCCTGCGAGGTGGGCAGGTTTCTCACAGAGGACGAGCGCCGCGGCCTCGCGGTGCGTCTACAGCAGCTGGTGGGGAATATGAACGAAACGCCCGCGCTATGAGGTAGCGTGGCGTTGAACTGCGGGCGCGTTGCGCGGCGCCCGGCACGCATGATTCGCGCCCGGCTTGGAAGTCATCGGTACTTCTGGCGGGGACGCGGGCAGAACGAAGCACTTGGGAGCATTAGGGCCAATGAAGATCGTGAAATACGCCGCAGCCGGTTCCATAGCGGCGGCAGCGTTATTGCCCTCCGGGGCGGCGCTGGCGGCATGGGAACTCAACATGCCGGTCGGTGTGACCGAGTTGAGTCGCGACATCCATGGCCTGCACATGCTGGTCCTCTGGGTCTGCGTGCTGATCGCCATCGCGGTGTTCGGCATGATGATCTACTCCATCGTCAAGTTCCGTCACTCCACCGGCGCCGTGCCGGCCAACTTCGATCACAGCACCAAGGCCGAGATCATCTGGACCACGATCCCGGTCCTCATCCTGGTCGGCCTGGCCATTCCGGCCGCGGCCACGCTGGTGAAGATCGAGGACACCCGCGACTCCAACCTGACCATCAAGGTCACCGGCTATCAGTGGAAGTGGGAATACGAGTACCTCGATCAGAACGTGAAGTTCTTCTCCACGCTCGCCCGCGACAGCGACGCCGCCCGCCAGACCGGCTCCGGCGTCGACCCGTACACCATTCCCAACTACCTGCTCGAAGTCGACAAACCGCTGGTCGTGCCGGTCGGCGCGAAGGTGCGCGTGCTGCTCACTTCGAACGACGTGATTCACGCCTGGTGGGTGCCGCAGTTCGGCATGAAGAAAGACGCCATCCCCGGCTTCGTCAATGAATTGTGGTTCCGCGCCGATGAGCCCGGAATCTATCGCGGCCAGTGCGCCGAGCTGTGCGGCCGTGACCACGCCTTCATGCCGGTGGTCGTGCACGTGAAGCCGCAGGACGAGTACGAGAGCTGGCTCGCCGAGCAGCAGGGTGGCGCGGCCCCCGCCGCTGCCCAGGCACAGACGGTTGAGAATGCAGCGCCGGTAACGGCCGCTGTCGCGGAGTAAAGAGACCATGGCACACGCACACGCTCACGACGCTGCTCACGACCACCACGACGATCACGGCCCCGCCAAGGGCCTCGGTCGCTGGCTGTTCGCGACCAACCACAAAGACATCGGCACGATGTACATGCTGTTCAGCCTGCTGATGTTCTTCATCGGCGGCGGCATGGCGATGGTCATTCGCGCCGAGTTGTTCCAGCCCGGCATGCAGCTGGTCGATCCGATGTTCTTCAATCAGATGACCACCATGCACGCGCTGATCATGATCTTCGGCGCAGTCATGCCTGCGTTCGTGGGTCTCGCCAACTGGATGATCCCGCTGCAGGTCGGCGCGCCGGACATGGCGCTGCCCCGCATGAACAACTTCAGCTTCTGGATCCTGCCGTTCGCGTTCACGCTGCTGCTCGCGACGCTGTTCGTGCCGGGCGGCGCGCCGGCGGGCGGCTGGACGATGTATCCGCCGTTGTCGCAACAGACCGGCGATGCGTTCCCGATGCTGATCTTCGCCGTGCACTTGATGGGCGCCTCCTCGATCATGGGCGCGATCAACGTGATCGTGACGATCATGAACATGCGCGCTCCCGGCATGTCGCTGCTGAAGATGCCGATCTTCGTGTGGACCTGGCTGATCACTGCGTACCTGCTGATCGCCGTGATGCCGGTGCTCGCCGGCGCCGTGACCATGCTGCTGACCGACCACTATTTCGGCACGACCTTCTTCGAGGCGGCCGGCGGTGGCGACCCGGTGATGTTCCAGCACATCTTCTGGTTCTTCGGTCACCCCGAGGTTTACATCATGATCCTGCCGGCGTTCGGCATCGTCTCGGAGATCATCCCGACGTTCTCGCGCAAGCCGCTGTTCGGTTATGACGCGATGGTGTACGCGACCGCCTCGATCGCCTTCCTGTCGTTCATCGTGTGGGCGCACCACATGTTCACGGTGGGCATGCCGCTGGCCGGTCAGATGTTCTTCATGCTGGCCACCATGCTGATCGCGGTGCCGACGGGCGTGAAGGTGTTCAACTGGACCGCGACCATGTTCAAGGGCTCGATCAGCTTCGAGCCGCCGATGCTGTTCGCGATCTCCTTCCTGTTCCTGTTCACGATCGGCGGCTTCTCGGGCTTGATGCTCGCGATCGTGCCGGCGGACTTCCAGTATCACGACACCTACTTCGTGGTGGCGCACTTCCACTACGTGCTGGTGCCGGGCGCGGTGTTCTCGCTCATGGCCGCTGCGTACTACTGGCTGCCGAAGTGGACCGGCCACATGTACAACATGACGCTGGCGAAGTGGCACTTCTGGCTGTCGACCATCTTCGTGAACGTGCTGTTCTTCCCGCAGCACTTCCTGGGTCTGGCCGGCATGCCGCGTCGTATCCCGGACTACTCCACGCAGTTCGCCGACTGGAACATGATCTCCTCGATCGGCGCGTTCGGCTTCGGCCTGTCGCAGCTGCTGTTCGCCTACATCGTGTTCTCGTGCATCCGTGGCGGCGAAAAGGCAACCGACAAGGTTTGGGACAGCGGTCGTCCGCACGGCCTGGAATGGACTCTGAGCTCGCCGCCGCCGTATCACAGCTTCGAAACCGCTCCTGAAGTGAAGTGATGGCTACCGAGATCCGGGATCCTGAACGCAAGCGTGGCATCCAGCGCACAGTCCTGTGGCTGTTGCTGCTGGTTGCGACGTTCTACTTCGGTTTCATCGCCATGGCGGTGATGCGCTCGCACTGACATGACGGACGCACCACTCAAGAAGGCGAATCGCTCGCTGGTCCGGCAGCTGTGGATCTTTGCTGCCGGCAGCTTTGCGTTCGGTTTCGCGCTGGTGCCCCTGTACAGAGTGCTGTGTGACATCACCGGTTATGGCGATCGCACCAAGCTGGTGGAGGCGAGCTCGTTCACTGCGCCCGAGGATGTGAACCGGCGGGTGACCATCGAGCTGCTGTCGGATTCGCCGGCGATCGGCGATTGGGAGTTCCGACCCGAAGTGGGCTCGATCGAAGTGCATCCCGGCCGTCTGGCGGAAGCGAAGTTCTACGCGCGCAACATGCGCACGCAGTCGGTGGTGGCTCAGGCCATCCCCAGCATCGCGCCGCTGCAAGCGACCAAGTACTTCCACAAGACCGAATGTTTCTGTTTCACGCCGCAGCCGTTCGATGCACGACAGGAGCGGGAGCTGACGGTGCGCTTCATCGTCGATCCCAAGTTGCCTTTGAACATCGACCGCTTGACGCTCTCGTACGTCATGTACGACGCGAAGAGCACGAGCTGATTTCCGTACTGAATCGTTTTTGAAATGAGTGGCAGATAACCATGGCCCACGCACAGACCACGCCCGCGCCGTCCGATAAGTATTACGTCCCACACAGTAGCCCGTGGCCGCTGATTGGGTCGATGGCTCTGTTCACGACGGTGGGCGGAGCCGCAATGTGGCTCAACCACGCCAACTCCGGTCCCTGGGTGATGACCATCGGCCTGGCCATCCTGCTCTTCATGTTCACCGGCTGGTTCGGCGCGGTGATCAAGGAGAGCGAAGGCCGTTTCTACAACGACGCCGTGGACCGCTCGTTCCGCATGGGCATGATGTGGTTCATCTTCTCCGAGGTCATGTTCTTCGCGGCGTTCTTCGGCGCGCTGTGGTACGCACGTAACTTCTCGGTGCCGTGGCTGGGCGGCGAAGGCACTCGCGCACTGACCAAGATCATTCGCGGCGACAACTATGAAGCGGCCTGGCCGACCGACGGTCCGGGTGACGTGGGCGGCGACTTCGACGTGATCCCCGCGTTCGGTCTGCCGGCGATCAACACCGCGATCCTGCTGACCTCGGGCGTGACGATCACCATCGCGCATCACGCCATCAAGGAAGGCAACCGCGCCATCCTGAACATCTTCCTCGGCCTGACCATCGCGCTGGGCTTCCTGTTCGTGTACCTGCAGGCGCACGAGTACATCGAGGCGTATCAGCACTACAACCTGAAGCTGACCTCGGGCATCTACGGCTCGACGTTCTTCCTGCTGACGGGCTTCCACGGTTTCCACGTGACCCTGGGCGCGATCATGCTGGCCGTGGTGTGGTTCCGCTGTCTGAAGGGCCACTTCACGCCGACGCATCACTTCGCGTTCGAAGGCGTAGCCTGGTACTGGCACTTCGTGGACGTGGTGTGGCTGGGCCTGTTCGTATTCGTCTACTGGCTGTAAGACTTTGATGGGCGGAGCGCGAGAATGCGCTCCGCGACTGAACTCGAGGCCGCCGCTTCTACCGAACGCGGCGGCTTTTTTACATCCCGAGCGGCGTGATCAGGCCCTGCGACCAGGCCAGCAGCAACAGCAGGAACAGCGCCACCGACAACCCGACCCGCACGGACAGAGCGTTGACCATCTTCTTCGAGCCGCCCTTGTCGGCGACCAGGAAGAACAGGCCGGAGAACAGGCTGAGCACGATGGCCGCCAGGCAGGCGATGATGAGACCTTTGATAATCATGGGACAGCCTCCTGATCCGGAACGACGGATCGCGACCAGTATATCGTGAGCCTTTCCGACACAACGTCCAAGACCCGCGTATGGCGCCCGAGCATGTTCGGGGCGGCGCTCACCGTATTTGGCGTGGCGTTCTTCATCTGGCTCGGCTTCTGGCAACTCGGCCGGGCCGACCAGAAGCAGGCGCTGCTCGATCAGTATGCGAGCGCGCAGCAGACGCAGATCGAAATCACCCCCCAGAATGCCGGCAGTCTGCAACGCTATCAGCGGGTCCGAGTCTCGGGGCGGTTCGATCCCACGCGCCAGGTCCTGCTCGACAACATGCCTTCGCACACCGGTCAGCCCGGCTATCGGGTCGTGACTCCTTTCGAAACGGCCGCGGGCTGGCTGCTGGTGGATCGTGGTTGGCTGGCGCTGGGCCGCAGTCGCGATCAATTGCCCGACATCCCTGTAGGAAACGATGAGCGCACGGTCTCCGGCACCATCGACGAATTGCCTCGAGCCGGCATCGAGCTGAAGGCGCCGCCGGGCGATGCAAATGCTCCATGGCCGCGTGTGCTGAGTTTTCCTCAGCAAGCGATGCTGGAACAGCAGTTGGGTCAGAAGCTCATTCCTGGTTTGTTGTTGCTCGATGCTTCGCAACCCGAAGGTTACGAGCGCACGTGGGAAGCCCATCTAGGCTTCCGCCCCGAGCGTCACATCGGCTACGCCGTGCAGTGGTTCGCGTTCGCGCTCGCTGCCGTCATTCTTTTCGTTATCACCAGCTTCCGTACCAAGAAGGCAACAGATGAATCGACCCGTTGATCCCTCCTCTCCGGGCTCCAAGCCGCGCAAACAGATCTGGATCCTGGTCGGCGCATTCTTCGCACCGCTCGCGCTCGCCTTCATTCTCTACTACGGACTGGATGTGCGCCCCCATGGCAACACCAACAAGGGCGATCTGATTCAACCGGCCCGGCCTTTGCCCGAAGTGGAACTGCCCGGTGCGACCGATCAGCCACTTGCAGCAGATGCCATGCGCGGCAAATGGAGCATGGTGTTCATCGGCGATGGCGCTTGCGATGTCCGATGTCGGGAAGCACTTACGTTGATGCGTCAAACGAGACTCGCGCTCAGCGACAAGATGGAACGTGTCCAACGCGTGTTCCTGGTGACGGGCAACTGCTGCGATCAAGCTTATCTGGACACTGAACACGCCGGCCTGTTGCTCGGACGCATCGACAATCCCGCGGGCCAGACATTGTTGGAAACATTTCCTGATACAAACCAGGCCGGCACGCTGGGCCGCATTTATCTGGTCGATCCGCTCGGCAATCTGATGATGAAATACGAGCCTGACGCGCCGCAAAAGGGATTGTTGGACGACTTGAAGAAATTATTGAAGCTGTCGCATATCGGATAACTGTGACAAACTTCCGCCGCTAGCGAAGGAGTGCGCCACGGCATTTCTCTCGCATGCAGACGCATTTGAATAACGAGGTATCGCGTAACGGTTGATCAGTGCTGCACCCCGGGGGATTGCCATGAAATGCATCTACTATCTGACGTCGACGCTGAAGAGCACCCAGGACGTTTCCGATGATCTGCATGAAGTGGGCGTCGAAGATTTCTATCTGCACGTCATCTCCAGAGATGAGTGCGGTCTGAAGAAACAGAACATCCATTCCTCGAACTACCTGGAAACGCTGGACATTGTCCGGGACGGTTTCATCGGCGCGGCGCTCGGGTTCGTCGCCGGCATGATCGGCATCGGGCTGCTCATGTACTTCAAGCCCTTCGGCCCCGACTTCGAAATACCGACACTGGTCTATGCCATCCTGGTCGGCGCCGCGACGTTGTTCGGTGCATGGGAAGGCGGCCTGACCGGCATCGCCACCGAGAACAATAAGCTCAAGCGATTCCACGACGATATCGCCGCCGGCAAATATCTGGTGCTGGTCTACGTTCGTAAGCAGCAGGAAGCAACAGTACGGAAAATGATGGCGGAGCGTCACGCGGATGCCGAACTGGTCGGCGTCGACACTCACGTCATCAATCCGTTCACGGCCGTGGAGCGAGTCACCGCACCCAGAACCTGACGACACGACAACAACCCAGCAGTGCGCTTCAGGGAATCAAAGAGGGGAGCCGCCAATGGTGATAGCGATTGCGCTGATCGTGCTCGTCGTGGCCACGGTGTTGTTTCATTTCTTCACCCCCTGGTGGTTCACGCCGATCGCATCCAACTGGGACACCGTGGATTCGACCGTCGATGTGACCTTCTGGGTGACCGGCGTCGTGTTCGTCGCGGTGAATCTGTTTCTGGCCTACTGCCTCATTCGTTACCGGCATCGCAAGGGCAACAAGGCCCACTACGAGCCGGAGAACAAAAAACTCGAATGGTGGCTCACCGGCATCACCTCAGTGGGCATCGCTGCGATGCTCGCTCCGGGCCTGTCGGTGTGGGCGAAATTCGTCACCGTGCCGGAGGATGCATCGGTGGTCGAAGTGCTCGGTCAGCAATGGGCCTGGTCTTATCGATTCCCCGGTAAGGATGGTCAGCTCGGCGCGTCGCACGCGCACTTGATCACCGTCGACAATCCGTTCGGCATGGATCCGAACGATCCGGTCGGCCAGGACGACGTGCTGGTGCAGAATCCGCAACTGCACCTGCCCATCGACAAGCCCGTGAAGTTGTTGTTGCGCGCGAAAGATGTGAATCATCAATTCGCCGTGCCGCAGTTTCGCGTGAAGATGGACATGGTGCCGGGCATGGTCACGCATTTCTGGCTCACACCCACGCGTACCGGTGAGTTCGACGTGCTCTGTGAGCAGCTTTGCGGAGTCGCCCACTTCGCCATGCGTGGACGCGTCGTCGTCGATACGCAAGATGACTTCGACAAGTGGCTCGGTGCACAGCCTACGTTCGAAGCGACGCGCGCCGCGACCAAGGGCGACCCTGCTGCTGGTCAGGCTCTGTTCGTCGCATGCACCGCCTGTCATGGCGCCAAGGGCGAAGGCAATCGCGAATTGAACGCTCCGAAGCTCAGCGGACAGGCCGACTGGTATCTGGTGCGTCAACTGCAGAGCTTCAAGGGCGGCGTGCGCGGCTCGAACGATCAGGACACGTTTGCGAAACAGATGATTCCGTTCGCATCCATGCTCGCGGACGACGCTGCGATCCGCAACGTGGTTGCTTACATCCAGACACTGCCCGAAGTGCGGCCGCCGGCCAGCGTGGTCGGCGATCCGGTTCGTGGCAAGAAGTTGTATCAAACCTGTTCGGCGTGTCACGGGGACACGGCGAAAGGCATCTGGGCAACGAACGCGCCTCGCCTGTCCAACATGAGCGACTGGTACATGGCGCGCCAGCTCCAGCATTTCCGCGACGGCGTCCGCGGCGTGCATCCACAAGACTTCCATGGCGCGCAGATGCGACCGATGGCGAAGACGCTCGCCGACGATCGGGCCATCGCCGACGTTCTCGATTACATACGGACCTTATAACCCGCGGCCCAGGCGCAAGTAGAAGGCTCTCTAGAACATGTAGAAGGAGTGTGTGTCGATGGCTTTTGTAGCAATCGCCGATCGCGATCACGAGCACGCCCTGCACGATCCGCAGAGTTTCATCCGTAAGTACATCTGGAGCCAGGACCACAAAGTCATCGCCATCCAGTACGCCATCGTGGCGATCGCCATCGGCCTGGTGGCGCTCACGATGTCGATACTGATGCGGCTGCAGCTGGGCTTTCCGGACACGTTCAACATCATCGCGCCGCAGGACTATTACCAGTACATCACCATGCACGGAATGATCATGGTGATCTATCTGCTGACTGCACTGTTCCTCGGCGGCTTCGGCAACTATCTCATTCCGCTGATGCTGGGCTCGCGGGACATGGTGTTCCCGTACTTGAACATGCTCAGCTTCTGGTTCTATCTGCTGGCCGTGCTGGTGTTGTGCGCCGGCTTCTTCGTGCCCGGCGGCCCGACCGGCGCCGGATGGACCCTCTATCCGCCGCAAGCGGTACTGCCCGGCACCCCGGGAGCGAGCTGGGGAATCATCTGCATGCTGGCATCGCTCGCGATTTTCATCGTCGCCTTCACCATGGGCGGCCTGAACTACGTGACGACGGTGCTGCAAGCCCGCTGTCGCGGCATGACGTTCATGCGCATGCCGCTATCGGTGTGGGGCATCTTCATGGCCGCGATTCTCGGCTTGCTGGCGTTTCCCGCGCTGTTCGTGTCCGCGATCATGATGGCGCTGGACTCGCTGATCGGCACCAGCTTCTTCATGCCGGCCGTCTCCTCGATGGGTGAACAGACCGTGCACACCGGCGGCAGCCCGCTGCTGTTTCAGCATCTGTTCTGGTTCTTCGGGCATCCGGAGGTGTACATCGTCGCGTTGCCGGCGTTCGGCATCGTCTCGGATCTGCTCAGCACGCACGCCCGTCGCAACATCTTCGGCTATCGCATGATGGTGTGGGCGATCCTGGCGATCGGCTGCCTGAGTTTCGTCGTGTGGGCGCACCACATGTATGTCAGCGGCATGAATCCGTACTTCGGCTTCTTCTTCGCGACGACGACGCTGATCATCGCCGTGCCGACCGCCATCAAGGTCTACAACTGGGTGCTGACGATCTGGCGAGGCGACGTGCACCTCACCGTGCCGATGCTGTTCGCGATCGGCTTCATTTTCACGTTCGTTAATGGCGGACTGACCGGACTGTTTCTTGGCAATGTGACCGTCGATGTGCCGCTGTCGGGCACTTACTTCGTGGTCGCGCACTTTCACATGGTGATGGGCGTATCGCCGATTCTGGTGGTGTTCGGCGCCATCTATCACTGGTATCCGAAGATCACCGGTCGCATGTACGACGACCGGCTCGGCAAGTTTCATTTCTGGATGACGTTCCTCGGCGCGTACGCGATCTTCCTGCCGATGCACTACATGGGCATCCTCGGTGTGCCGCGCCGCTACTACGGTTATCCAGACGCCATTCAATTCATTCCGCCGTCGGTGCACGAAGCCAATCAGTGGATTTCGATCTCGGCGATGTTGGTGGCGGCCACGCAGCTGGTGTTCCTCTACAACTTGATCCATTCGTACTTCAAGGGCCCGGCGGCCGATCCCAATCCCTGGCGTGCAACGACGCTGGAGTGGCAAACGCCGCAGACGCCGCCGAAGCACGGCAACTGGGGCAAGGACCTGCCCGAAGTGCATCGCTGGGCTTACGACTACAGCGTGCCCGGCGCACCCGAGGACTTCATTCCTCAGAACGTGCCGCACTCCGAGACGACACCGGCGGGTCGTGAGCACGGAGTGCCGACATGAGCTCGTCGATGCGACAGCATTGCGAAAGGCCGCAGCCATGAGTCTGACCGTTGCATATCTCGCGCTCGCCACCGGCATTGCCGTGTGGGCGGTGCTGGTTACCAGGCTGCGGGCCAAGCCGTGGGAGGTTCCCGCCGAGGGCGTCTCCGATAATTCGCGCTTCTCTGTTTCAGCGAAGCGCATCGGCTTGTGGATCTTCCTCGCAGTCGTCACTTCGCTGTTCTGTTTGTTTCTTTCGGCGTACTACATGCGGATGGGTCAGCACGCGGGTCATGGCTCGCCGATGGCTGCAGGCGATTGGCATGCGATTCGCGATCCTTCGATCCTCTGGATCAACACGGCGCTGTTGATCCTGGGCAGCGTCACGATGCAGTCGGCGCGCGCCGCGGTCGCCAAGGGCCAGGTCGAGCAAACCCGGCTGCGATTGTTTGCTGCCGGCTTGCTCACCGTCGCATTCCTGATCGGTCAGTGGCTCGCCTGGCGCGAGATTCGCTATTCGGAGTTCTTCACCCCGCTGAATCCCGCAGTCGCATTTTTCTACGTTCTCACCGCCGTGCATGCACTGCACCTGCTGGGCGGATTGTTCGTATGGGCGCGCACATTGGTTCGCTCGCTGCGTAAAGACGTGGAGCTGATCGACGTGCGTTTGAGCGTCGAGCTCACCTCGGTCTACTGGCATTACCTGTTGCTGGTGTGGCTGGGGCTGTTCGCCGTGTTGTTGTCGACCTGAGGCGAGAACCCGCATGAGCCATCAACCCGCCACCCTGGAATCTGGTTTCAAAGGCGTGACCGCGGACTGGTCCGCGGACAAGCAGGCCTTCCCGGTGCCTTGGGGCAAGGCGATGATGTGGATCTTCCTGCTCTCTGACACCTTCATCTTCAGCTGCTTTCTCACGTCGTACATGAACGTGCGCATGTCGACGACCGACCCGTGGCCCAATACCGCTGAAGTATTCGCACTGACCGTAGGCGGTCATCACATCCCATTGCTGCTCATCGCCATCATGACCATGGTGCTGATCACCAGCAGCGGCACGATGGCGATGGCGGTGAACTTCGGCTATCGGCGCGACCGCAAGCGAACGGCTCAATTGATGTTTGCTACCGCGGCGCTGGGCTTGTGTTTCGTCGGCATGCAGGCGTTCGAGTGGACCAAGCTGATCGTCGATGAAGGCGTGCGGCCATGGGGCAACCCGCTGGGCGCGGCGCAGTTCGGCTCGTCGTTCTTCATGATCACCGGCTTCCACGGCCTGCACGTGACCGGCGGAGTGATCTATCTCAGCGTGGTGGCGTATCGCGTGCTCTCGGGCTTTTACGATCGCAAAGGCACGTATGAGACCGTCGAGGTCGCCGGCCTGTACTGGCACTTCGTCGACCTGGTGTGGGTCTTCATTTTCGCGTTCTTCTACTTGTGGTGACGGGCGCGCCCGTTTCGAACTATCTGGAGAGAGCGGCATGGCGGTACGACAGCACGATATTGCGAACGACGTCCCTGCGGACCCTTCCCTCGCACACGCCGCCGCGCATGGCGCCCATGCAGAGGGGCAGCAGCATCCGATCAAGCTGTATCTGTGGATCTGGCTGCTGTTGTTCGTCTTCAGCGCGTTCTCCTACATGGTCGATTACTTCCAGCTGCAGGGCGCTCTGCGCTGGACCCTGATCATCGTGTTCATGCTGATCAAGGCCAGCTTCATCGTTGCGATCTTCATGCACATGGCCTGGGAACGCCTCGCGCTGAAACTCGCCATCCTGGTGCCGCCGCTGACCCTGCTGATCCTGATTGCGTTGATGGCGATCGAAGGGGATTACACGTTCCTCACGCGGCTGGCTTCGTTCGTGAAGTAGCGGCCCCGGGATCCGGGGCAAATCGCCGCATGGCGACACAAGAAGCGTCCGGGCGCTTATCATTGCGCCCCGCCTGAATACGCCTGGAACTCGACGGTTTCATGACTCCACGTTTGCTTCTGTTTCGCCGCCTGGCGCTGGCCGGCGTGCTGCTCACGCTGGTCGTGGTCGTGCTCGGCGCCTGGGTGCGCCTGAGCGCCGCGGGCCTGGGCTGCCCCGACTGGCCGGGTTGTTACGGTCACTTGAGCGCTGGCAGCGCCGCGCAGAACATCGATGCCGTCAACCAGGCCTTCCCGCACCGGCCGTTCGAGTATCACAAGGCCATCAAGGAGATGGTGCATCGGTACTTCGCCTCCAGCCTGGGCTTGCTGATCCTGGTGCTAGCCGGTCTCGCCATCGCCAACCGCAAGGATCCGCAGCAGCCGGTCGCTTTGCCGCTCGCGTTGGTCGGACTGGTGATCTTCCAGGGGCTGCTCGGCATGTGGACCGTCACGCTTCTGCTCAAGCCGCTGATCGTCGTGCTCCACCTGATCGGCGGCCTCTCGACGCTGTCGCTGCTCGCGTGGCTGGCCATGCGTCCGCCAGAGCCTGTCGAGCGCGCGGCCAACGGCGGATTGCGCAAGCTGGCGGGCCTGGGGCTTGCGATGCTGGCTCTGCAGATCGTGCTCGGCGGCTGGACCAGCAGTAACTACGCAGCCCTCGCCTGCCCCGATTTTCCGACCTGCCAGAACAGCTATTGGCCCGAGATGGACGTGAAGGACGCGTTCGTCCTGTGGCGGGGGCTCGGCATCGATTACGAAGGAGGCGTGCTGGATCACCCTGCCCGCGTGGCCATTCACTTCGTTCATCGACTGGGCGCCATCGCTGCGGCCCTCATCCTGGGCGCCTTGAGCTTGCTGGCCTGGAGAAGGGGCACGACCCCGGCGGTGCGGACCGCCGGAGTGTTGCTGGGCCTCGCTCTGATCGCCCAACTCATTCTCGGTCCCATCATGGTCATGCGCGCATTGCCGCTGGCGCTGGCCACAGCACATAACGGCGTAGCCGCGCTGCTGCTACTGGCAACGGTGCGGATGACGCGTCTGTTACGCTGAACCGGAAGCTCTGGCACGTAGTAGCGGGCGGCTTCTGCTCGTCATGTGCGGGTTGCGCTCGGGCATTCTGCGCAGCGCAGGTCCGTTGCCTGTAGAATCCTCCGTTGGTCACTGCCGTCACGCCTATGTCCGCCGTGGAAACCTCCTCAATTCAGCCTGCCGCCTCCTGGCGCGATTACTACGAGCTGGGCAAGCCCCGCGTAGTGATGCTGATCATGTTCACGGCCATTGCCGGCATGTTCCTGGCAGCACCGGGCCTGCCACCGGTCAATGCACTGATTTTTGGCACGCTCGGCATTGCCCTGGCGGCCTCTTCCGCCGCGGCGATCAATCATGTGCTGGATCGCCGCTTCGACGAGCAGATGGCTCGCACCCGCAACCGCCCGCTGCCGACCGGTCATGTCACCGAGCGCCAGGCGCTCGCTTACGCTCTGGTGCTGGCCGTCGTGTCGATGGTGCTGTTGGCGGGCTGTGTGAATGCGCTGACAGCCGTACTGACCTTCTGCTCGCTGATCGGCTATGCGGTCATCTACACCGTGTGGCTCAAGCACGCGACTCCGCAGAACATCGTCATCGGTGGCGCGGCCGGCGCGGCTCCGCCGGTGCTGGGATGGACCGCCGTCACCGGCTCGATCGATCCGCACTCGCTGCTGTTGTTCCTGATCATCTTCGCCTGGACGCCGCCGCACTTCTGGGCGCTGGCGATTGCCCGTCGCGATGAATACGCGAAGGCCGGCATTCCAATGCTGCCGGTGGCCTACAGCAACGATTTCACCCGGCTGCATATCCTGCTCTACACGATCCTGCTCGTGATCGTGACCCTGCTGCCGTACCTCACTGGCATGAGCGGCCTGATCTATCTCGCAGCGGCGCTGATCCTGGGCGCGCGCTTCCTATTCCGCGCCTTGCAGCTGAAAGTGCGTCAGGACGCCCGCCTGCCCATGCAGACCTTCGGTTATTCGATCACCTACCTGGCGCTGCTGTTCGCTGCGTTGTTGATCGATCACTATGTGATTATCCGGCTGACGTAGCGCACACGACGACATCGTGGCTCCGGCGCGCACACCACGAAGTTCGATTCCCTGGCTGACAGCTACTGTCGTCGCGCTGATCCTGTACGGCTCGCTCTATCCCTTCAATCTCAAGACCGATGCGCCGAACGGCCTGTTCGGTGCGCTCAGTCAGTTGTCGTGGGCACGCGCCGGCCGCGGCGATCGTATTTCCAACGTACTGCTGTATCTGCCGCTCGGCTTCTGTCTGTATTTGTGGCTGACCGGGAAGCTCCGGCGTGGCTTGTCGGTGACCATAGCGACAGTGCTCGGCACGCTGTTGTCGCTCGCGATCGAAGTCGCGCAGGTGTACGTGTCGAAGCGCGTGCCCAGCCTCGCCGATCTTGCATTGAACTCGGGCGGAACCCTGCTCGGCGCCATCGGCGGCATGGGATGGACCGCGCTCAGCCATCTCATGCACATCCCGGCGCGCGCGGAGAAACAAACGCGCGACCCGGGGGCAGCACTGCTGATCGGCTTGTGGCTCGCATGGCGCTTCGCGCCGTTCGTGCCGCAACTCGATCTGGGCAAACTGAAGGCAGCGCTGCGGCCGCTGTTCAATCCCACGTTCGATTTCGTCACGGTGCTGATCTTCCTCACCTGCTGGCTGGTCGTGAACCAGGCGGTCGCCGCGCTGGTGAGCCGGCCGCGACGCTTGGAAACATTGTTGTTGCTCATGGCCGCGGTGCTGATCGGCCGCTTGATCGTCGCGAGCCAGACGTTCGTGCCCGCCGAACTACTGGCGCTGCTGTTGTTGCTGCCGATGGTCGTGCTCATGCACCGGCTGCGGCCGCGGCCACGGCGAGCCACACTGGTGCTCGCCGTCGTCGCATTGCTGGTGATCGAAGAGCTGGCCCCGTTCGATTTCTCACCGCACGCCGCGCAGTTCGATTTCTGGCCATTCCTGGCCCTGGTGGAATCCGGCTGGGATCTGAGCGCAGTCGATTGGGTGCAGATGTTCGGTAAGTTGTTTCTTTATGGCGCCCTGCTGTGGGTGGTGCGCGAGTGGGGCGCGTCCACGCAGTTCGCCTTCGGCGTGATGCTGACGATCGCCACCGTCGTGGAGCTGCTGCAAATCTGGCTGCCCGGCGAACATGCCTCGATCACCGATCCGCTGCTGGCGCTCACCATCGGCCTGGTGTTCCGTTCGCTGTATCGTCGTCACCGCCCCCGAATCGCAGGCGCCACCAACCACCTGTCTCTGCGCGAACGGTAGAGTTCAGAACGTCTTGGCGCCGATGCGCGCGCAGCCGGAGTATTTCCTGCCATCCAATGTCGCGCGAGCCGAGTAAGCGAAGTACTCGCCGGACATGTCGTCACGGCAGGCCTGAGCTTCGATCAGCAACTCGATCTTGTGATCGGTATCCGCGGCGACGTAACTGACCGCGCCTTCGGAATTCTGCGTCTGAGGCTCGATGATGGAGATTTCCTTGGGCTCTTCGGGCTGACGCCAGAGCAATGCTACGTCGGTAACCTGGACGCTCCAGAACGGCTCGTTACCGCGAGCAGCGACGATGTAATCCTGCGGTGGTGAATCGCAGCCGCGCGTCTGCCCATCTGGCGCCGCGTACAACGCCTCCTCCAGCACGAAGGTCCCCGCGAAACCCTCCGGAGCGACTTGATCTTTGGCACGCTCACCGTACGCCTCGATGTACAGCTTGAGCCCCTGATCGACGCCGTCCGCGTCTTTTTCCCCGGCGAACTCGCGCTTGAGCACGCCATCGGTCTGATCGATCATGAGCAACTCCTTCTGCTCGCCGCAGGGACGGAAACCGCTGCGATCGGGGGCGAGTGTGACGACACCCCGCTTGATTGCGAGTCCCGACTCCGCGGTCGGTTCCGAGGGGGCCGAAGCTGCGGCCGGCAGGCTGGATCCGTCGGTGTTGGCGGCGGGCGCAGCAGCGGGCGCGGCAGACTCCGGTGCTTTCGAGCACCCCGCCAACGTCAGCAAAACCATGCAATGGGAAAGTAACATCCCGCGCCAAACACGCATGCACGCCTCCCGGCGACCGACCATAGCCGTACAGCATATAGAATCGGCCGGCCTGCTAGAATGCGCCGGATTGTCAATACAGCGACGCGGGCATCCTGCCACGCGCTATGGCACATCCTTAGTGCCTGGGTGTGCTCATACCGATGCAAGCTCGGCTCACGTGAGGACTGATCCTGGACGTTTCTGATCTACTTGAAGGACTTAACGACGCTCAGCGCGCCGCGGTCGCGGCCCCGCTGGCGCCGACTCTGGTCCTGGCAGGCGCCGGCAGCGGTAAGACGCGGGTGCTCACCCATCGCGTCGCCTGGTTGGTGCAGGTCGAAGGCTCCTCCCCACACAGCATCCTGGCGGTGACCTTTACCAATAAGGCGGCCGGCGAGATGCGTGCGCGCATCGAAAGCATGCTCGGCGTGCCGAGTGCGCCTCTTTGGATTGGCACTTTCCACGGTATTGCGCATCGCCTGCTGCGCATCCATTGGCGCGACACCCATCTGCCGCAAAGCTTCCAGATCATGGACTCGGACGATCAGCTGCGCGCCATCCGGCGGCTGCTCAGGGCGCAGAACCTCGACGAGGAGCGCTGGGTCCCCAAAGAGATCATGTGGTTCATCAACGCCCGCAAGGACGAAGGGCTGCGCGCCAAGCAGATCAAGGATGACGGCGATCCGACCCGGCGCATGTTCATCAAGTTGTATGGCTTGTATCAAGAACAGTGCGATCGCGCCGGTGTCGTGGATTTTGCCGAGCTGCTGTTGCGCGCCTACGAGCTATTCCGCGACAACGCTGCGCTGTTGGATCACTACCGCCAGCGCTTCCGTCATGTGCTGATCGACGAGTTCCAGGATACGAACACGATTCAGTACTCCTGGTTGAAACTGCTCGCCGGTCCCGGAGGATTGCCGTTCGCGGTCGGCGATGACGACCAGTCGATCTATCGATGGCGCGGCGCCCGTGTGGAGAACCTGCACCAATATCGTCGCGACTATCCCAACGTCCAGATGTTTCGGCTGGAGCAGAACTACCGCTCCACCGGCAACATCCTCGCTGCGGCCAATGCACTGATCTCCAACAACGGCGGTCGTCTCGGCAAGAATTTGTGGACCAGCGGCGAGCAAGGCGATCCGGTCAAACTGTACGCCGCGTTCAACGAGCGCGACGAGGCGGACTTCGTCGTCAACCGCATTCGCGAGTATGTGATGAAGGGCGGTCTGCGCAGCGAATGCGCGATCCTGTACCGCTCCAACGCGCAATCGCGAACGTTCGAAGAAGCGTTGCTCACTCACCGTATTCCCTATCGCGTCTACGGCGGTCTGCGATTCTTCGAGCGCGCCGAAATCAAGGACGCGCTGGGTTATCTACGGTTGATGCACAACCGGACCGACGACGCTTCGTTCGAGCGCATCGTGAACCTGCCAACCCGCGGCATCGGTAACAAGACGCTCGACATGGTGCGCAACTACGCGCGCGCCAACGCCACATCGATGTGGGAGGCTGCCGGTGCGAGCATCAAGGAAATGGGTGCACGCGGCGGACAGGCCATCCATGCCTTCATGCTGTTGATCGAACAGCTGGCGGAGCAGACGCGCTCGTTGCCACTGCACGAACAGGTGGATCACGTGATTCACGCCAGCGGGCTGGTCGCGCATTACCAGCAAGAGAAAGGCGATCGCGGCGAAGCGCGCGTCGACAACTTGAACGAGTTGGTCTCCGCGGCGCGAGGTTACGAGCCCGAAGGCGATGTCGATATCTCGCCGCTCGCCAACTTCCTCTCGCATGCCGTGCTGGAGTCTGGCGAAGAGCAAGCCGGCGCCGGCGAAGACGCCGTGCAGATGATGACGCTGCATTCGGCCAAAGGCCTGGAATTCCCGGTGGTATTCCTGTGCGGCATGGAAGACGGACTGTTCCCACATCAACGCTCGATCAGCGATGTGGACGGGCTCGAAGAAGAACGCCGTCTCTGCTACGTCGGCACGACGCGCGCGATGAAGCAGCTGTATCTCACTTATGCGGAGCAGCGCCGCTTGCATGGTGTGGACAGCTACGGCACGCCGTCGCGTTTCATCAAAGAGATTCCGTCCGAGCTGCTGGAGGAAATCCGGCCGCGCATTCACATCTCGCATCCGGTCTACCAGTCTCATCGCAGTGGCATGGGTCGAGTGCATGAGGAGCCGGCCAACACTGGCGGGGTGCGCCTTGGCCAGCGAGTGCGCCACGGCAAGTTCGGCGAAGGAACCGTGCTCGATCTCGAGGGTCAGGGCAGCCATGCGCGCGTGCAGGTGAACTTCGAGCGCCAGGGCACCAAGTGGCTGATGCTGGCGTACGCGAACCTGGAACCGGTATGAAAATAATCATCCTCGGCGCCGGACAGGTGGGTCGCACCGCCGCCTACCATCTGGCTCGAGAAGCGGCGAACGAAGTCACGGTCGTCGACGTGAACGACGAGCTCCTGCGCGATCTGCAGGACCGTCTCGACATTCGCACGCTGGTCGGCAGCGGTACTCAGCTGAGCGTTCTGGAGGCCGCGGGCGCCCGGGATGCCGACATCTTCATCGCGCTGACCAACAGCGACGAAGTGAACATGGTCGCCTGCCAGATAGCCTGGAGCCTGTTCAACAAGGACGCGACGCGCATCGCCCGCATCCGTTCCTCGGATTTCACCAAACATTCCAAGCTGTTCTCGAACGAGGACCGCGCCTTTGCCGTCGATGTGCCGATCAGTCCCGAACAATTGGTGACCGAGCACGTCGTCCACCTGATCAAGTATCCCGGTGCGCTGCAGGTGCTGGACTTCGCCGACGGGCGCATCCGCCTGGTTGGCGTCGAAGCCTTGAAAGGCGGTGCGCTGGTCGGGCAGCAGTTGAAGCAGTTGCCGACCCATATCGAAGGACGCGACGCACGGGTCGCGGCGATCTATCGCGGCGGTCATAGCATCAAGCCCCAGGGCGATACGGTCATCGAGCATGGCGACGAGGTGTTTTTCATCGCCGCTCGAGAAGACATTCGCCTGGTGATGAATGAGATGCAGCGGCTGGAAGACCCCGTGCGGCGGGTCGTCATCGCAGGCGGCGGCAACATCGGCTTTCGGCTCGCGCAAACCCTGGAAGACAATCACCAGGTCAAACTCATCGAACGCGACCCGCGACGCGCCCGGCGCGTTTCCGAACAACTGAGCAACACGATCGTGCTCAGTGGCGACGCGGCCGACGAGGAATTGCTGCTCGAAGAGAACATCGACAGCGCCGACGTATTCGTCGCCGTCACCAACGCCGAAGAAGCAAACATTCTCTCGGCAATGCTGGCGAAACGACTGGGCTGTCACAAGGTGATGGCTCTGATCAACCGGCCCGCGTACGCCGAGCTCATGCAAAGCGGTTCGATCGACATCGCTCTGTCACCTCAACAAGTGACGATCGGTTCGCTGCTCGCGCACGTGCGCCGTGGCGACGTAGTCCGCGTGCACTCATTGAGGCGCGGTGCGGCTGAGGCGCTGGAAGTCATTGTGCACGGCGTTCAGGGTGAAGGCCGCGTCATCGGCAAACGAATCGAGAATATTCCATTGCCCGAGGGAACCACCATTGCCGCCATCGCGCGCGGCGATCAGGTTTTGATCGCGCACCACGACACCGTCATTCAGCGCGACGACCACGTGATCCTGTTCCTGACCGACCGCCGCCACGTCGAGGCGGTCGAGCGTCTGTTCGATGTGCCGCGCCGACACGCAAGATAAGCGTAGGGCTTGAATGAACTTCCTCACCGTCCAGCGCATCCTGGCTCAGTTGCTGATGCTGTTCAGTCTGACCATGCTGCCGCCAGTGGGTGTGTCGCTGTACTACGGCGACGGGCACTGGCAGCCGTTCTTCGATTCGTTCATGGGCATGCTGGTGGTCGGCGTGCTCATCTGGTGGCCGGCACGCAAAGCGCATCGTGAATTGCGAGTGCGCGACGGCTTCCTGATCGTCTCGATGTTCTGGATCGTGCTGGGTCTCGCGGGCGCCGTGCCGTTGCTGATTTCGGACCGGCCCGATCTCACTTTGACGGACGCGGTGTTCGAAGCCGTGTCCGGATTCACGACGACCGGCGCGACGGTGCTGGTCGGCCTGGAGGATCTGCCGATCTCCATTCTCTATTTTCGCCAGCAGATCCAATGGCTCGGCGGCATCGGCATCGTCGTTCTGGCCGTCGCACTGCTGCCCATGCTGGGCGTCGGCGGCATGCAGTTGTTGAAAGCAGAGAGCCCGCGGCCCGCGAAGGATGTGCGGCTCACACCGCGCATCACCGAGACAGCCAAAGCGCTCTGGGTAATCTATGTAACGCTGACCGTGCTTTGCGCAGCCTGCTATTGGATGGCGGGAATGACGCCGTTCGATGCGATCGCGCACAGCTTCTCGACGGTATCGACCGGCGGCCACTCGACGCATGACCTGAGCCTCGGCTACTTCGACAACGTCGCCGTCGAGATCGTCGCCTCGCTGTTCATGTTCCTTGGCGCGGTGAGCTTCACGTTGCACTTCTTCGTGCTGCGCTATCGGCGCCTGCAGGATTATTTTCGCGATCCGGAGTTCCGTGTGTTCCTGGCGCTGGTCGTCGGGCTGGCGCTTCTGACCACGGCGATGCTCATCTTCAACAACGTCTATGCACCGGACGTGGCGGTGCGCACGGCCGTGTTCCAGGCGATCTCGACGCAGACCGGCACGGGTTTCTTCACCACCGACTATTCGTTCTGGCCCGGCGCGCTGCCGGTCATTCTGCTGCTCATGACTTTCATCAGCGGTTCAGCCGGCTCGACTTCGGGCGGCATGAAAGTGATCCGCTGGATTCTGATCTGGAAACAAGGCCAGCGCGAAGTGCAGCGCCTGATCCATCCGAGCGCCGAAATTCCAGTGCGCATCGGTAGCAAGCCGGTCGACTGGCGCATCATCGATTCGGTGTGGGGCTTCTTCGCCGCTTACATCATCCTGTTCGGCGTGCTCATGGTGCTGATGATGATCAGCGGGGTCGACCAGGTGACGGCGTTCTCCGCGATCGCCGCTTGCATGACCAACTATGGCGTCGGCCTCGGACAGGTGTCTTCGAACTTCACCGCCATCCCCGATCTGAGCAAATGGCTGTGCGTGATCGCGATGCTGTTGGGTCGTCTGGAGATCTTCCCGCTGCTGGTGCTCGCGACGCCATCATTCTGGCGTCGCTGACACCGACGCTTCAGCGAACGCCCTGCGCTCGCAGCAGCGCTTCCTGCGCTTCGGGATTCTTGCCTCTGGCACGCAGCGATTCGGCGATCAGCGTCCACGCAGATGAGTTCGCCTTCGGTGCATTGACGCTCATGGACGCCGCCTTGCGGCCCATGTTCTCCGCCTGTACGTAATTGCCTTCCGCCTGCCTCACCTTGCCCAGCTCGATCCACAACAGCGGGTTGTCCGGCTCGATGCGCAACGCGCGCTCGATGGAAGAAGCGGCCACCGGATAGTTCTTCGACTGCAGTTGCAGCTGCGCCTGGCTGACCAACGCTCGTGAAGCGGCGCTCAACACCGGCTCGCGAACGACCGGCGCGGGTGGCGGCGCTTGCTCGGTGGGCTGCTCCGGCGGCGGAGCCGGGCTCGTCTGAACCGGCGGTTCCTGCGTCGAAGGAGGTACCGGAGCCGGCGGCGCCGGCGGGCTGTAAGGAGGAGGAACTGCACACGCCGAAACGACGAGCACAGCCAAGAGCGAGGGAAGTTTCCGCTGCCAGATAATCACGAGATTGTTAGACCGTCATCGACTGAAAAAGTGTTCGCCCCAGGCTGAACGACTGGATTCAGGCCATTGCAGTTGTTCAGGCCGTCATTGCCGAGTCACCCCACGCCACCATTCCCGGGCTCGCTCGCCGAATTCGCCGAACACGTTGGTTTCACATGAAGGCTGCATCGGCAGCTGCGTCCCCTTCGGCACGGCAATGGAGATAGGCTCGTCGCCGCAGTCCGGCCGGGCGCCCAGGCCGGTCGGGAATTCTATCCAGGTTTCTTCCAGGCTTTCCGGCAACGGCGCGCTCCAGGAAGTTGTTCCCAGACCCGCCATCAGGCGCGACCACACCGGCAGCGAGCCCGCCGAGCCGGTCAGCCCGGTGGACGAGTTGTCGTCGTGACCGATCCACACCACCGCCAGATGAGAGCCCGAGAAGCCGGCGAACCAGCTGTCCCGGTAATCCGAAGAGGTGCCCGACTTGCCGGCCACCACGATGTTCGGCGGGATCACCGAACGGGCGCTGCGGCCGCTGCCATGCTCGATCACTTCCACCATCATGCGATTCACCTGATAGACGGCGTCGGGGCTGGCCACGGGTGTTACTTCGAGTGCGAACGACTTCAGCGGCTTGCCTTCCGTATCGAGCACCGAACGCACTGCCCGCAGGGGCGTGCTGAAGCCGCCGTTCGCAAACGCGTTGTACAGCTGCGCCACTTCGAGCGGAGAAACGTCGAGCGAGCCGAGCAGAACCGAGGGTAACTGGGGCGGCTCCTTTTCCAGGCCGAGGGCCACGAACTCGCGAGTCACCTTCGGCAGACCCACCTGCAGGCCGAGATTCACGGTCGCAAGGTTCATGGATTGCGCGAGCGCGCGGACCAGCGGCACGGGGCCGTAGTACTGCTCGGAAATATTCTTCGGCTCCCAGAGCTGGCCGTTCGCCAGCTTCACCGAGACCGGACCGTCTTCGACGACGGAGGCGGCGTTGAATTGTCCGGTTTCGATGGCCGCCAGATAGATCACCGGTTTGACCAGCGAGCCGATCGAACGCTTGGCATCCAGCGCGCGATTGAAGCCGGCGAAGTTCGCCTGCCGGCCACCGACCATCGCCACGACCTCGCCGTTCTGCGGGGCCGTAACCACGACCACGCCTTCCAATGGCGACTTCGATTTGGTCTTGCGCGTTTTGTCGAGCCGATCCAGTTCCTGCGTCAGCACCTTCTCCGCCTGCGTCTGCACGGTCGGATCGAGTGTGGAGAAAATGCGCAGACCCGCTTCGGTGAGATCCTCTTCCCGATAATCACGCCGCAACGTTCGCCGGACCAGATCGAGGAACGCAGGGTAGTAACCACTGCCCGCCTGCGACCCGGAGCCGACGATGCCGAGCGGACGCGCCGCCGCTTTCTTCGCCATGTCCGGCGCAATGACGCCGTGATCGGCCATCAGCTTCAACACCATGTCCCGGCGCTCGCGAGCCCGTTTGGGATGACGACGCGGGTCGTAATAAGAAGGGCCGCGAACGATTGCGACCAGCAGCGCCACTTCGTGCAGCTGCAGCTCGGCAAGCGGTTTGCCGAAGTAGAACTGACTGGCAAGACCGAAGCCATGGATGGCACGCTGGCCGTCCTGGCCCAGATAGATCTCGTTGATATAGGCATTCATCAAGTCCTGCTTGCTGAAATGCACTTCCAGCAGCATCGCCATGATGGCTTCCTCGATCTTGCGACCGATCGTGCGCCGGTTGTCCAGGAAGTAGCTCTTCACCAGCTGCTGAGTCAGCGTCGAGCCGCCCTGTTCGATGGCGCCGGCACGCAAATTCACAAATGCGGCGCGCATGATGGCGGTTGGGTTCACGCCCCAATGCGTGTCGAACTTGCGATCCTCGACCACTTTGAGCGCCGAGGGCAGCAGCTGCGAGACTTCCTCGGGCGTGACCACCACACGATCCTCACCGTGAATCGGGAAGATGCTGCCGATCAGCAGCGGATCGAGCCGGAAGATGGGTACTTCTTCATTGCGACCATTGCGCATGTCCTGGATGGCGTTGCCGCCGGTTTTGATGGTCAGCAGCTGCGGTTCCTGCAGAGCATCCCAGAACTGGAAACGACGATTGATCAGGTCGATGCGCGAGCCCTGACGGCTGTAGCTGCCCGGATGCTGCGGTTTGTCGACGCGCTGGTAACCGAGCCGCTGCAAATCCTGCTCGAGCGTCTCGGCGCTGAACGGCAGCCCGACGTACAACTCGGTGGGTTGGGCATACACCTGCGCCGGCAACGTCCAGCGCCGCCCTTCGAACTGGCTGGTGATCTTGCGATCCAGCGTGAACACCCAGATGGTGAACGCGATGGCGGCGATGCCGAAGGCCAGGGCTACGCCAGCAAAGATCTGCTTGCGAAATTTTTTCAGTTTTTTCAGAGCTCTCATCTCGGGTACGTGTCATCCACTGCGGGACCGCTGCCAGCAGCTTGCGGCAGGATTCGGGCAAAACGATGGCAAAGTCGTGATAGCCGGCCCGGCACGCTGCGAATGCTACATCGCCGTCGCCCTTCGCGCCGAAACCTCGGCGCCGGGACCCTTGGACCGTTCATCTCGGCTTTTTCGCCGCAACTCTACAATCTGATTCTCACCTGGCCGGTGGGGCCGGGCGTTGCCCGCGGCTTGCGGGAGGCGGGAATCGGCATCGCCATCATGGCTTGGGGATTGTCACGGGTGAGCTATGGCGCCGCCGACGGTGCGTGCAGGTTTGGCACGCATTCTCGCCCAGCGTGCGGGAAGCCTGTTCATGTCGCCAATGCCCGACTGAATGGGGTCGCGCCTAGGCCGGATGTGCGCCTGGCCTGAGTCTCACCACGACATCGATGGGAGCAGTGACGAAATCGCGAAGCTCTTGGCTCGCGGCTTGGATGAAGAAACATTCCCGTCTCGCGTTCAGCGCAGGATGGTTCTTGAACCCCGCGAGTCGAGTAAAGGCGTGGCCAGCGTTGCAACCATTGTCCGAGCTGCGGCCGAATGAAAGCGGCGCAGATGCGCATAACTCGCAACGAGCGGAATCGGCACTCGAGCGAGTAGATACTCGGAAAACTGAGTGTGATACGAAGTGGTGAATGAAAAGCGCCGGCGCAAACACCACGTCCGCGCCGCTGCTCCCGAAGTTCCTCCAGTGGCGAGTGAATCGCCTCCGTGCGAATTTCTTCGAGCAGTGCGACGACGCCGTACGGCAGTCAAACCAATCTGATTTCCGGACACGTCGATCGCGGGAACGTTTGAATTTGATTCGGCTCGATGTTGCGCACGTCGGTGGTCGAGCGCGCCGAGGCCACCTGCTCCGCTCGCCGCGTTGACGACACCATCCGTCTGCGACCGCCAGGCTTCCGCAACGATCTTAGTCTTCACGTGGCCTGTCGGAAGGACAGCATGGCGAACATCCCCAGATTCTCCTCCGCTGCGGAACAGCCCAGCAAACTCAACGGATATCCGAGAAAACGACGCCCTCAAAGTGTTGACGACATCATCCGTTTGCGGCCGTTACGCATCCGTAACGATCGCTATCTTCACGCGGCCTTCCGGTGGGCAGCGTGGCGACCATCCCACATGCGCCACCACTGCGGAACGGGCCAGCAAACTCATGGATGTCCGAGATAAGGACGCCCCTCAACTTTTTTGACGACACCGTCGTTTGCGTCCGTTACGCATCCGTAACGATCACTATCTTTACGCGGCCTTCCAATGGGCAGGGTGGCGCCCGTCCCCACATGCGCCACCGCTGGCGGAATAGCCAGGGAGGCACAGGCGGATGTCGGAGATAAGGCCGCCCTCCACGTGTCGACGACACCGTTAATCTGCAGCCGCCATACATCCGTATCGATCGCTATCTTCACGCTGACTCTCCGATGGGCAGCGCGGCGACCGTCCCGCCGCCATCGCTGCGGGAACGGTCCCGCAGACTTAGGTGGATGTGGGAGAAGACGCTGCGGCCGTGGAAGCACCGGGGATTCCCGAGATGATGGCTTGTCGGCCATCGAAACTCAGGTCGATGGTGGAGAAGACCGTAGCCGTAGAAGCTCTACGGATGCCCGAGACGACGGCCCTGGCCCATGGACACTCAGGTGGACGAGGAGGCTGCAGAAGCTGAAGAGCGGTGGTGGCCCTCCGCTGGCCGGCCTGACGGATTGCTCAGGGCTCGGGTCGATGGTCACCTGCTGCGACGGGGACCGCGGGCGCGCAGTTCGTTTCGGATTGGTGACGAGGAATGACTGACAACGGCGGAAGGTTCGTTGACGGTTCATCGGGCTTGCCGAACCTGAGCACATCGCCGCCCGGCGGCGTTCCAGGGCAGCGCTCACGGCAGAGGTGCTGTGGCAACCGACGGCTCCGGACATAGTAGCGCATGGCACCATTTACGGTGATGATCTGCCATTCTCCGGCTGCAGAGGGCGCGGGGGGCTGCACGGTTGTGGATCTTTTCCACTTGTATCAACCGGGTTTTCCCACCGGGTCAGGAAATCGCCCTTACCGTGCCGGTGTCCTCTTTTCTTACACCTTCAGTTCGGTGAGTTACCACAATCAGACGCTGACTTGGCGTCCATATCCAGTGCAGTGGGATTTGTAAGGCAGATTATTCTAACAAGCACAATTAATGTGGCGGATCAGAGCCGTGACGTAAACTTCATTCATCCCTCTCCCGGCTCCGCTATCCTGCTGAACCAAGCCACCACACCGGTTTTCCATGATTGGTTTGCTCCAGCGCGTAACCCATGCAGAAGTTCGAGTTGCCGACCGGCAGGTGGGCGCCATCGAGACGGGATTATTGGTGTTGGTGGGCGTGGAGCGAGGCGACAGCGAGGCGCAGGCCGACAGGTTGCTGGAACGGCTGTGTACCTACCGCGTTTTTCCGGATAGTGAAGGACGCATGAACCGCAGCCTGCAGGACATCGGCGGGCAGCTGTTGCTGGTCTCGCAGTTCACACTGGCGGCGGACACGCGCAGTGGCACTCGCCCCGGGTTCAGTCCGGCGGCCGCGCCCGAGGATGGACGGCGGTTGTTCGATTATTTGGTGGAACGGGCACGAGCGCGCTTGGGCGCGGTCCAAACTGGAGAATTTGGCGCCAGCATGCAGGTGAGCCTGACCAACGACGGTCCGGTGACCTTCTGGCTGCAGGTGCCGCCAGAGGGATCCGGCAAGGGCTAGAGTTTTCCACGGTTGCCGGCCCCCACTCGTTCAGTGGGTGGCGTATGATCCGGCGGCTTTGCGAAGCGGGAGAGTCGAATGGGCATCGGTTTCAAAGAACTTCTGATCATCCTCGCCATTGCGCTGCTGATTTTCGGCGCCAAGCGGCTGAAGACGATCGGCTCGGATCTGGGTGGCGCGGTCAAGGGCTTCCGGAAAGCCATGGACGCCGAGGACGAGAAGGAAACTCAGCAACTCAATGCGCCTCAGAACGACGCCGATTTCGACTCGACGCCGGCGGGCAAGACGGGCAGCAAAAGCTCCAACGCTTGATGTCCTGACGGCGAGCGCGCGATGTTCGAAGTCGGATTCACCGAGATCGTCCTGATCATGGGCCTGGCGCTGCTGGTGCTGGGGCCGGAAAAACTGCCAGGCCTGGCTCAGAAGGTCGGGCGTTGGACGGGCCGCGCCCGCGCCATGGCACGCCAGCTGCGCACCCAGCTGGAGCAGGAAGTCACGTTGGAGGAGATGACCCAGTCGCGTCCCATGCAGGCGCCGCCGCCCTCGCCTGCGCCTTCGGCCGAAACCACCGCGACCGACACCTCGCCGGCACCGTCTGCCGAAGTCGAGAATCCGCCGAGTACGGAAGCTGCCGCGCCGAGCGAGCCGGAGCCCGCCGCCGATCAACCTCACAATCAGAACGCTTCGGGACTGGATCTGCAAACCATGGTTTCCGGCATGGAGCCGCCGCCCCAATCGGCTGCTGAGACCGAGACGCCCGCTACCAAAGCTGTGCAATGAGCTCGCGCATGAGTGCTGATGAGCGCGAAGAACTGGCCGAAGGCTCGCTGATCTCGCACCTGGTCGAATTGCGCGACCGGCTGCTGCGTGCCGTGATCTGCATCGGCGTGCTCTTCATTCCCTGTGCGATCTACTCGAACGAGCTGTTCACGCTGGTCGCCACACCGCTCATGCAGAAGATGCCGGTAGGCACTTCGATGATCGCAACCAGCCTCGTCTCGCCGTTCCTCGCGCCACTGAAGCTGGCGCTGTTCGTCGCGATCTTCATCTCGATGCCCTATGTGCTTTATCAGGCGTGGGCGTTCGTCGCGCCAGGCTTGTACAAGCACGAGAAGCGCTTTGCGGTGCCGCTCGTGACATCGAGCATCGTGCTGTTCTACTGCGGCGTCGCGTTCGCCTACTTCGTCGTGTTCCCGCTGATGTTTGCGTTCTTCACCACCAGCGCGCCGACCGGCGTGCAGATGATGACGGACATGCAGAACTATCTGGATTTCGTGCTGCTGCTGTTCTTCGCATTCGGCGTGGCCTTCGAAATCCCCGTGGCGACGGTGCTGCTCGCCTCGACCGGCATGGTCAGCGTCGAGGCAATGGGTAAGAACCGCGGCTACGTGCTGCTGGGAATCTTCGTGGTCGCCGCATTCCTCACGCCGCCGGATGCAATATCGCAGACCATGATGGCGCTGCCGATGTACATGCTGTACGAGATCGGCATCTTCCTGTCGCGCTTCCTGCTGAAGAAACGAGCCGAAAGCGCGGACACCGCCGGCGAGACCTGAACGTTTCGGTATACACCGAAGCTCCTCGCAGCACGTTCGGCCTGTCCAAGCTTGCCCCATGGCGCGCTCTTCGGTGAGACTGCGTCTCCATGATTTCTGTCATGGTTGCCATCCATAACAACAGCAGCGCCGCGGTCGCGAGCTGCCGCAGGGAGATTCTTCCCGTATGAATCAAAGCATCGAGCGCGATTCCACGCATGGACCGCAGATCTTCGGTCAACCGCGCGGGCTCATGACCCTGTTCGCCACCGAAGCGTTCGAACGCTTTACCTACTATGGCATGCGGGCCATCCTGATCCTGTTCATGACCGCGGCCATCGCCGATGGCGGGCTGGCTCTGAACGATCGCACGGCCACCGCCATCTACGGCCTGTACCTTTCCGGTACTTACCTGCTGTCGCTGCTCGGTGGCTGGATCGCCGACCGTCTGATCGGTCAGCAACGCGCTGTGTTCTGGGGCGGCGTGATGATCATGCTGGGCAATGGCTGCCTCGCCACCGGCAACACGCAGCTGTTCTTCATCGGCCTGCTGGTAATCGTGTTCGGCGTCGGTCTGCTGAAGCCCAACATCAGTGCGATCGTCGCGCAGCTCTACCCCGAAGGCGGTTCGCGACGCGATGCCGGTTTCTCCATTTTCTACATGGGCATCAACGTTGGTGCGACGCTGGGCTCGCTGCTGGTGCCCATGGCGGCCAAGGCATTCGGTTGGAATGTCGGCTTCGGGCTGTCGGCGATCGGCATGCTGATCGGCCTGGTGCAGTTCCAGGTCACCAAACATTACCTCGGCACCTCCGGTGTCGTGCCGATGGGCGAGCCGGGGAAGTGGACGCCCATCGTCGCTTTCGCAGTCGTAGTCGTCGCACTCATGGCAGCGTTGCTGCTCGGCGTGATTCAGCTCGATCCCGTCGAGGTCGCCAAGTGGCTGAACTGGGCGCTGGTCGCTCTGGCCGCCGGTTTCTTCGGTTACCTGCTGTTCGGCGCCGGCCTGCAGAGCGATGAGCGCAAGCGCATCGTTGCGATGATCGCGCTGTTCGTCGCCTGCGCCATGTTCTGGGCGGGCTTCGAGCAGGCCGGCTCGTCGTTCAACCTGTTCGCCGAGCGTCACACCGATCGCGTCATGTTCGGCTGGGAGGTGCCGGCCGGCACGCTGCAAGCGGTGAACCCGTTATTCATCATCGTTTTCGCGCCGGTGTTCGCCGCGATCTGGGTGAATCTGGGGCGACGCAACCTCGATCCGTCGGCGCCGACGAAGTTCGCCATCGGCCTGATCCTGATGGGCTTCGGCTTCCTGGTGATGTTCCTCGCTGCGCGCTACGTCGTCGCCGGCGAGCAAGTGCTGCCGACCTGGCTGCTGCTCACCTATCTGCTGCATACATTCGGCGAGTTATGTCTGAGCCCGGTGGGCCTGAGCTCGATGACCAAACTGGCGCCGCCGCGCTTCGTCGGTCAGGTCATGGGTCTATGGTTCCTGGCTACGGCGCTCGGCGCCAACCTCGCGGGGCAATTCGCCGGCGAAATCGATCCGGAAAATCTACCCGGCATGCCGGGGCAATTCCTGTATCTGTTCTGGTGGGGCGTGATCGCCGGCGTGGTGTTGCTGGCGCTGACGCCGTTCATCCGCAAGATGATGGCGGGTGTGAAGTAGATTCCTCGGAGAGCAGCCATGACTCGTCTTTGCGTGCGACTGACTGCAGCGGTCGCGTCCGTGCTGGCCATTGCGGGCTGCGAGCGAAAAACACAGCCCACGGCTCAGGCTGAAGATGCGGACGCGTTCGTCGAGCGTATCAACGGCGAGCTGACCGATCTGTCTCGAGAAGGAAGCGCAGCCGCTTTCGCTTACGCAACCTTCATCAACGTCGATACCGAGTACCTCAACGCGAAGGCCAGCGAACGCGCTCTGGAACATTTCAGCGGCGCGGTCGAGAGGGCGAAAGTCTACAAACCCGAGCAGCTCAGCCCGAATGCGGCTCGCTCGATTCAGCTGCTGAAACTTGGCGTAGCGGCGCCGGCGCCCGCCGACGCGGCAAAGCGTAGCGAACTGGCCAGCATCACTTCCAAGATGGAAGGCATGTACGGTGCGGCCAAGTACTGCCCCAAGGGTCCGGATTCCTGCAAGGACCAGACCGAGCTCACCAATATCATCGCGAACAGTCGCAATTACGACGAGCTCACCGAGGCCTGGACCGGTTGGCATTCGACGGCGCGTCCCATTCGCAAGGATTACGTGCGTTTCGTCGAGCTGGCGAATGAAGGTGCGAGAGAACTGGGATTCGCGGATCTCGGCGCGATGTGGCGATCGAATTACGACATGCCGCCGGAGGATTTCACCAAAGAAGCCGCGCGCCTGTGGGAACAAGTGAAGCCGCTGTACGGCTCGCTGCATTGTTACGTTCGCGGCAAGCTGCAGAAGACCTACGGCGAGCAGCGCGTGCCTTCGGACAAGCCGATCCCTGCGCAGCTGCTCGGCAACATGTGGGCTCAGCAGTGGGGCGAGATCTATCCACTGGTCGAGCCCTATCCCGGCGCCACCGATGTGAACGTCACGGCGGCGCTGGAGAAGCAGAAATACGATCCGGTGAAGATCACGCAATCGGCGGAGAACTTCTACGTATCTCTGGGCTTCCCGAAACTACCGCAGACCTTCTGGGAACGTTCGCTGCTGGCGAAGCCGCGCGATCGCGATGTGCAGTGTCATGCGAGCGCGTGGTCGATGGACGGCAACGAAGACGTTCGCATCAAGCAATGCATCGAGCCGACGCAGGAACACCTGATGACGGTGTATCACGAGCTCGGCCACGTGTTCTATTACCTGTCGTACAAGCACCTGCCCTATCTGTATCAGAGCGGCGCGAACGACGGCTTTCACGAGGCCATCGGCGATACGGTGAACCTGTCGATGACGCCGGCCTATCTGCATCGGATCGGCCTTGCCGGCCCGGTGAAGCCGAGCAAGGAAGCCACCATCAACCAGCAGATGCGGCTGGCGCTCGACAAGCTGGCGTTCCTGCCGTTCGGCAAACTCATCGATGAATGGCGCTGGAAAGTATTCTCCGGCGAGATCACCCCAGATAACTACAACGCTGCTTGGTGGCAGCTGCGCGAGCAATATCAGGGCGTCGCCGCGCCCGTGCCTCGCACCGAGGAGGATTTCGATCCCGGTGCGAAATATCACATTCCGGGCAACACGCCGTATACGCGCTATTTCCTGTCCTACATCCTGCAGTTCCAGTTTCATCGCGCGCTCTGTCAGGCCGCCGGCTTCCAAGGGCCGCTGAACGAGTGTTCGATCTACGGCAACGAAGAAGCGGGCAAGCGCTTCCGCGAGATGCTGGCGCTCGGTCAGAGCCAGCCCTGGCAGGACACGCTCGAAAAACTGACCGGCACGCGAGAGATGGATGCATCGGCGATCACGGAATATTTCGCGCCGCTGCTCGCCTGGTTGGAAGAACAGAACAAAGGCCAAACCTGCGGCTGGTGATGCAATGAATACATCCGTGAATCAATCAGCGCCGCAGCTCACGCCGCGCGCGATCATTCTTTCGATCGTGCTCGCGATGATCCTCGCGGCCGCGAACACGTATCTCGGATTGTTTGCAGGCCTGACGATAGCGACAGCCATCCCCGCAGCCGTGGTATCGATGGCGGTGCTGCGCCTGCTGGGCGGTGGTCACATTCTCGAGAACAACATCGTACAAACCGGCGCGTCGGCCGGCTCATCGATCGCTGCGGGGGTGATCTTCACCGTGCCCGCGTTGGTGATCCTCGGACACTGGAGCGATTTCAAGTATTGGTGGGTGCTGGCGATCGCCGGTCTGGGCGGCATCCTCGGCGTGCTGTTCTCGGTGCCGTTGCGTCGTTCGCTGATCGTCGATCAGCAACTGGCGTTTCCCGAAGGCAAGGCCGCCGCTGAAGTGCTCAAGGCGGGCGAGAATCCCGCCAGCGGCATTCGCGTGCTCGCCGCCGCATCGGGCCTGGGTGGTCTGGGCAAACTCATCGCGGCGAGCGGTCTGCGCCTGGTCCCCGACTCTGCTGCGTTCGGTGGTTTCCTCGGCAAGGGCATCGCGTACATGGGGACGAACCTGTCGCCGGCGCTGCTGGGCGTGGGCTACATCGTCGGCCTGAACATCGGCATCGTGGTCGTGGCCGGCGGCATCCTGTCGTGGAACATTGCCATCCCGATCTACAGCGCCTACTTCCTCGACGGCAATCCGGAGCTCGCGGCACGGCTGGTCGGCGCCAGCGCCGAAGACGCGGCCGGCGCCATCTGGAGCGCGGAGATCCGATATCTCGGCGTCGGTGCGATGCTGGTCGGCGGCATCTGGACCCTGATCTCGCTGCGTAACTCGCTCATGTCCGGCATCCGCAGTGGTCTGGAAGCCGCCCGGGCCGGCGCGGCCAAGGTGGTTGCCGAAACGGAAAAGGACCTGCCGATGAAAGCAGTGCTGATCGGCCTGGTTGCCTTCACGCTGCCGCTGGCCGGGCTGTATCACGCGATCGTGCAGAACTTCGCGGTGTCCATCCCGATGACACTCATCATGATCGTCGCAGGCTTCCTGTTCAGCTCGGTGTCGGCATACATGGCCGGCCTGGTCGGCTCCTCGAACAACCCGGTCTCGGGCATCACCATCGGCACCATTCTGTTCGCGTCGCTGGTGCTGGCTGCGCTCATGGGCAGCAATGCGCCGCTGGGTCCGGTCGCTGCGATCGTGATCGGCGCGGTGGTCTGCTGTGCGGCGGCCGTCGCGGGCGACAACCTGCAGGATCTGAAATGCGGCTACATGATCGGTGCGACGCCCTGGCGTCAGCAGGTGATGCTGGCCATCGGCGCAGCGTCCTGTGCGCTGGTCATGGCGCCCGTCTTGAACCTGCTCGCCAAGGCGTACGGCATCGGCGTGCCCACGGCGGATCATCCGAATCCGCTGCTGGCGCCGCAGGCAACGCTGATGGCGTCGGTCGCGAAAGGCTTGTTTGGTGGCGAGTTGCCGTGGGACTTGATCTGGATCGGCGTGGCCATCGGCGCCGCCATCATCTTCTGCGACGAGATCCTGAAGAAGCGCGGCTCCAACTTCCGCACACCGGTGCTCGCGGCGGCTGTCGGTATCTATCTGCCTCTGGATCTGACGGTGCCGATCTTCCTTGGCGGCCTGCTGGCGCATCTGGTCGAACGCGCGGCCGGAGTTCACAACGATCCGGACGCGGCCGAACGCATTCATCGCAAGGGTGTGTTGTTCTCCGCCGGCTTGATCACCGGCGAGGCGCTGCTCGGCATCGTGATCGCCATTCCCATCGTGTACAGCGGCAAGGCCGACGTGCTGGCGTTGCCGGAGTTCCTGCAGTTCGGCGAGCTGGTGGGCCTGGCGATCTTCGCGGTGATCGGTTGGATCTTGTATCGAGTCGCAGTGAAGGGCGCGCTTACTTCTTCATCGTGATCACTTCGACACGGCCGCTGTTGGCGATCACGCCCGAGGCCAGCCACGAAGTGACGCCGACGATCAACGACGCGCCCAGTGCGGTCCAGAAGCTGTTGATGCTGAAGCCACTCAGCAGCGCCGCGACCAGGCCGAGCATGCCGGCGTTGATGACCAGCAGGAACAGCCCCAGCGACAGCAGCGTCAGAGGCAGCGTGAGGATCACGGCGATCGGCCGGACGACGGCATTGACGATACCGAGCAGCACAGCGGCGGCGAGCAACGTGCCGGGGCCGTCGAACTGCAGCCCGGGGAAGATCTGCGTCGCAAGCCACAAACCCAGGGCGACGATGGCGGCGCGAAAGATAAAACCGGTCATGATGCGATCCTCGTGACGCGACGGGTAAGCTACGGCCTACGTCCGCCGCCGGCCATGATACGTCCGATATGGAGTCGGCCGACACTTCGTCAATGAGGTAACCCGATGCCTTTTGTCGCAATCGTCACCGTACTGGCGCTGCTGCAGTTCCTCTGGCTGGGATTCCAGGTCGCCTCTGCCCGAACCCGCTATGGAATCGCCGCGCCGGCCACGACGGGAAACGAGCTGTTCGAACGGCACTTCCGGGTTCAGATGAACACGCTGGAACAACTGGCGATGTTCTTGCCGGCGCTATGGATTTTCGCGGCTTATGTCAGCCCGCTATGGGCCGCGGCGTTGGGACTGGTCTTCATCCTGGGCCGTGCGATCTACGCTGTTACCTATGTGCGCGATCCCAAGAGCCGCTCGCTCGGCGTCGCGCTCACGGCCTTGCCGATCCTGGCGATGTTGATTGGCATCTCCTTCTGGGCCGTGCGCGCCATTCTGATTGGAGCCGCCTGGTAGGCCGTCATTCCGGCGGACGGCGCAGCGCGCGGTCCTGCTGCATGTTCTGCTCGGCAAGAATCATCAGCTCCTTGGGATAGAGATGATCCTCGGGGAAGTTGGCCGTGCCGACATTGACGTTGGCGCGGATCAAGCGATTCGCGACCGATACGGTGCCCGCATAGACGTTGTTTCGAATGCGGGTGGCAATGGCTCCGCCCATCGCCGTATCCGCTTCGGTCAACAACACGACGAACTCGTCTCCACCCAGCCGGGCCGCAACGTCCGAAGTGCGGATGGAACGCGTGATGGCCGCGGCCACCGCGCCCAAAATCTGACTGCCCGCTTCGTGGCCCATGGTTTCATTGATGTGAGCGAGGTTGTCCACATCGACCACCACGATCGTGTACGGCCGACCGAAGCGCTCGGCCTTGCGATGTTCCTGCTGCAGGATTTCTTCGAACGAGCGCAGGTTCAACAACCCGGTCAACGCATCGGTGGATGCCAGATCGCTGATCCTTTGCACGGCGCTGTTCATCTGTTCGATGAGGGCCGCGATGATCAATGCGACGGCGGCGCCAGGCGCCAGCACGCTCAGCAATTGCACGCCGAACTCGGGACCCGCGATGTCCGTCTGCGGTGTGAGTGCGCCGAGCAGAAAGCCGATGGCCGCAATCACCGTGGTCAGCAACAGCACGACCCACCAGCGACCGAATGCCAGCGACGCGGCCACGAGTGGAATCAGATAGAGCGGCACCATGAAACTGTGCGCAGCACCGGTGGCCACAGCAAACAACGTGATGCAGACGATCAGCGCAGCGATATCGACGCAGTGCTGGCGCGCGATTGGCCGCTGGAACGCGGGCACCGTGCGCGCGAAAAGAGTGCTGACGGTGAGCAGGCCGAGCGCAGTGGCGGCCAGCAGCGGGCGCTCGACCGAATTAGGAACAAACGCGAACTGCAGCGCGCCGATCGCGAGCGTCAGCAGCTCCAGGCACAGCAACGCTCTGGCGGCAAAACCCTGAGTCTGGGCCGCGGCAGGCTGAGCCGAACGCATGCAAGGTTACGGGGCGCGACTCTGACGAATGGCGCCTACCGTCTTCTGCTGCAAAGTGCTCAACGCGAGCTGCAGCTCGATATCGTCCTTGACGTTGCCGTAGCTCTCGGTCACGTCGCCGCCGTCCTTCGGCTTGGGCAGATCTTTCTCGTTCACGAGCACATCGGGCTTGATGCCCTTCTCGTGAATCGACGCACCGGAAGGCGTGAAATATTTCGAAGTCGTGAGCTTGATGGCGTGGCCGTCCGACAGCGGCAACACGGTCTGCACCGAGCCCTTGCCGTAAGTCTGCCGGCCGACCAGCGTGGCTCGGCGATGATCCTGCAGAGCGCCGGCGACGATCTCCGACGCCGAGGCGGAGGCGCCATTGACGAGCACGACCATCGGCGCGCCATCGAGCGCGTCGCCAGGATGGGCATCCATTTCGAAACGGGCATCGGCGGCGCGGCCGTCGGCCGTCACGATCACGCCTTCGTTGAGGAATACGTCGGACACACCGGCCGCCGCTTCCAGTACGCCGCCAGGATTGTTACGCAGGTCGAGCACCAGGCCGCTCAGCGGCGCGCCGTTCTTCTTCTTCAACGACGCGAGCGAACGCTCCAGATCCGAGGTGGTCGTTTCGCTGAAATGCGTGATGCGCACATAGCCGACGCCATCGTCGAGCAGCCGGTCACGCACGCTGTGAACTTGCACGGCCGCGCGAGACAAAGTGAATTCCAGAGGATCTTTTACTTCGGCGCGAGCGATGCTGATCTTTACCGCCGTGCCGGCCTTGCCACGCATACGGTCGATGGTGTCGCTGAGGTTGTCGACGCTGACCGGCACGTCGTCGACCGCGAGGATGGTATCGCCGGCGAGCACGCCTGCCTTTTGCGCCGGAGTGCCTTCGATGGGATTCACCACCTTCACCACGCCATTCTCGAGCGCGACCTCGATACCGACGCCGGAATATTCACCGGTCGTGCTGATGCGGATCTCGTCGAACTCCTGCGGGCCGAGAAAGGCCGAGTGCGCATCGAGGTCGGCGACCATGCCGCGGATGGCGGCCTCGATCAGCTCCTGGTCGGAGATGTTTTCGACATATTCCTTACGGACATGCTCGAGCACTTCGGCGAGCAGGCGTGCGTCCTGCCATGGCACGACTTTGTCGTCCCCCGCGCGCGTGGCGGCCGGCGGCTCGATCTCCCGCTGCGCCTGGACCGTGCGCCCCACCGACAGGCCAAAGCCCATGATGACGCCAAAGCCAAGGATCAGCGCGAAACGAAACGGCATGACTACGCGTGACATGAGGGAGTGAGAATTCAAGTTCGGCGGCCTTTAAACATAGTACACGTCCAGCCCGCGGCGACAATGCGGCTTGCAGGCGTCGCGAAACCGGACGCCGTTCAAGGAATGGCCAAAAATCCTGTGACCGGGAGATCGCACTCCGGGAGCCCCCGGCCGAGCGCTGGTTCTAGGCTGTCAGTCCGGTGCAGGCGGCGGCAATCAGTCCATGGCTGATTCAGCCGGCCTGCCGGTTCGGATTCAGCCGAACCACGCCCGCCGAGCCGCGTAGCAGATCCTGTAGTACCTGTTCGACCGGACGCGGCCGTCCGATTGCAAAGCCCTGGCCGAAATCGACGCCGAGCGCGCCGACTGCCGTCTGAATGGCCTCGCTCTCGATGCATTCAGCCGTGGTCTTCAGGTTCATGGTGCGCGCCAGCTGCACGATGGCGGTCACCATGGCCTGCGAGCGCTGATTGCCGACCACGTCGCGCACCAGGCCGCCATCGATCTTCAGATGCGACACCGGCAATGACTTCAGATATGTCAGCGACGATAGCCCCTTGCCGAAGTCATCCAGCGCGATCGAGTGCCCCAGATCCCGCAAGCGACGGATCAGCTGCTCCGCCCGGACGATGTTCGCGACTGCGGCGGTCTCTGTGATCTCGAACGACAACAGCCGCGGCGGCAACGCGTGGTCGCGCAGGCGCTGCTCGAGAAAACCGGTGAAATCTTCATCCCCCAGAGACTGTCCGGAAATGTTGATGGCGAAATGCGCGTCGAGCCGCAGCAGTGATGGCGCCGCCGAGGAGAGAACCTCCAGCGCGTACTGCACGACCCAGCGATCGATATCGGCGGTCAACTGATAGCGCTCGGCGGCCGAAAGGAATTTGTCCGGCGTGACGCGCTCGCCGGTGGCGTCGATCATTCTCAGCAAGAGTTCGAACCGGCGCGGCGGACCGTTGTCCTCGAACTCCACGATCGGCTGAGCGTCCATTCGAAACCGATCGTTCACGATGGCTTCACGCAGCGAGCCGAGCATGGCCACGTCTTCATAGCGACGCACGATGCTACGATCGGCGTCGTGATACACCTCGACCCTTCCGCGGCCGCGATCTTTCGCCGCTTTACAGGCCACTTCAGCGGCCGCCAGTGCGTGTGACAGTGGATAACGCGTGTTCGGCACGGCAGCCAGACCGAAGCTGATCGACAGCGGCACGCGCTTGCCGTCGTGATTGTAATCGGCGTTGCGAATGGCCTCGCACATTCGCTCGACCATCGGCAGCGCGTCGTCGCTGTGCGTGTCGAGAAAGAAGAGCGCGAAACGATCGCCTGAGATGCGCGAGGCGCTGACGTTCGAGCCAAGATTCACTCGCAGGGTTTCGGCTATCGTAACGATGACTTCGTCGCCTACATGCATGCCATGGTTCTCGTTGACCACGTGCAACCGATCGACATCGGCATACACCACGCAATGCTGTGCTTCCGTGCCGGCGGCAGCCAGCTGCGCCAGAACGCGCTGCTCGAACGCCGAGCGGGTGAGCAGACCGGTCGTCGGGTCATACGCGCTCTGCACGACGTAGGCGATGCGTCGCCCCAACAGCTCGACGATACGAACCTGGCGAGCATCGAAATCCCCATGACCGACGCGCTTGAACAGAATCAACACGCCCACGACGTTTTGCACGCCATGACGGATGGGACACGCCAGAATCTTGTAAGGCAACGAACCGAGCGGATTGCTCGGCGGCGGCGCCTTGTTCAACACCAGCGTTCGACGCTGAACCTGCACCCAGGTCAGCAGATGTTTCTGAGTCTTCTCCAGGATCTCCGCGTCGGCGCCACGTAACGCTCCCTCCGACGCGCACGACAAGGC
>Ga0182742_1000524_pt1 | contig 60318 bp, 51 predicted proteins | sample eDN5th37CBELigMG_FD_128880 | JGI IMG/M metagenome (GOLD analysis project Ga0182742, IMG submission 128880) | Enriched Miracle-Growth compost microbial communities from Emeryville, California, USA - eDNA 5th pass 37_C BE-Lig MG (version 2)... ...
CATTCTGCGACTTCTGCTTTCGATTCGCGGATTTACGGGTTCGTGGAGAGATTCCCCAGTCCAGAAATAAGGCACTGATCCAGAAACTCGGAACACAGTCCAGCAAATAAGGAACACCGACACGAGGACTTATATGAACATGCGGAGATGCGTTTTTGAACAAAGGCGAGAGATTGGCAGGATAGCCTTTCGGCTGCTCGTGTCACACGATTACATCCATGAAAGCGGACGCATTCATTCAATGTCGAGTGACACCGGAGATGAAAGCCCTGGTCCGACGGATCGCGCAACGAGAGCAGATCACTGAGTCTGCTCTCGTGAAACAACTGTTGGACGTCGTGCTGCGCAGTTCAGTGGTGGAGCAGCTTCCGCCTGTCGAGGAGAGGGTGACCCGGTACGCGCGCATATCCGTGAGATTAGAACCGGGGGATCGTCTTCTACTGCGTGAACGGGCCGCCGCGCGTGGCCTTCCAAATGCTACCTATGCTTCCGTGGTAATTCGGAGCCATCTGCGTGGGCTTGCGCCGCTCTTGAAGCAGGAGCGAGTGCTGCTCAACCAGGCAATCGGCGAACTCAGCGCTATCGGTCGGAACCTCAATCAAATCGCCCGGGGCATGAACCAGGGTGTCCAGGTTGTTGGTCCGACTCGTGACGACCTGCGGTTGTTGTTGCGTGCATGCGAGGGTTTGCGGGATCACATGCGCCGATTGCTAGAGGCCAATCTCCGCAGCTGGGATATTGGCCATGAATAACTATCAAAGACTGCGCCTCATCGCGACAAAATTGCCACAGCGATCACCGGGGGTCTAGATAGGCGATTGGTGTTCTAAAAGCGTCTGCGATCGCCCCCGGCATCCAGAGCCACAGTGCACGGTACGCCTTTGCGGGCGAGCGCATGCGGGCGTATCGCCATGAAGTTTTTAGCGAGCGCGAGGCAAGCCCAGCGACATCGTTGGACTCGGGCCATGGGGATGGCCGGCGGTCGCTACATTTAAAGTGTCTATGCGCGTGAGCTGGCTCCTCGGGCAAACACGTGCTGAAGTGGTGACTCATGGCAGAGATTTCGACACTACCTAGCGCGCTCCGCTTGGCTGTAACATTGTGGCAAGAAAGCGGGAAGTTCCTTTCTGCCTGGGGCCTTATTGGCTACGAGATCGCGTTCTGCCCGACAATATTCACGAATAAGGGCGTCGCGGGTCGTCGTGTATTACGTCACTTCGGCCGTCTATAGTCGAGTTAAAAGTATCAAGAGGGGAATAAGATGGAATGCGAACTGCGAATATTCTCCCCGCGATGGGGTCGCGATGATGTTTACGGTGTCAACCTGCAACGGGAGTCCATGACCGTTGCACTTGCCCCCCGAGTAGCGACGTGCACCTGGAGAGAGAATAGAGACCCTGTGTGGGGCGGAGAAGATTTGGAAACGATACTTCGCAATGATTCAATCTATCCACCTTCCATTCTTCCGCGGCTCTTCGAGCACGTCTGGACTTCTTGGCGCGGCGGTGAGATTGATGACGCAGCCGCAGCGCGGGAGTTGGAAGCTTTGACTGTTTGGCTCAACGAAATAACGCGAGCCAAGCCAGCCACCGACTTCTGGCGGAGATACTTCTAACAAGGCCATCCACGCGACCCGCGAGGACGCAGGGGCGTGATGGCCGGCGTTGGGCTGAAAAGAACGGAAGGGAAGTTCTATGAATGCCAGTCTGAGGGCTTGCATCGCGAGCATTGCAGCTCGCGCCACCGACCATACCATGAATTCTTCGGTCTACGACCATTCCCAGGGAAAGCACGTCCACGTCAGCGGTGATGCATCGACTGACGCCGTCAACGTGTACGACCATGATCGCAGCAGATACGTCACCGGCACTCTTCCGAGTCTTTACGATCACGCGGGAGGGCGATATATCTCCCTGGATCTGAACGGAACGCAGTTCAGCGGCTACGATCATGCAAGTGGGCGGTACTACTCAGGCAACATAAGCGGTAATAGCGTGACTATCTATGATCACGAGACCGGGCGTCATCATCACTATTCGGTGTAGGACCAACAATGCGCCGGGGACGACGCACGAAACGCACGCGCCTGAGCGCGGGCACCCCCCAGCGTTAGCACAGAGTAGACATGGAAGACCTAGGGCAAGAACTTGTTACGCTACTGCAATTCCTGCTGCCAGGGTTCTTGGCGGCTTGGATTTATTACGGTCTAACGTCGTTTGCGCTTCCGTCTCAATTTGAGCGCGTTATCCAAGCCCTCATCTTCACGCTGCTTGTGCAGCCGTTGGCATTTTTCATCAACTTCCTCTTGCTCAGCGTCGGAAAGCACTGGGCATTGGTGCCTTGGTCGGAAAAGGCGGAACTTGCTACATCGGTTGTCTGTGCGTTCGTACTCGGTGCCCTGTTCGCCGCGTTCGCGAACAACGATAAGTTCCACGCGCTTATGCGCCGAATTAGGGTTACGCGCGAGACGTCTTACCCTTCGGAGTGGTACGGCGCGTTCTGCAACCATGTCACGTACGTCGTGTTGCACCTCAATGGTGAGAGGCGTATCTACGGATGGCCCATCGAGTGGCCGTCGGAATCGGGTGATGGGCACTTCCTGCTAGAGCAGGCGTCTTGGCTTGCGGACGATAAAGAGATTCCGATCACCAATGTCACTCACGTGCTTGTCCCTGCATCCGAGATAGAATTGGTCGAATTCATGGATTTAAACTGGAGATCGAACAATGGGAAAGAAGGCACCCAACCCGCCGCCGCCGCCTCTGCGCCCGGTACCGCTTAGGGAAGGCGTAAACAGAGGTGTGGGAAGTCAGGCTCCCAGTAGCGGCAGACCGCCACCACCGCCAGCGCCACCGCCGAAACGGGGCTAACAAAACCGGCTCGCGGGCTCAATCGGAGCAATCATGGGAGAGAAGAGTGCGGATCGCAGTGACGCTCAGTGGTTCTGCGAAGCATGTCGCCGCAATAACTGGGGCTGGCTTTCTTAGCGAGCACTTGAATCTGGCAGCCCGTTAGCAAGCTATGAAGTCACTACCAATATTTCCGGCAGCAGTGCATCGCTACGTTTCCAAGGTATTTGGAGAAGCGAATCGGCGCTTGGCGGAAAAGATTGCTCGTGTACCGAATTGTCCGGAGCCCTCTCTCGATTTGACCCTCGTCGAGCACCTTACGCAGTACTCCGGCGGCCAAGTGGTTGCACCGGGGTGGGCGGTACGCATTGATGTTCACTACTTGGGTGGTTTGCGCCACTTCTATCGCTGGGAGATCGCGGACATTGGTGTCCTAGTGTTTGCGAAGCGGGGCAATAGCGTGCTTTCGAAAAAAGTGGCGCTCCTTCAATCGAAACGGCTATACCCTGAGAAACATGGAATAGATGAAGAGACTGCCGAAGACTATCGGATTGGTTTCGGTCGCTTGCTTCCCGCCGGTCCGTCTGCCCCTTCCGTGGCGCTGCCGCACCAGTTCAACTTTACTGGCAAATCTGCCTATCAATCACTTCGCGCGGGTGATGAGCAGTTCAAAGCGATAGAAGCCTATGAGGCTCAACAGAGGCTGCCGGTCCACTACCTGTTGTACAACCCATGGAAAGTCGATTCCAACTACACATTGCCGCTAACAAAGCTCCCGCGGCTCGGTGTGAAGTCGAACGGCGGCGCGCGCATTGTTCCTGCGCGAGTACTTCGCGGCGTTGTCAACGGAAAGGCAGCTGGCTATGCCCCGACATTCGACGACGTCGCTACAGCGATATCTAAAAAGGTCGCTGATAGGCATGGCTGGCGCCTTGAGCATTTCATGTCAGGGCTACTGCTGAAGTGCAAAGAGGGCGCAGTCTTCGAAAGCACTGAAGAGGCTAACATTGATTCACTGTTCAATCGCCGGAGCGGGCCGATCGCAGCTGCGGTCGCGGTGACAATCGAGCAGTTCGATTGAGCGTGCTTGCTAACAAACCGCTGGTTCCGCCTCGCAAAGCGAGGCGCTTTTAATCGCGGCACAGCGGCGCCGCTAATCAAAGGATCTCCTGTGAATTTACAAGACTTTATAACCGAGACTTTGACGCAGATCGTTCAAGGCGTCAAAGCATCGCAGGAGGTTGTTGCTGTTCAAGGAGCTGAGGTCAGTCCTCATCTCTCAGGTGGCCCAGCGGTCAACTCAACGCATGGGTTCGTTCCCACCAAGACAGGCGTGTATGCGCAAATCGTTAGCTTTGATGTGGCGCTTACCGTGAAGGAAGGCACTGGAACGAAAGGCGGGATCGGTGTTTTTGCCGGTGCTGTGACTCTCGGAAGCTCTGGGCAATCCAGCGCAGAAAACTCTTCCATTAGTCACGTAAAGTTTGCCGTTCCGTTGACTTTGCCAACTCGTGACCGGGGCTAGTGAGGGACGTTATGTTTCGTAGCCGTAGTCCATGGCCCTATGTCGTACTCGGCGCAATCTTTGTGGGCTTTGCTTCGCTGGCGTACGTGCTGCCGGTCGGCAGCATCCTGGCAGCGGTGGCCGGCAACGTCGGCGTCGTGGCGCTGATTGGCGCGTTGTTTCAACTGTTTCGCGACCAAGCCGCGCATGATAAGCAGGTATGGCTGAACCGCGATGACCAGCAGTTCCAGGTCGGGGTGACTTCGCACATGTCGAACGTCGTTTTCGACAAGCACGTTGTGTTTTGCGAAGCCTATATGGCTAAGGTTCGCGAAGCTGTCGAGTCGCTTTTCCGAAATCACGCTTCAGGGGACTCGGTGGGGCATGCCAACGAGTTGTATGCCATTCGTGTCGAGCACTCCACGTGGGTCACCACCGCCATGTCAGCGAAGCTTTCAAAATTTGAAGATGCGCTGCGCCACATGGGCGCGCTCGCACTCTTCATTAAAGAGACCACCAATAGCCCGGCTTACGGAGAGCAACGCAGTAAGGCGATCGAGACCGTCTACGCTGAGTTCGAGCGCATATTGCCGCACCTGTTTTCCAAGCCCGCTGAGGAAGGCGTCGGCTTAGAAAGCATAGAGGCGCGCGTTCGGGAGATGCTTGGCATCGAGCAACTGGTTGAACTGCGGACGGCGCTAATTCGTCGCGCGCACGCCGACGCGAACGCAAACGAAAAATCTGATTTAGAACGTTAGGTAATGTCTAACGTGGGGCCCTTGGCTGCCTGGGCCGGTCGGCTGCTGGTGCGAAGCCTTCAGTCTCAAAAACGTAAACAAGGACTACTAGATTTGCTTGACATGGCGGTACGCCAGTGCGCCTGAAAGCCTCGTGAAATGTGCGGCGCCAAGCCCTGTTTACGCCACATAGTTCCCCATAACCGATCTGATGTGCTTACTTTGTCGCCTGGCGGAAGGGGATGACTTCCGCCCCAGCGCGTAGAGTGCCGAGATAGTCTGCCCAAGCTTGCATCATCTTCCGGCGCTCGCTCAAACGAGTGGCACGGTTGTATGCAGCGCGGACCTTGTTGCGCTCGGCATGCGCCAGCTGAAGCTCGATCAGATCCGGGTGCCAACCTTGTTCGTTCAAGCAGGTCGAGGCCATCGAACGGAACCCATGCGAAACCATTTCGTCGCCCGTGTAACCCAGCCGACGCAATGAGGCATTCAAGGTGTTGTTGCTGATCGGCCGGTCACCGCCGCGAAGCGATGGAAAAAGGTAGCGACCTGCGCCAGTCAGTGGGTGCAAGTCACGGAGAAGCGCGACAGCCTGGCGCGAGAGCGGCACGATGTGCGGCTCGCGCATCTTCATGCGCACCCCCGGAATCCGCCACTCGGCACTCTCCAAGTCGAACTCCGACCACTCGGCAGCGCGCAGTTCGCCCGGCCGGACGAACACGAGCGGCAACAGCTTCAGCGCGCATTCTGTCGCCGGCTGACCTTGGTAGCCATCAATGGCCCGCAGTAGCTGACCAATCTTGACGGGTTCGGTGATCGCCGCATGGTTGCGAACGACGACCGGCGCGAGTGCGCCGCGAAGGTCGCCGGTCGGATCGCGCTCTGCCCTACCGGTTGCGACGGCGTACCGGAACACTTCACCGCATTCCGCGCGAACGCGATGCGCCGTCTCGTGATTCCCGCGCTCCTCGATCCGGCGCAGGGCTGCCAGCAACTGAGGCGCCGCAATCGACGTGATCGGCAGCTTGCCCATGAAGGGAAAGGCGAACGCCTCGAAACGGCGGAGCTTCTTGGCGAACGTCCGCGCGCTAAGGCTCTTCGACTTCAGGCCAAGGTATTCGCGCGCGATTGCTTCGAACGTGTCGGACGTTGCAGCACGCTCAGCTTTGCGCTTCGCGCTCGGGTCAACACGAGCGGCGATCAGTCGCCGCGCCTCATCCCGGCGCTCACGGGCGCTCCTGAGCGGCACATAAGGGTACTGGCCGAAGCTGAGCAGCTTCTCGCGCCCATCAACTCGGTACTTCATCCGCCAGAGCCGCGCGCCATTCGGCTGCACCAGCAGGTACAACCCGCCGCCGTCAAAGAGCTTTAGGGCTTTTTCGGGCGGTTTAAGGCTGCGAATCGCCGAATCGGTCAGCGGTGGCATTTGGGGGTACCACTCCGAGCGCTGTGGGGAATACCCCCAGCTGTACCCCCAAACATGGTACGCTGTCAACGGATCGCTGAAGATGCAGGTGGATCAGGAAACGCTGGTTTATTAGGTGTTTTGCAGCGTTTGGTGACCTTCCTTGCACCTCCTTGGATAAGGAGGTGGCTCCCCGGGCCGGACTCGAACCAGCGACCAACGGATTAACAGTCCGTCGCTCTACCACTGAGCTACCGGGGAACAGGTGGGTCAAATCGAAGGCGCGGGATTTTGCGTAATGCGCCGCGGGTGTGTCAAGGAATCGAGGTGATTTTGGTCGCAACTTTTTGAGTTGACATCCTTTACGGAAGGAGAACGGTGCGTTGCGGCGGGTCAGCTTCGGCTGACAGCGGCTCAGGAAGCCGCTGCAGGCGCGGGGCGGCGGGCAGTGGGGTGCTCGCCCAGGTCGAAATCGCCGGGGCGGCGGTCATCGGTCAGCCATTTCAGGTAGTAGGCCTGCTTGCGCTCGACAAAGTGCAGAGCGGCCTGGAGTTCGGCGATATGCGCCGCTGTACGGGCGTGGTGCGCTTCGAGCAGTTGTAGTCGTTGCCGAATGGTTTTCTTGCCCTGGGCCGCGAGGCTTGCGTAGCGGCGCATCTCGCGCACGGTCATCCCGGCGTAGCGAAGGCGATCGAGGAACAGCAGCCAGCCGATGTGCTGGGTGAGGTAGACGCGCCGGGCGCCGGCATCGCGCGTGACGCCAGGCATCAATCCCTGCTTCTCGTACCAACGGATTGTATGCACGCTGCGGCCGGTCTCGCGAGCGAGACGGCCGATGTGAAAGCGCGTGCGATTCGGAGTCATGCGGTTTTCGCCCAGGCGGGCGGCTCCAGCGCGGCAGAGACCAGTTCCGTGTCGAGATACTCGGTCAGCTCCACCATTTTGCCTCCACGCATGCGAATGATCATGCAGTAGCTGTTGCAGTAGGGCTTGCCGGCCTTGGTCGTCACGTTGCCGACGCTCTCCACCACGACGAATTCGCCATCGGCGAGGATGCGCTTGGGCGTGTTCGTGTAGTGGCTGGCGAATTGGGAGAACAGCGGTGCGATGAGCCGCTGCCGCACGTCGGCCTTGCCGGTGAAGGTGCCTGACCATGCGGTCGTGCCGATCATGTGCCAGGTGAACTCATCCGCCATGGCATCGGCGAAGGGCTGGCGCTCGCCGCGCGAGAGCGCCTCCATGATGCCGGTGACGATGGCTCGATTGGTCTCGGTGATGCTCGTCATGGGTCGCCTCCTTACAGGTTGCGACCCTAGTTCTACCGGCTAGAGCGCACTCTAGATCAAGCGGCTTGTGCGGCTCGCAGCGTCTTCTCCATGCGCTTGAGCGACTCTTCCAGGTTCTTCATGCTGGTCGCGAACGACAGGCGCATGTGATTGGGCGCGCCGAAACCGCTGCCCGGAACGACTGCGACGCCACCGTGCACGAGCAGGTGTTCGGCAAAGGCGTTGTCGTCCTTCACGCCGACGATCTTCATCGCTTTTTCCACGTGGGCGAAGGCGTAGAACGTGCCGGCGCCTTCGAGGCAGGTGACGCCCGGCAGCTTGTTCAACCCAGCGACGACGAAATCGTGGCGCGCCTTGAACGACTTGTTCATCTCTCGCACGCAGCTCTGATCGCCGTTGAGCGCAGTGATCGCGGCCTTCTGTGCGATCGATGAGGGATTCGAGGTGCTCTGACTCTGGATCGTCGACATCGCGGTGACCAGCTCGATCGGTCCGCCGCAGTAGCCGATACGCCAGCCCGTCATCGCATACGCCTTCGACACTCCGTTGGTCGTCACGACGCGGTCGTACAGTTCCGGGCACACCTGCGCGAGGCTGACAAACGGCTCCTTGGCCCAATAGATATGCTCGTACATGTCATCGGTGCAGATGATGACCTGCGGATGTTTGATGAGCACATCGCCGAGCGCACGCAGCTCGGCGGCGGAGTAGGCCGCACCGGTCGGATTGCTGGGGCTGTTGAGGATGAAGAGGCGCGTTTTCGGCGTGATCGCCGCTTCGAGCTGTGCCGGGGTGAGCTTGTAACCTTGCTCGGGTCCGGCATAGGGCATGACCGGCACGCCATCGGCGAGCAGCACCATGTCGGGGTACGACACCCAGTAGGGGGCCGGCACGACGACTTCATCGCCCGGGTCGACGACCGCGAGGATCAGATTGAAGATGGTCTGTTTGGCGCCCGTGGACACCAGGATCTGATTGCGCCGGTACTCGAGCCCGTTCTCACGCTTGAACTTCGCGATGATCGCGTCTTTGAGCTCGGCGACACCTTCGACCGGCGTATAGCGCGTGAAGCCGTTGCGAATGGCTTCGACGCCCGCGTCTGCGATGTGGACCGGCGTGTCGAAATCCGGCTCGCCGACGCCGAGGCTGATGATGTCTTTGCCTTCGGCCTTCAGCTGCGCAACCCGCCCGGTCAAAGCGACGGTCGGGGAGGGCTTCACACGTTGGACGCGCTTTGAAACTGGTAGACTCACGGCGACACCGAGTGACCTGAACGGGAAAATCCCTGACAAACGTCGGGACGTTTTCGTGCGATTGTAGAGTGATTCAGCCCCCGGCTCTATACGAACGGCTCGCCAACGGCGCGGCCTGGCTGGAAATCCGCCGTTCGAGCCCTAACTCTCGCTATCCACTATGCCAGTTGCACCTCGCTCGTTGCAGACCATGACCGATAAGCCGGCCCCGACACCGTTTCAGCTGAAGGGCGATTTCAAGCCCTCGGGCGACCAGCCCGCGGCCATCGGCAAGCTGATCGAAGGGATCGAGGCGGGGCTCGCGCACCAGACCCTGCTGGGGGTCACCGGCTCGGGCAAGACCTTCACGATTGCGAACGTCATCCAGCAGATCCAGCGTCCGACGCTGGTGCTGGCGCATAACAAGACGCTGGCGGCGCAGTTGTATGGCGAGTTCAAGGAATTCTTCCCCGAGAACGCGGTGGAATATTTCGTCTCGTACTACGATTACTACCAGCCTGAGGCCTATGTGCCGTCCTCGGACACGTATATCGAGAAAGACTCCTCGATCAACGAGCACATCGAGCAGATGCGGCTGTCGGCGACCAAGGCGATTCTGGAGCGGCGCGATGCGATCATCGTCGCCACGGTCTCGGCGATCTACGGCCTGGGCGCGCCGGAGACGTATCTGTCCATGGTGCTGCATCTCTCACGAGGCGAGCACATCGATCAGCGCGCGATTCTGCGTCGCTTGACCGACATGCAATACAAGCGCAACGAGCTCGATCTCACCCAAGGCACCTATCGTGTGCGCGGCGATGTGATCGACATCTTCCCGGCCGAATCCGAGCGCGAAGCGTTGCGTGTGGAATTGTTCGATGACGAGATCGACTCATTGCTGTTGTTCGATCCGCTGACCGGCGAGATCAAACGCAAGATTCCTCGCTACACCGTCTTCCCGGGCACGCACTATGTGACGCCGCGCGATCGACTCGTGCTCGCGGTGGATCAGATTCGCGATGAGCTGCACGACCGGCTCATCGAACTCAAGAATGCGGGCAAGCTGCTCGAGGCGCAGCGCCTGGAACAGCGCACGCGTTTCGACATCGAGATGATCCGCGAGCTCGGCTATTGCAACGGCATTGAAAACTACTCGCGCTTTCTCTCCGGCCGTGAGCCGGGTGAGCCGCCGCCATGTCTGTTCGACTACCTGCCGCAGGATGCGCTGCTGGTCATCGACGAAAGCCACCAGACGATTCCGCAGTTGGGCGCGATGTTCAAGGGCGACCGCTCACGTAAGGAGACGCTGGTGGAATACGGTTTCCGCTTGCCCTCGGCGCTCGACAATCGACCGTTGCGCTTCGAGGAGTGGGAGCGACTGGCGCCCCAGGCGATCTTTGTTTCGGCGACCCCGGGTCGTTATGAGCTCGAGCATTCCGGTGGGGATGTGGTCGAGCAGCTGGTGCGTCCGACCGGCCTCGTCGATCCCGAAGTCGAAGTCCGCCCGGTGCGCACGCAGGTCGATGACGTGCTCTCGGAGATCAAGCTGCGCGTCGAGAAGGACGAGCGCACCCTGATCACGACGCTGACCAAGCGAATGGCCGAGGACCTCACCGAGTATCTGGATGAGCACGGCGTGAAGGTGCGCTATCTGCACTCGGATATCGATACTGTCGAGCGCATGGAGATCATTCGGGATCTGCGCCTGGGCAAGTTCGATGTGCTGGTCGGCATCAACCTGCTGCGCGAAGGCCTCGACATGCCCGAGGTGTCGCTCGTCGCCATTCTCGATGCGGACAAGGAGGGGTTCCTGCGCTCGGAGAACTCGCTCATCCAGACGATCGGCCGCGCGGCACGCCATCTGAACGGCAAGGCGATCCTTTACGCGGACCGGATCACGGGCTCGATGAAGAAGGCGCTCGATGAAACCACTCGTCGCCGCAACAAGCAGCTCGAATTCAACGCCGCCAACGGCATCACCCCTCGTGGCATCAAGAAGGCAGTGGCCGACATTCTGGAAGGCGCGTATTCGGAGGCGAGCCGGGGCCCGCTCAAGAAGGTCGCCGACGCCACGCCCGATTACTCGAGCCTCACCCCCGATCAGGTCATGCGTCGGATCAAGAAGCTCGAGCAGGAGATGCTCAAGCATGCGCGCAACCTCGAGTTCGAGGAGGCGGCCAAGCTTCGCGACCAGATCACGAATCTGCGTAAGTCGAGCCTGGGATTGGCCACGTCGAAGGCCGGGTAGGCGAATCGAAGCGGAGTTGCTTGCCAGCATCGCAACTCGCCGCTATCCTTCCGCCCCCTTCGATTCGACCCGGATGCGCGCGTAGCTCAGCGGTAGAGCACTACCTTGACATGGTAGGGGTCACAGGTTCGATCCCTGTCGCGCGCACCAAACTTCTCCTTCGGATTCAATGGCTTGCAGCTTGATCCGAGCTGCTCAGCTGTCGGCTGGCAAGTCAATGGCCATTGCTAGTGTCCTCTGCTGTCCTCTAGTGTCTTCACACACTCCGCCGGCTTAGCCAATCCTTCTGCGCGCCCACCCTGGGGCAGATGCTTGGTGCGCACGCGAGCGCCGAATGAAGGGGCGAGTGCGAGAGGTCGTTGCGATCCGGTAAGGTACTCAGCGGCGCCCAGGTGACGTCCGGCGCGCACTTCTAAATCGAGTCATGCCTCAGAGTAGGAAGCATGGAAGACACGATCACCATGTATCGCCCGACCGGCCCTAAGGAACTGGAGCTGCTGAAGCTCAGCGGATTTCGTCGGTGGCCGCCGAGATTGCCCGAGCAGCCGATCTTCTATCCGGTAACTAACGAGAGATACGCGGTCGAGATCGCGAGCCGATGGAATGTCAAAGACGACCAAGTTGGCTATGTCACTCGCTTCGCGGTCCGTCGCTCATTCATGAGCCGCTACGAAATCCAGAAGGTCGGTGGCGATCACCATATGGAGTGGTGGGTGCCCGCCGAGGAGCTGGAAGAGCTGAATGACAACATCGTAGGTCTCATTGAGGTTATCGGTGAGTATCGCAGCCAGGCATAACAAGCCGCGGGTTGACTGATCGTCGATGACTGCACGCCGATTATCAAGGCAGCGGGGTTTCTGAGATGCGCGTCGAGTTTCCGCACCTAGACCATCTGGTCGGTGGTTATTTCCATCAGGATTGGAAAACCGATGGCGATACTTGGGTAGACGTGGTGAAGCTTTTCTGTCGAATGGAACAGCTCGAGTATAGGCGCGGCGTTGTCGAGGATATTGAGGAGTTGCAGAGGCTAAGCGAGACGGAAATGCAACTCCTTCAGGTTCTGAATGAGTTCGGATGCGCTTACCGAGTTGACGGCTCTATTCGAGAATGGCTGAAGGGCGTCGCAGGCATTGTTCGATCTTCGTTGGATAGGGCGGACCAACAAGCGCCGCTCCAGTAGGGATCAACAGGCGGTAGGTCGCCGTAGCTGAGAGAGCAACGATCGGTGCGGACGAAAAATTGGCTCCTTCTATAGTCAGTTCCGTGACAGAGAGTGTGGGACTGTGAGTACGTCAAGCCTTGAAGAACTTCAGCGTGAGACCTGCAGGCGCTTCGATGCGGAGTTCGTCTCGGCTGCCGATGACCAGAAGCTTGGGATTGCGGAAGGGGTCCGGCAGGGTCAACTACCGATCAATGGATTGCGCCATCGACCTACTGGCGATACTTCCGGTTGGTACGTGTGGGCTGGAGAAAAACTGTCAGAGGCGCCAGACTTCTTTGCTCCGCTCCACATCGAACACCTTGATGAGTGGTGCCCTCAGATCAAGAAATACTTGGGGCTCGCGCCTGGGTGGCGATTTCTCATTGCAGATGACTACGAGGATGTGTGGTTCGACCCTAAATTATTAGAGGTTGATTGATTTTTCGAGATGAAGGCGCAGGGCCGGGTGTCGGATTTTTTATAGAACGTAATGCCCCTTGCGTCGTTTTAATCCTGGCTGATCGTTGCTGCTGGAGGCGAGCACCGGTACCGGACTTTCCCTTTTGAAGTTTCGACTACTTCCCGGCTTCAATCCTGCGGTGAAATCGGGGACAGATTTATTTTCTTTGCCCCTAAATCGGTCGACGCGCGGGCGAACGGCGGCAGCTAACGGGCCACAGTCTGGCCTCGCTGAGGCACCGCATTTACTTTGCCGTCTCGATGAGCTCGATATCCGCGCTTGAGCAGCTCGTTGACGACTGGTTGACCTCGATGCCCTTGTCCTTGGCGCGCGCGGCGAGATAGTCGCGGAACTGGGGATCGAGATAGATGGGAAGCTCGAGCACGGCGTCCTTGCGCACGAATTTGCCGCGCTGGGCGTTGGAGAAATCGTACTCGTTCCGCATGGTCGTGGCCTCGTAAGGCTTCGCGGCGTGCTTGTGCCAGTTGGCGTTTGGCGCTTCCTACCCTCGAAACAGCCTCTGCCGGAAAAATACAATACGGCGGTCGTGGTGCGAGCCATTCTGACCGACATTGCAGTAGGGAACAGCAATGTCAGTTCATCGTTCGATCCGAATCCTGTTCGCCTTCGTCGCGGCCGCGTTCGTGGGCTATGTCGTTGCGTCGGTGCTGTTCACAACGGTGAACCTGATACGTCTGAGCGAAGTCGGGGCCGAGATTTCTCTGACCGATGCCGTGCGAACTATCTGGTTCGACCTGCGCGGTATGGCGCCTTCGTTCATCTGGACCCAGTACGGCAGCTTGATCGTCATCGGATTGGCGATCGCGTTCCCGGTCGCCGCCTTGCTGCGACACCTGGCGGTCATTGCCAACGTCGCTTCCATCGGTCCATGGCTCTATCCGCTCGCGGGTGTCGTTGCGATCGTCATGATCCTGGTGCTCAGTTACCAGGAGTATGAGGTGTACGCATTCGCTGGAGCACGCGGCTGGCTGGGTGGTCTCGCCCAATGTTTCGCGGGTGCTTGCGCCGGATATCTGTTTCAAGTTCTCACCTCACGCTCGGAGGCACGCTCTTGATCCCAACATGTTCGCGGCCGCTCGCTGTCCTCGCGAGCTTGTTCGTCGCTGGCGGCGCCGCCAGTGATACTTCGCGCGAAATGCAAGTCGAAGTATTTGCGCAGGACTTCGATGCGCCGTGGGGGCTCGAACTGCTGCCAGACGGTCGTGCGCTCGTCACGGAGCGTACGGCGGGATTGACGCTTCTGGCCGCCGATGGTTCGCGCCTGGCGACGATCGAGAATGTGCCGCGATCGTTTGTCAAACTGCAGGGCGGCCTGTTCGATGTGGTTGCGCATCCGCAGTTCGCGACCAATGCAACCATATATCTTTCGCTCGCTCACGGCAGTCAGAAGCACAACACGACTCGTGTGGTTCGCGCGGTGCTGCGTGACAATGCTCTGGTCGATGTCACCGTCATTTTCGATACCGAGCCCAAGGGCACGGCCGTGCATTACGGCGGGCGGCTCGCATTCATGCAGGATGGCACGCTGCTGGTGACGACGGGCGAGGGGGCCGATTACCGCGAGCACGCACAACGATTGGACAGCCTCCTGGGCAAGGTGATTCGGCTCGATGACGACGGCACAGTTCCTGCGGACAATCCATTCGTCGGTCGGCCCAATGCAGAGCCTGCCATCTGGACTTTAGGACATCGCAATCCGCAAGGCCTCGCCATCGACGCGAAGACGGGCCTGGTCTATGCCGCCGAACACGGTCCACGTGGCGGCGATGAGGTGAACCGGATCGAAAGGCAGGCGAACTATGGATGGCCGATTGCCACTCACGGCATCGACTATCCAGGCTCGCGGATCTCACCCTTCGACTCGTACCCTGGCATGCGCGAGCCGGTGGTGTACTGGACACCCTCCATCGGCCTGAGCGGCGTCGCGGTTTATCGCGGGGCGATGTTTCCAGAGTGGGATGGCGACATATTCGTCGCTTCGCTCGGCGGCAAACATGTGGCTCGTGTGCAGATGAAGGGCGACACGGTCGTCGGGCGGGAGCGGCTGTTCGAACAAATGCAGGCGCGATTCAGGCAGATTGAAGTGGGTCCCGATGGCGCACTCTACATCGTGGTCGAGTCGATCGGAGACCGGCCGCGTTCCGGTCAGATCCTGCGGATCACGCGGTCGACAGGTCTCCCTCCAGCAGCAAATTCGTCACGTCTGTCGATGTAGCAAGGCGTCGAGCCGCCACCTGTCTCGGCGAGGTTCCCGTAAAGAAGCGAAACTCTCTGATGAAATGCGATTGATCGTAAAAGCCCTGGAGCGGGTCGACGCTGCGGGACGGATCGTTGTTCTTCTTGCCGGATCGGAGCGTGCAGCGCTGCAAGAAGGCGTGATAGGCCAGCTTGAAGCGTACGATCCGGCAGTACGCTTTGGCCGACATGCCCGATAAGGCGATGAAACGGCGCTCCATCGTACGAGGATCGACACCGTACTCCCGCGCAGCGCGTGTCAGTGACGTGCACCCGCGTTCCAGGCGGATTCGCTGCATCAGGCGTTCGGCCAGTGGATCTGGATCATGCAAGGCCTCACGTCGAGCGAGCAGGAAGCGATCCAGTCGCGCGCCGATCTCCCGCGCCTCGTGGCAATCGGCCAGTTGATCCTCCAGCGCCAACAGCTTGAGGTCGTTCAGATCGCCCAGGTTCACCGTACGGTCACGTAACTCGGTGAGTGGTGAGCGAATCAGCCCGCGCAGTGAACCCGGTTCGAGCTTGACTCCGATCACTCGGATGCGGCCGCTGTCGCGGGTCACAATCGAGCGACTGCGGCCTCCGATGACGTAGCTGTGCCGCATGGTTGCGACGGAGGAGGGTGCGTCGAGAGTGTGACGTTCGTAGCCGGCGCCGAATACGAACACCAGTTCCGCGTAGCCGTCGGGCATGTGCAATTCGAGCTTGTCGGTGGGACGCTCCGTCACATCGCTAATGAAATATGACTTAACAAACGGGCGCAGCGATGGATCTGGCGGCAACAGCCAGTAGCTCATTTCCCCGCGAATGAGTGACGGACGGAAGGGTTGCCCGGGTCGCATGCCAGGATCATAGAGGTTTTCCGAATCGATTCTCCACCAGGCTGTAAGTCCCTGAATAGAGTGCTCATCTGGCCCGACATCCAAGTTGTCGTGAACGACCTTCCGCTGCTGCCTGCCTCAGCGGGTTCGATCGGGCCCGCAATGGTGTTCCCCAGTCACCAATAGCATCCGTTTGCGCAACTTCCGTCGCATCCTGCGGCTGGCTAGGGTTCATCCAGGCTATTCAGCGCAGGATGACCGTGAAGTCTGCAGACACCATCACGAATGCCACACTCGACACGCGTCGTAGTGTCGCGGTGACCGGCGGCGTGGCCAGTGCCACAGCGATCTACGCCTCACGCGCAGCGAACGCGGAGGTATGGGATGTCGAAGGCCGACGCTACATCGACTTCGCAAGTGGCATTGGTGTACTGGCGACCGGCCACCGACACCCAAAAGTGATCGCAGCCGTGAATGCGCAGCTGGAATGCTTCACGCACACGGCGTTCCAGGTCATGGGCTATCAGCCTTACATCGAGCTTGCCGAGCGACTGAATGCGATCGCGCCATTCAAATCGCCGGCGCAGACCCTGCTGCTCACGACGGGGGCAGAAGCGGTCGAGAACGCAGTGAAGATCGCGCGCATGGCCACCAGGCGCACGGCGGTCATCGCCTTCAGCGGTGCATTCCACGGGCGGACGTCATTGACCTTGGCGATGACGGGAAAGATGTCACCCTACAAACGCGGCATGGGCGCGGCCGGCAGGGACGTGTACCGCATTCCATTTCCGATGGAGCATCGTGGCGTGTCGGTCGATGAGTCGATCGACGCGCTGCAATCGCTGTTCTACGCAGATATCGCGCCCGACCAGGTGGCAGCGATCATCATCGAGCCGGTGCAGGGGGAGGGTGGATTTCAGGTCGCGCCGCCGAAGCTGCTACAGCATCTGAGACAGCTGTGCGACGCGCACGGCATCCTGCTCATTGCCGATGAGATCCAGTCGGGTTTCGGTCGCACGGGGCGGATGTTTGCGATCGAGCACTCGGGCGTCGAGCCCGATCTGGTCACGCTCGCGAAATCGCTGGCCGGCGGTTTCCCGCTCGCCGCGGTCATGGGACGTGCCGAAATCATGAAATGCGCATCGCCTGGTTCGCTGGGCGGCACTTACGGCGGATCGCCGATAGGATGTGCCGCGGCATTGGCAGTGTTGGATGTGATCGAAGACGAGCGCCTGCTCGAGCGTGCCGATCTCATCGGAGCACGCATCCGCTCGCGTCTCACCGACATCGCTCGTCGCAACGACGTGCTGACGATCGCCAATCTGCGCGGGCTGGGCGCCATGATCGGATTCGACCTGGTCAATAGCGCAGATGGGAAGCCCGATGGCGCTGCCGCGAAAGAAGTCGCCGCGCGCGCCTTGCTGGACGGGCTCATCGTTCTTACATGTGGCACGCACGGTGAGACGCTACGAATCCTCGTGCCGTTGACGATCACGGACGGTCTGCTCGATGAAGGGCTGAGCATTCTCGAGCGCGCCTTGATCCGTCCGAGCGGCTCGGTCTCGGCAATCCGATGACTGACGTCGTCGCCTCGCGCGAGCGCCCGCAACTCGCCAAGAGCCTGCGTTCCAGGCACGTCACCATGATCTCCATCGGCGGGATCATCGGCGCCGGTCTGTTCGTCGGCAGCAGCGCAGCCATCGCTGCCGCGGGACCCGCCATCGTGCTGAGCTATGTGCTTGCGGGCTCGGTGATCCTGCTGGTCATGCGGATGCTGGGCGAGATGGCCTCGGTGAATCCGGGGCAGGGCTCGTTCACCGAATATGCGCGCATCGGCCTGGGCGAATGGGCCGGGTTCGTCACCGGCTGGCTGTATTGGTATTTCTGGGTGGTGGTCGTCGCCATCGAGGCGATCGCCGGCGCCGCCATCATTGCCGAATGGATTCCGCTGGCCGAGTGGCAGATTGGGCTTGCGCTGATGGTGATCCTCACTCTCGTGAACCTCACGTCGACGCGCACCTACGGCGAGTTCGAATTCTGGTTCGCATCCATCAAGGTCGCCGCGATCCTCGCCTTCCTGGTCATTGGCGCGGGCTATCTCATGGGATTCGCGCCGGAGGATGGAGGTGGAATGCGAAATCTGACGGCGCACGAAGGCTTCATGCCGCACGGCGCAGTCGCAGTGCTCGCTGCCATCACGACGGTGATCTTTTCGCTCGTGGGTGCGGAGATCGCCATCATCGCCGCGGCCGAGTCGAACGAATCGGCGCTGACGATCTCGCGCCTCACGATCACGATCCTGCTGCGAATCCTGCTGTTCTACGTTGGCTCGATCCTGCTGATCGTGATGATCGTGCCGTGGAACGAGATCCGGCCCGGCATATCGCCCTTCGTCATGGCCATGGAGCGGATCGGCATTCCCGGCGCCGCGCTCATCATGAATGTGATCGTGCTGACCGCCGTATTGTCGTGCCTGAACTCCGGCGTCTACATCACCTCACGGGTGTTGTTCACGCTCGCGGCCAGGGGAGATGCGCCGCAATCGCTCGTCCAGTTGAACGAACGCAAGGTGCCGGTGAGAGCAATTCTTCTGGGCAGTTCGCTCGGATACGGCGCGGTGATCACGGCCGTGATCTCCCCCTCGGTGCTCTTCGCGTTCCTGCTCAATACCTCCGGCGCGATCATGCTGGTGGTCTATCTGATCGTGGCGCTGGCTCAGATCCAGCAACGCAGTTCGCTCTCGCCGCAGCAGTTGCAAGGCTTGAGCGTGCGCATGTGGTTCTTTCCATGGGCGAGCTGGATGGTGATTGCGGCCATCGTAGCGGTACTGGTCGCGATGGCGTTCACATCGGGGCTGGCCAGTCAGCTGTACGCGAGCCTGCTGTGCACCGCCATCGCCTGGCTCGCCTTTCATATCCGCAACCGTTCCAACGCCAGCCAGTTGGCCCGCGCTTACAACAAACGGGAGTTCATCCAATGACTTCGAGGCAATGGTTCCGCCCGTCGCTTGCGCTGCTCGGGAGCATGGGTTTCGTCACTGGCGCAGTGGCGCAGGAGAGTGCCGACCTGGTGATGTTCGGCGGCAAGGTACTCACCGTCGATCGTGACTTTTCGGTCGCCTCGGCGGTCGTGGTGAAGGACGGCAAGATCGTTGCGGTGGGCGGCGACGATCTCGCCAAACAATACACCGGTAAACGCAGCATCGATCTGAAAGGACGCACGCTGCTGCCCGGTTTCATCGACACGCACATTCACATTCGCACCTCCGCGCGACGCGATGTGGATCTCATTGGCGTGAAATCCATCGCCGAGCTGCAGGAACTGGTGCGCAAGAAGGCCAAGGAGCTCGGCCCGGGCAAGTGGATCACTGGGTATGGCTGGGATGAGGCGATCTTTGCCGAGAAGCGCAATCCGACGCGTGCCGACCTCGATGCAGCGGCGCCGGACAATCCCGTGGCGCTCACGCGAGCGGGCTCGCATTCGATCGTGGGCAATTCAGCAGCCATCAAGATTGCTGGCATCACCCCCCAGACGCCGGATCCACCGAGCGGCCTGATCGAGAAAGACGCCAACGGTCAGCTCAACGGCGTGGTCCGCGAAAGCAACGATATGTATCTGAAGCACGCGCCTGCCAATCAGTGGGAGGACGTAAGTGCGAGCTATGTCGCGAGTCTGAAGTCGTTGCTGGCGCTCGGCATCACCAGCGTGATGGACGCAGGCGGCACCATCGATGATGAGCCGGTCGGCAAGGGGGGCACCGATAAGCCCAGTGCGCGTGTGACATACAAGCGAGCCAGGGCCATCTACGACAAACAGGGCGCCGATCTGCCGCGGCTCGCGCTGTACATAAGTTACCCCGGCAAGGATCGTATCAACGCCTATCCACATACCACCGGCTATGGCGACGACCGAGTTCGCATCGGACCGATCGGTGAAACTGCGGTGGACGGCGGCTTCACCGGACCGACGGCATGGACGCTGGCGGATTACAAAGGCATGCCGGGCTTCCGCGGCAAAGGCCGCTTCACCGACGCGCAGCTGAAGGAGATCGTGGACAACAGCGCCAAACGAGGCTGGCAGATGGGCCTGCATGCGATCGGCGATGCCGCCATCGTGCAGACCGTCAATGCCTATTCCTCGGCGATCCGCTCCATCGTCGGCGCCAACAAAGATCACCGCTGGTTTCTGGATCACTTCACGGTGATGCCGCCCGACTCGACCATGAAGACCATGGCCGAAGACAAGATCATGATCGCGCAGCAGCCGAACTTCACCTACAACCTCGAAGAGCGCTACGTGCAGACGCTCGATGACTGGCGTGTGAACCACACCAACTCGGTGGCCACGCCCGCCAAGAAGTTCGGGCTGTTCGTCGCATTCGGTTCGGACAACCTGCCCATCGGCCCGATGGTCGGCATCTACACGGCGGTCACTCGCAAAGGCATGAGCGGCAAGGTGTACGGCCCCGAAGAAGCCGTCTCGATCCAGGAGGCGCTGCGCATGTACACGGCGAACGGCCCGTATCTGACGTTCGAGGAGAAGATCAAAGGCACGCTGGAGAAGGGCAAGCTCGCCGACATGATCGTGCTCGACGCCGATCCTTTGACGATACCGCCGGATCGGTTGCTCGATATCAAGGTCGATTTGACCGTGATCGGCGGGAAGGTGGTCTACGATCGGTCGGCTACTTGAGGCAATGGCGGTGAAAATGTTTGTTAACAGATCGAAGGGAGCCGCCTCATTGGCGCGATCCAGAGGCGTGGGATCGGCACGGTTGGGCGCGGCCATCGTACTGGCGTTGGTGGGGTTCACAAGCGGCAATGATGCGCTGGCCCAGCGGGTGGGCGAGCCGGACACGATCTTCCACAACGGCAAGATCTACGTCGGCATACCGGGCAAGTTCGTCGAAGCCGTGGCCGTGAAGGAGGGCAGAGTGCTCGCGACCGGCTCGACCGCCCAGATGCGGGCGCTTGCCGTCGGCACGACTCAGTATGAGGACCTCGGAGGCCAGGCCGTGTTGCCTGGCCTCTACGACAATCATGTGCATGTCAACGCCGATCGTGGCTCGCAGCGCAAAGACTCACTGGATCTGAGTACGGTCACGGGCCTCAAAGATCTGCAACGGCGTTTGAAGGATTACGCGTCACGCACGCCCGCCGGTGAATGGATCGTCGCGACGGTGCCGCACGGTACCGGCAGTGTCGAACCATTTCCCGAGTCCGCGCTGCCAACGCGTTGGGACATGGATGGCGTCACGCCGAATCATCCAGTGGCGCTGACACGCGGCGCGCACATCACCCTCGTCAACTCAAAGGCTTTGCAGATCGCAGGTATCACGCGCGACACGCCGCAGCCTGGAGGCGGCGTGATCGAGCGCAACGAGAAAGGCGAACCCAATGGCGTTCTGCGGGAGTCTTCGGCGCGGCGTCTGGTCATGCAACACGTACCCGAGCCGAAACTTTCGGATGAGGAGGGAATGCAGAATCTGCGCAAGCGCCTGCGGGATCAGCTGGCACTCGGCGTCACCAGCTTGAACGTTCCCGGCATGCGCCCGGGCACGGACCTGCGGCTGATGCAGAAGTTGTATGAAGAGGAAGGCGAGACGCTGCCGCGCGCGACCATCCAGATTCGTCTCAGCCCCGGCTTCGACAGTTACGACGATCCCGCGAAGGGCGCGCAGAAGAGCATCGAGGAGATCGAGTCTCTGTCGTTCCGCACGGGATTCGGCAACGATCGCATCAAGCTCGGCGCCATCAAGATGAGCGTGGATGGCGGCATGGGCGGGCAGGCCGCCTGGCTGGTGGACGAGTATCGAACGCGGCCGGGGTATCGCGGCGTCGAGCGGATTCCGGAAGATGCTTTGTATCGCGTCGCCAAGCGCGCTCACGATCTGGGCTGGCAACTCGGCATCCACGCCATCGGCGATCAGGGCATCATTCGCACCGTGAACGTGATGGAGCGGATCGTGAAAGAGAATCCGCGTCCCAACGCACGTCACTATCTGCATCACATCTCGGTCAAGCCGCCGGATGAGATCCTGCAGAAGATCAAGGACAATGATTTCCAGGCAGCGATGCAGCCCAACTTCACGCACACGCTGGCGTCGTTCTATGGAATGGCGCTGTCGCCGCAGAAGCTGCCGACCAACAATCCGCTGCGCTCGCTGAAGGCGCTGGGCATTCCGATTTCCTTCGGTACCGACAGCCTGCCTGATGGGCCCATCATCTCGCTGTATGCGGCGGTCACCCGCCGTGGCGTCGATGGCAAGGTGTACGGCCCGGAGGAGCGCCTGACGCTCGAAGAGGCGTTGCATGCGGCGACCGTCGGTACGGCATACATGACGTTCGATGAGAACGAGCGGGGCACGCTCGAGCCGGGCAAGCTTGCCGACATGATCGTCCTGGATCGCGATATCTTCGCCATCGACCCGGAGCAGATCCGTTCGCTGGTCGTGAAGACCAACATCATCGGGGGGCGCGTGGTATGGCGGGACGACGGCTCGGCGCGTCCCAAGCTGACTCATTCGCACCTCGGCCTCGACCCTGGCTGCACGGTGACTGCCGTCGAAGTGCATTGTCACCATTCGGGTGAGGATGGCGGCGTGTGGTAGTTCGTCGCTGACTTCGTTCGGTCGGCACGCCGCGGTGATCTTTGGCGGCGTGTCCCCTCACATCGATTCAGAAAACGCGGCCCCATCCGGTGGCCGCGTCTTCGTTTCGCGCGCAAGATTTTCAACTTCGCGTGCGTGGTGTCTGCAAGACACCGAACTCATCTCTTTATACATCTCCCCGACCCACCACCTCGCCAGTATGGTGTTCCTCAACGGCAACGCAGGCGACACGCCGCGATTGCCGAGGCTGAAGTTTCGGGGGGTCGATGAAGAACGTCACAGCGCTTCTTGCGAGCGCGCCATTCGCCGCTCTTGCCGTCGGTGTCACCGCACCGGCTCATGCCGAGACCCGCGGCTATGTGATCAGCTGGTTCGGGACGGCGACCCACGTCACTGACTTCAAGAACAGCTGCCCTCAGAACAAGAACGGCGGCGGCGCGGAGTGGTTGATCCGCGATCTGATCAGCATCGGTTACTCGAAAGCGCAGGCGGTGAAGCTCGCCGAAGGCGGCGAGGTGGCGGGGCCCCTGCGGGAGAAGCTCGCCAAGCGCGCCGTGGTCAACGGCAAGAACGTCAGCATCTACAACTATCCAGACGCGGTTCCCGATCCGGACATCGAAACGGTCTCCGGCAAGTACGCCTACGGTTTCGACCTGGGTGGCAAGAACGAAGCGGCCAAGTTCATCGATCCGGACACCGGCGGCAAGGTCGACAACCAGCTCTGGCGCGCCATCGGCTGCACGGCTTCGTTTCGTGCAGAGCCACCCGCGATGCCCTTTCCAGAAGAAGTGTCTTGGAACGCGATGGTGGAGACCTCGCCGGGCTGGTCGATGATGATCACCGCCGATGACTTCACCAAGGACGGCAAAGTCACGATCACGCTCGACCGCGTCACCCAGCATCTCGAGCGCGACGCCGCGGGCAACATCATGAGCAGCGCGAGCTACGTCATCGACCCGTCGCCCAAATCTCACAATGTGCTCAAAGGCGAGCTGAAGGGCGGCGTGATCACGATCGAGCCGCAGGATATCTATCTGCAGGCGGAGATGCCGTTCTATCCGGAAATGGCGCTGCGTAATGCGCACATGCGGATCACGGTGAAGCCCGACGGACAGCTGGTCGGATACTGGGGCGGTTATTTCAGCCGCGAACGCTTCTCTTACATGATCACCTCGCGCCCGGGCCATGGCGGCGACTCGATCGGCATCTATCACGCGGTGAAGAAGATGGCCGACGCCAGCCCCGATCCGAAGACGGGCCAGAACGAGGAAATCTCTTCCACCTGGCGCATGGAAGCGGTGCCCGCATTCCTCACCACCGTCGACGGCAAGATCGTGGCCAACGCCGTGATGCCTGCCGCCGCGCCTGCTCAAGTCGCCGCAGCGGACTCCGCCAATTGAACGCGGCCATCCTCGAGAGGTTTATGAAAGCAAGATCCAACATCGCAGGAGCAGTGGCGGCAGCTGCGCTGCTGAGCGCGAGCCTGGCCTCGGTTCAGACACAGGCTGCATCCTCGGCACCGACTTCCTCGGGAGAGCCGCTGTCCTGGCGGCTCGGCCCCAGTCAGTATCGTCAAACCATCGCCGAAGTGTTCGGCCCTTCCATTTCAATCACGGGGCGCTTCGATCCCGAGTATCGCCAGGACGGTCTGCTCACCATCGGGGCGCGCACCGCGAGCATCTCCTCATCAGGCATCGAACGTTACGATGAGCTGGCAGAGAACGTGGCGGCACAGATCGTGGATCGCCGGCATCGCGACACCCTCATTCCCTGCAAGCCTCAAACGCCTGCGGCGAACGACGATGCATGTGCGCGTCAGTTCCTGAGCGCCGCGGGTCGGTTGCTCTATCGACGCGCCCTGGCTGAAGAGGAGATCTCCTTGTCGGTTCGCATCGCCGGCGAAGTCGCCAAGGCCAAGCAGGATTTCTACACCGGCCTCGCCGCGGCGCTGAGCAACATGCTGCTCTCACCGAACTTCCTGTACGTCTACAAGACGTTTGAGCCCGACCCCGATGAGAAAGGCAAGCTGCGGCTGGACGGCTATTCCAAGGCCTCCGTGCTGAGCTTCTTCTTGTGGAATGCGCCGCCGGATGACTCACTGTTGAGTGCCGCCGAGAACGGCGAGATCCATACTCAGAAAGGTTTGAAGCGTCAGGTCGACCGGATGCTGGCGTCGCCCAGCCTAGAGCACGGCGTCAGGGCTTTCTTCGCAGACATGCTTGGCTTCAGTGAGTTCGAAACGTTGGCGAAAGATCCAACGTTCTATCCTCGATTTACACCGCGTGTGATCGATCAGGCGCAGGAGCAAACACTGCGGACGATCGTCGATCTGCTGGTGGTGCGCCAGGGTGACTATCGAGATCTTTACACCACGCCCGATACATTCCTGACACGCTCGCTCGCCGCGCTCTATGGCGTGCCCATCGTGGACACCACCGACAACGGCCAGCCCGAACGCTGGATTCCCTACAAGTACGGCGCCGACGATCCTCGCGCGGGCATCCTTTCGCATGCGAGTTTCGTGGCGCTTCATTCGCCATCGGGACGCTCTTCGCCGACCGACCGTGGCAAGGCGTTACGAGAGTATCTGCTGTGCCAGGCGGTGCCTTCGCCGCCCGCGGATGTGAGCTTCGCGGTCGTCCAGGATACGAACCATCCTGTCCACAAGACTGCACGCGAGCGTCTCAGCGCGCATGCCACCGACGCGGCATGCTCGGGATGTCACAAGATCACCGATCCCATCGGGTTGGCGCTGGAGAACTTCGATACCGCCGGTGGCTATCGCACGACCGAGAACGGTGCGCCCATCGACACCAGCGGTGAATTGAACGGTACCCGGTTCGATGGTCCGGTCGGTCTCACCAAGGCTTTGCACGATGATCCCGCGCTCACGGCCTGCGTCGCGACACGCGCGATCGCCTACGCCTCCGGGAGGACGCCCGGCCGCAGCGACGCGGAGCTGAAGCGAATCCAGGCCGAGTTCGGCAAGAAGAAATACAACTTTGTCGAGCTGTTGCGTGAGGTGTCGCTCAGCGATGCGCTGTTCAAAGTTCCGCCGTCCGCCGCTCAGCTGGTCACAGCAGCACAGTAAGGGAGAGACGCCACCATGAAGTCCGGTCGCCAGATCACTCGTCGCCGTCTGCTCCGCGGCATGTTGGCAGGCAGTGCAGTCACCGTGGGACTGCCCATTCTCGATTGTGTCTTGAACACCAACGGCACGGCGTTCGCATCCACGGGCTCGCCATTGCCGGCGCGCTTTGCCACGTGGTACTGGCCGCTGGGACTCGGCGAGGACGATTGGGCGCCGAAGGTGAGCGGCGCCAACTACGCCTTGCCGCCACAGATGGCGCCGTTGAAGCCGCTGAAAGAGAAGCTCAACTTCTTCACTGGCGGCCAGGTGTTCCTCGACGGTCAGTCCAACAACGTGCACTTCACCGGACTGCAGGGTCTCATGACCGGCAAGGTCGCGAACTCGCGGGAATATCTGGGCAGCATCGATGCGTTGATCAGCGAAGTCATCGGCCGGGGCTCGCGCTTCCGCTCGATCGAGGTCGCGTGTGCGGGCAGCCCGCGAGATTGCTGGAGCGCCCGTGTCGACAGCGGCGTGCAGCCGGCGGAGATTTCGCCGGTTGCGCTGTATAGCCGCATCTTCGGCGCAGAATTCAAGGATCCGAACGCGGCGGAGTTCACGCCCGACCCGGATGTGATGCTCAAGAAGAGTGTGCTCTCCGGTATCACGGAGGAGCGACAGTCGCTGATGAAGCGGCTGGGCACCGCCGATCGCGAGAAGCTCGACAACTATTTCACGTCGCTGCGCGAGCTCGAGCAGAAGCTGCAGATCCAGTTGCAGAAGCCGGAGCCGTTGCCCTCGTGCACCATTCCACAGCCGTTGTCGGTCGACAAAGAACCGGCCGTCACGCTCGCAACCGAAGCCATCGACCGCGCCAATCTGTTCGGCGGCCTGCTGGCGCATGCTTTGGCCTGCGGCCAGACGAATGTCACCAATCTTGCGATCTCTCGACCGCAATCGGGGCTGCGCAAGAACGGCGATGCCACCGCTCATCACACGCACACGCATGAGGAACAGATCGACGCCAACCTCGGCTACCAGCCGGTGTGCCGCTGGTTCGCCGATCAATACATGAGCGCGCTTGCGCAGTTCGCCACCCGGCTGAACAGCATCAAGGAAGGCGACCGCACGCTGCTCGATAGCATGGTGCTGTTCGCGTTCACCGATCACGGCGCGCCGCGTCTGCATTCGGTAAGAAACTATCCCATCATCACTTTCGGCAGCGGCGGCGGGCGCATCAAGACCGGCATGCACATCGGCCGGCCCGGCGATCAGGTGACGCGCGTCGGCCTGACGATTCAGCAGGCGATGGGCGTGCAGACCAGCAGTTGGGGCGTCGGCTCCAATCGTGTGACCAGCCCGATCTCCGAGGTGTTCGCGTGATCAAACCGAAGCAAACATTGCTGGCGGGTCTGGGCGTGGTCACCGTCGCCGCCGGCGCCTACTTTCTGATGTCGCGCGATTCACTCGACAGTCATCCGGTCGAGGCGTGGGCCCCGCCGCCGTCGGTACCGACGGGTCTGACCATCATCGATGTCGTCAGTTCCAGCGGCCAATTCCTCTGGCAACGCCTCGGCGACGACACCGGCAAGGCGCTCTACACGTACAACGCCGATGAGCCTGGCGGCAAGTCTTCCTGCGCCGGTGAATGCGCGACCAAGTTTCCGCCGCTGGTCGCGGCAGAGTCGGCGACCGCCGCGGGAGATTGGTCGATCGTTGCGCGAGAGGACGGCACGAAACAGTGGGCGTATCAAGGCAAACCGTTGCATCGCTACGCCGGAGAGGATCCGCCGGATACCAAATCCGATGGTTCACCGCTCGGTGGCAGCCGTGCACGGGATCCCGATCTGTTCGATCCGGGCAGCAAGATCTATTCGCCGGATCCGGACTGGAAGCGTGCGGCGTTTGTGCCCGACCAAAGCATGGCGATACCCGCCGGCATCACGCTTCGCAGCCATGCGGTGGCCAACGGGTATGCGTTCGTGCTCTCCAGCACGGGCATGGTGATCTATGCGAAAGCCAAGCCACCGAAGGCGGATGAAGCCGCTTCGTGGTCACCGGTCGATGCGCCCGGGCTCGCCGTGCCGATGGGCGACTTCCAACTGGTCACTCGACGTACCGACGGGCGGCGGCAATGGGCTTACAAGGGCTATCTGCTCTACACCTATCGCGGCGATTACTCACCGACCGATCTGAACGGCCTGGCAGCCGCAGAAGACGTGCACGTGGCGCTCGCTTACGCGAACTACATGCCGCCCTCGGTCGAGATTCGGTTCGTCACCACTCGCGGTCCGATCATGATGACCAAGGAGGGACTCACGTTGTACACGCAGCTCGGGTACCGGCTGCAGTACGGCGGGCGCTTGAGTCGCGATGGCTACAGCTATCCGTATGCAGACGCGAAACACGTCGGCACGCGAGGTTGCGTCGATGAATGTTTGCAGTCGTGGCGGCCGTTCGTGGCCGACGCGGACGCGAAGCCTGCGGGATTCTGGGAGATCGAAACGCGCGAGGACAACGGCGCTCGTCAATGGACGTACAAGGGCGCGCCTCTGTACACCTTCGTCGGCGACAAGAAGGCCGGTGACCTGGAAGGCAACAATCAGTACGTGGTGGTCTATGGCGACGTGGACGGCACGGTCGATCTGTCGCTCACCACCGGCGGCGACTCCGAAGGAGGGGATCGGGCTGGATCGAGTTTCTTCTGGCGCTCCGCGGCGCTAGTCAACTAGTCAATTCAAAGTAAACGTCTCGAACAGGGCATCGAACAACTCCGGAGCCACAACGCTCCGGGACTGGGTTGCTGCGCGCTGAAATTCTGGCGGACGGCAATCGGGCAACCAGATAGGGGGATCCAATGAGTCTGCAGGCATCGTACAAACTGAAGTTTGCCATGGCTTTGGTGTTGACAACCCAACAGTGGACCGTGCACGCCCAGGAGGCGAGCGGCGAGCTCATGGCGCAAGCCGAAAGCGCGCCGGCACCGGTGGACATGCAGGGAGCGGGTCGACCCGAGGAGTTGGTCGTCACCGGCTCACGCATCGTTCGCGTGGACGGCTATGAGGCGCCGACGCCGCTTGCGGTCGTGGACGCGGATTCGCTCAACATGGCCGCGGATGCGAGCGTCACCCAGACGTTGAATACGATGCCGGCTTTCGGCGGCAGCTTGACCGTGGCGGGCGGCGCAAGAACGCCCAGCTCGAACACCGCCGGTATCGCCGGCGTGGCGCTGCGAAATCTCGGCGGCAACCGCACGCTGGTGCTGTTGGATGGTCAGCGCTCGGTGCCGGCCACCGCCACGGGAATCGTCGATACGAACAATTTCCCGCAACAGCTGATCGCACGCGTCGAGACGGTGACCGGCGGTGCGTCGGCCGTGTATGGATCGGACGCCGTCGCCGGTGTCGTCAACTTCGTGCTCGATCGCAAGTACACCGGCTTCAAGGGCGAAGCCTCGGGCGCATCGACCAACTACGATGACGGCCGTAACTGGAGAGTCGAGCTCGCCGCGGGCTTTCCGTTCGCCGATGGCCGCGGCCACGTGCTCTTGAGCGGTGAGATGATGGATGACGATGGTGTGCACGGCGTCGGCAAGCGCGGCTGGGCGAAGACGGCGCACCACTATTACGTCAATCCTGCCTACGACGGCACCAATGGACAGCCGGAGTTCCTGCTGGCCGACAACGTGTTCCTGTCCGGCGCAACGCCAGGCGGGATCATTACCTCGGGTCCATTGCGCGGAATTGCTTTCGGTCAAGGCGGCGTGCCGTATCAGTTCAACTACGGCATCAATGTGCCTCGCGACAACTTCATGTCTGGCGGCGACTACCGCGACACCCTCAGTTATGACTCATACAGCCTCGCGCCTTCGGAGAAACGTCAGAACATTTTCAGCCGCGTCTCCTTCGACGTAACCGACAATCTGAACGTGTTCGCGCAGGTCTCGCGCGGCGTGTCCGAAACCTGGGGCATCGCCTTTCCGCACTATCAAGTGGGCGCCGGTCCGACGGTGCGCTCGGGCAATCCATTCATTCCCGCTTCGGTGCAGGATGAGATGACGGCGCGGGGTCTCGCCACCATCCGCATCGGCACCATGAATGCCGATATGGGCGACATCCCGGTCGGCACGACGCGCGCCGCGAATCGCTTCGTGCTGGGCGCGGAGGGCAAGCTCGATCTGTTGAGCACCTCCTGGTCATGGAACCTCTACGGCCAGGTGGGTGAGACTTCGAGCTCGCACAACACCTACAACGTCGAGGACAACGCCAAGTATGCGCTGGCGCTGGATGCGGTTGCCGATCCCATAACGGGCAATCCGGTCTGCCGCTCGACGCTCACCGATCCGGGCAATGGCTGCGTGCCCTGGAATCCGATGGGCATCGGTGTGAACAGTGCGGAAGCTCACGCCTATCTCTTCGGCACGGCGCACGCAAAACAAACGACCAAGCAGACGGTGTATGCCGCCTCGATCACAGGCGAGCCGTTCTCGAACTGGGCAGGTCCGGTATCGGTGGCGTTGAGCGCCGAATACCGCGAAGAGGAAGCCACCGTGACTTCCGATCCGGTGTCGCAGGTCGGTGGCTGGCGCTCAGGCAATCTGATTCCGCTGGATGCCGGATATCACGTCGCGGAGGCGGCCATCGAAACGCTCGTGCCGCTGGCGAGCAACATGAAGTTCATCGACAGCCTGGATCTGTCCGCTGCCTTCCGCGCCACGGACTATGAGATCTCTGGCAGCGTCGAAACGTGGAAGGTCGGCATGACCTATGCGCCGATTCCAGATGTGAAATTCCGCGGCACCATCTCGCGTGACATCCGTGCGCCGAACATCAACGAGTTGTTCCAGGAGCTCAATATCGGTCTGACCTCCACTTACGATCCAGTGACCAACACGACGCCCACGCACGGCCGCACCCAGCGTGGCAACCTGGGTCTCACGCCGGAGAAGGCGGACAGCATGACCGTGGGTGTGGTGTTCCAGCCCTCGTTCGCGCCCGGGTTGAACGTCTCGGTCGACTACTGGGACATCGAAGTGAAGGACGCCATCACGCTGCTCGGTGGCAGCCAGGTCATCAATCTGTGCTTCGAAGGACGACCGGATCTGTGCCCGAAGATCACGCGCGTCAACGGCGTGATCACCACGGTGGAGCAGGGCAACTACAACCTCGCTCAGCAGAACGTCAGTGGCATCGACGTTGCCGCCAGCTACAGCCTGCCGCTGGACAGACTGGTCTCGAACTGGCGGGGCGATCTGAGCTTGCGGCTGTCGGGCACGCACTACCGCAAGAACATCACCGATGACGGCCTGGCCCTGGCGGACGATCTGGTGGGCACCACCAATCAGCCCGCGACGGTGTTCAACGGGCAGATCGGCTACTCGCTGGATCGTTTCCAGACCTCGCTCACCGTGCGCGGCTTCAGCAGCACCGTGATCGACAACGATTACGTCGTTTGCCAGACCAACTGTCCGGCATCGACGCAGTTCCAGCGGACCATGGATCGGATGGACATCGACGGCGCGGTCTACTTCGACGCGGCGGTGTCGTACACGTTCGACCATTTCGGTCCCGGCGAAGGACGTTTGTTCCTGAACGTGAGAAATCTGCTGGGCACCGATCCGGAGCTGATCCCGGGCTTCGGCACCACCGGCCTGTCCTACATCTATAGCCGCTCGGGCGGCCGCTTCGATCTGCTCGGTCGCATCATCCGCGCCGGCGTCAGCTTCAAGTTCTAACGGGTCGCCATGAGATCGAGCATCAACATGCCAAAGCCTCGGAGCTGGTTGTTTCTGATCTGCGCGATGGCGGTAGCGCCCCTGGTGAGCGGTTCACCCGGTGCGGCGGGCGGCGATCTGCCGCCCGGCGCGAGCGCCTTCGCCCGCGCCTGCGCTGCATGCCATGGAGCGAACGGCGAAGGCGACAAAGCCCCGCCGATCGTACCGTTGGCCTACATGGAAGATCAGGTCACGGTGGTGGTGCGCGGTGGCCAGGGCGAGATGCCGCCGATTCCCAAAGCCGCGCTGAGCGATGAGGAGCTATCGGCGATCGTGGCCTATCTGAATCAGATCAACCCTTGAGCGGCGGCGCCAGACTTCTGCACGAGAACGCATCAATGACAAAACGCAGATCGAGTTTCACCTTTGGCACGGCGACGCTCACGCTCGCCGCGCTGTTCGGCTGCGCCGGCTTGCATGCCGACAGCGACAACAACGTCGGGGAATGGCGCTACTACGGTGGCACGCTCGGCGCGCAGAAATATGCGCCGCTCGACCAGATCAATGCGAGCAACGTCAATCAGCTGAAGATCGTCTGGCGCCAGTCCGCATCGCCGCCGGAAGTGCTGGGAGACGACAAGCCGCTCATGGGCAGCAACTACGAGCATACGCCGTTGATGATCAATGGCCTGCTCTACATGCGCAGCGACGCAGGCCCCGTGATGGCGCTCGATCCGCAATCCGGCAAAGTCGTGTGGACCGACAAGCAGGCGGCGACCGGCGGTGGCAAGAGTCGCGGCGTCTCGTACTGGAGCGATGGCAAGGACGCACGCATCTTTGCGCTCGATGGTTCCAATCTGGTGGCGGTGAATGCGAAGACGGGCGAACGCTACGCGAATTTTGGCGAGGGCGGGCGTGTCGATCTGAACGTCTACGCGGACAGTCGACCGAATGCGCCGGTCGAAAACTACTCGTGGTCGTCCTTCCCCGTGGTGGTTCGCGATGTCGTCGTACTCGCTGGCGTGCCACGCGTGGCGACCAAGAAAGTGCCGGAGGGCGTGCAGCCGTCGCTCGATCCTCCTGGCGACATTCGCGGCTACGACGTTCGCACCGGTAAGTTGCTCTGGACGTTCCACGTCGTGCCGCGCAAAGGTGAGTTCGGCTACGACACCTGGAAGAACGGTTCGGCGGACCAGAACGGACTGGCGGGCGCGTGGACCTGGCTCACCGGTGATAACGAGCTGGGCTATATCTATATCCCGACCGAAGCGCCGTCGAACGACTTCTATGGCGGCAACCGCCAGGGCGACAACCTGTACGGCAACTCGGTGCTGTGCCTGGATGTGAAGACCGGCAAGCGCGTGTGGCACTTCCAGACCATCCATCACGATCTGTGGGACTTCGATCTGCCGGTGCCGCCGGTGCTCATGGACATCACCGTCGAGGGCAAGCGCATCAAGGCGCTGGCACAGCTCTCCAAGCAGGCTTACGTCTATGTGCTCGATCGCGTCACGGGCAAACCAGTGTGGCCCATCGTGGAGCGCCCCATGCCGAAGGGCGATGTGCCCGGCGAGTATTACTCGCCGACCCAGCCCATTCCCACCAAGCCTGCGCCCATCGAACTGCAGCACCTGACGGAGAACGATCTGATCGATTTCACTCCGGAGCTGCGTGCACAGGCGCTGGAAATTTTCCGTAAGTACGAATCCGTGCCGGTGTTCACACCTGCGAAGGTCGGCCGCGAGATCATCATGCTTCCGGGCACGACGGGCGCTGCGAACTGGAACGGCGCGGGCTTCGATCCCGAGACGGGAATGATGTACGTGCCGGTGATCCGTAACGCCGTGCGCACCATGCTCGAGGAGAAGAAGAACTCGCCTTTTCCGTTCGATCGCAAGAACGAACCGATGATGACCACCAACCTGGAGTTGCCGTACCTGGATGTGAATCCGAGCCGGCCGCTCGCGGAGGGTGCGCCCACGCGCCTGCCGATCATGAAGCCGCCATACGGCAGCATCGTCGCGATCGATATGAACAAGGGCGAGATCCTGTGGCGCGTCGCCAATGGCGATGGCCCGAGAAATCATCCGCTGTTGAAAGATCTGAACCTCCCGCCCCTGGGCACCCAGAATCGCGCCTCGCCGCTGGTGACCAAGTCGTTGCTGTTCATCGGTGAAGGCAAGAATGGTCCGAACGGTCCCAGCCGCATCCCTGCCTGGGGCGGCGGCAAGATGTTCCGCGCCCTGGACAAGGCCACCGGAAAAACGCTGTGGGAGATGAAGTTGCCGGGTGGCACCTCGGGCGCTCCCATCACATACATGGCGGGTGGCAAGCAGTACATCGTGGTCGCGGTTGGCTGGACTGACATGCCAGCCGAGTACGTTGCCCTCGCGCTGCCATGAGCGATTGCCGGTGCGCCTTCATCAACGGTTCAGTGCGGAGTTACGCGAAATCATGAAACGAAACGTCACCCTCGGATATCGCTGGGCGCGCGCCGCGCTGCGTGTTGGTGCAGTCCTGGCCACCCTCGGCATGGCCACGGGCTCGGCCCTCTCACAGAACGTGCCGCCGGAGATCAAGAAACTTCTGATCGAGCAGGGCTATGGTTACGGCGGTGGAGACGGCGCGCGCAAGGCCTACGAAGCGCTGCTGGCGAAGATGCCGAAGGAGGGCGTGAAGGTCACCAAGGATCTCGCCTATGGCAAGCACGCTCGACAGAAGGTCGATGTCTATCAGCCCCAGGGCAAGAATCTGCCCATCATGGTGTTCTTCCATGGCGGCGGCTACACCGGCGGCGCTCGCGACAACACGCCGTACGTGCATGCGAACGTGCTGACGTACTTCGCACGCAATGGATTCCTCGGCGTCAATGCCGATTTCCGGTTGGCGCCCGAGTTCACGTGGCCATCGGGCGGTCAGGACGTGGCAGCCGTCGTGAAGTGGTTGCAGGAGAATGCGCGTGAGCACGGTGGCGATCCGAACAGGATCTATCTGTTCGGCACTTCGGCGGGCGCCTCGCACGTTGCGCAGTACGCATTCGATCGTCGCTTCCAACCGTCCGCGGGCCCCGGTCTCGCCGGCATCATCTTGCAGAGCGGCCGTTATGTGCTGCATTCGGATCCGGACGATCCGAGCCTGCAAGGCGGCGTGCACGCGTACTTCGGCAAGGATCCGGCGACCTACGAGTCGCGCTCGGTGATCAATCACATCCATGGCAGCAAGGTGCCTGTGATGTTGCTGCTGACGGAGTTCGATCAGCTCAACCTCGCCGCCACCACCGGAGAGCTGTTCGCCGCGTTGTGCAAGCGAGACGCCGGTCGCTGCCCGCGCTTCGTGCAGCTGAAATATCACAACCACGGCACGGAATATCACCATTTCAACACGGGGGACGACTATCTCGGCCGAGAGATTCTGGAGTGGATCTCCTCCGGCTTCGGCGAGACGCGCAGGTTCGTCGCTGAACCGCGTTCGTAACCGCTGCGGCGTTCCAGGGGGAGATCGTGAAGGACACCGCATTGGTCGACGGCTTCGTGGCGCCGCAGAGCCCGAGTCAGCCGTTCTATAAGATCCTGTACGTCCAGGTCTTGATCGCGATCGCCATCGGCGTCGGGCTCGGGGTCCTCTATCCGCACTGGGGTGAAGCCATGAAGCCTTTGGGCGATGGCTTCATCAAGCTCATCAAGATGATCATCCCGGTGGTGATCTTCTGCACCGTCGTCTCGGGGATTTCGGGCATGCACGATGCGAAGAAGGTGGGGCGCGTCGGCGGCAAAGCCCTGCTGTACTTCGAAGTGGTGTCCACGTTCGCGCTGCTGATCGGCTTGATCGTCGCGAACGTGTTCAAGCCGGGCGGGGGCTTCAATGCGGATCCCGCCTCGCTGGATGCCAATGCCATCAGCGGCTACACGAGTCAGGCCGAGCATCAGAGCATGGTCGACTTCCTGCTGCACATGATCCCGGACACGCTGATCAGTGCGTTCGTCGGCGGCGATGTATTGCAGGTGCTGGTGATCGCGGTCCTGTTCGGTCTGTCGCTTTCTGCCATGGGGCCGCGAGGCGAGGGCGTGCGCGCCGGCATCGAGAGCGTGGCGCAGGTGATCTTCAAGCTGCTGGGTTTCATCATGAAGGCCGCCCCCATCGGCGCGTTCGGCGCGATGGCCTTCACGATCGGCAGGTACGGAATCTCGGCGCTGGTGCCGTTGCTGAAGCTCGTCGCGGCTTTTTATTTGACGGCGGCGCTGTTCGTCGTGGTGGTGCTGGGGCTGATCGCGCGCTGGGTGGGTGTCAACATCTTCCGCTACATCGCGTACATCAAGGAAGAGTTGTTGATCGTGCTCGGCACCAGTTCATCGGAGAGCGTGTTGCCCTCGCTCATGCAGAAGCTCGAGCGCATGGGATGTTCCAAACCCGTGGTCGGCCTGGTGGTGCCGGCCGGCTATTCATTCAATCTGGACGGCACCAACATCTACATGACCATGGCGGCGCTGTTCGTGGCGCAGGCCACGAACACCGATCTCACGCTGACACAGGAGCTGACGCTGCTCGGGGTGGCGATGATCACCTCCAAAGGGGCGGCCGGCGTCACGGGCTCCGGATTCGTCACGCTCGCCGCCACCATCGCCGTCGTACCGACCATTCCCATCGAAGGCATGGCGCTGATTCTCGGCATCGATCGCTTCATGAGCGAATGCCGCGCGCTGACCAACTTCATCGGCAATGGCATCGCGACGATCTTCGTCGCGCGCTGGGAGAACGAGCTGGATCGAAACAAGATGGCCCTGGCTTTGAACCGACGCGACGCTGCGGTTACGACATGATGCGTTCACGATATACAGGCTGTTTCGAATCGGTGCGCGGGATCGCCGCCGCGCTACTGCTGTGGCTGACGGCATTTGCGACGCTCGCCGACGGGCCGTCCCCCGAGCGTGGTGAGTATCTGGCACGCGCAGGCAATTGCGGCTCCTGTCACACGGCGCCGGGCGGGGCGGCGATGGCAGGCGGCGTGGCCTTTGAGACGCCCTTCGGCAAGATCTATTCGACCAACATCACGCCCGATCCCCAGTTCGGCATCGGCAACTGGAGCGAGGCGCAGTTCGCTCAGGCGTTGCGTAAAGGGGTGCGTCCCGACGGCACGCATCTGTACCCAGTGTTTCCCTATACCGCTTACACCAAGGTCACGGACGAAGACGCGTCCGCGTTGTTCGCCTATCTGAAGAGTGTGCCGGCCTCGAGCGAGGCCACGCCGAAGAACGAGATGTCGTTCCCGTTCAATCAACGTTGGTTGATGGGACTGTGGAAGGCGCTGTTCTTCGAGGAGGGGCCGTATCAGCCAGTAGCGGCGCAATCGAAGGAATGGAATCGCGGCGCCTATCTGGTCGAAGGCCTGGGGCATTGTTCGGCGTGCCACTCGCCGAGGAATTTTCTCGGCGCCGAGCGTTCGAGCGCGGCGATGACCGGAGGCACGTATCTGGATCGCGTACCGAGCGGCGCAATCCGTCCGTGGTCGGCGCCGAATCTCACCTCCGCTGCAAGCGGCCTGGGCGAGTGGTCGGTCGAGGACATCGCCGCCTATTTGAAGCAGGGCCGGAACGCACACGTGTCGGTGTCCGGACCGATGAACGAAGTCATCTTGAACAGCACACAGCATCTGAGCGACGAAGACGTTCGCGCCATGTCGGTCTATCTGAAGAGTCTGCCGGCCCACGAAGGCCAGAACTCGTCGCCGGCTTCGGATGAGGTGATGGCGGAAGGATCGCTGGTGTACGACGTGCATTGTGGAACCTGTCATCTGCCTACCGGCGCCGGCTCCGAAGATACCGGCACGGCGCTGGCCAGGTTCAGCCCCATCGTGCAGGCCAACGATCCGGCCTCCCTCATCAACATCATCCTGTACGGGCCGCCGTTGCCGGAACCGAACCTGCCGGCCAAGTGGCAGAAGATGGAGCCGTTCGCCGAGAAGCTGACCGATGAGGAGGTCGCGCAGCTTGCGAGCTTCGTGCGAGGTTCGTGGGGCAACAAGGCGGGCGCCGTTACGGCGGAGCAGGTCGCCAAGCAGCGCTGAGGTTATATGCAGACATTGTCGATAGCACACATCGAACGCAATCGCCCCGCGCGCAAGACCGTGACTCAACGAGTGAACGGCACGCTGCGGGAGTTGCTGGAGCAAGAGGCGTTTCACGGGCTGGAGCTGGGCAAAGTGCGGCTCGGACGTGTGATCAATCGCATCGTCTGGCATCACGATCGCAGCTTCCGTTTCATTCTCGACTTCGACTCGGGCGCAGTGGCCATGCCCGCGCTCATGCGGGCAACGCCACAGCTAGTGCGTGAGTTACAGGGGCAGTCCCGCACCACGAGCGCGCTCGAGCTGGACGGTCTCGCCGCGTTGGACCCGACCAAGGGAGAGCTGCGTGTGTTCTGCCTGCGCGGCTCGCTCACGTTGTCGGTCACCGTGTTGAACAACGCATTCGAGTATTGCACCGAGTACCTGATCAACCTCGCCGCCGCGGCCGTCCGGTCGGGCTGGACCGCCGAGAGTTGATTCGAGCTCATTGGACTGAAGGAGATCTGCATGACTTCAACGTTGCGTCGGTCGGTGCGATTCGCTGTGCGAGCGGCATGCGTCGCGATGCTCGCCAGCTTCGCCTCAGGCTGCGGATCCTCGGGTGAGGGCGGGGCTTCGGGAGCAGTCGCGGACGTGAAAGGCGATCCGGCGCGGGGCGAGGCGCTCTACCAGCAATGCGCCGCCTGCCACTCGCTGCAGGCGAACGGGGCGGGGCCCAGGCACTGTGAGCTGTTCGGTCGCCCGGCCGGCACCGTGCCCGATTTCGAATACTCGCAGGCCATGCGGGAGTCGGGGCTCGTCTGGAACGTGCAGACCCTGGACGAGTTTCTGACCTCGCCCATCACCTACGTCTCCGGCACCAAGATGGGTTTCGCGGGCTTCAGCGATGCCGCCGAGCGCGCCGATGTGATTGCTTACCTTCACCAGGTCAACCACGATCCGGCGAGCTGTCCGGCGTCGTAGCGGCGTCGATTGCTCTTGCGATGAGGCGCGACACACTGGGATTTGGTACATATCGGGCTAGTGCGAAGTCGATGAGCGCGCTCGTCACGGCCGACGAGGGCGAAAGAAGTCAATCCAGGATCAATCGTCGCAGCTCCAGAATCTCGACACCTAGATCGAGCCGGAGCTCGCGACGAATCGGACTGCGGTCCGTTCGACGCTGCAGAGGGGGGCCGGACACGACCATGCGAATGACAGTGGCCTGCGTCGCTGCGTGCCTCATTGCCGAGGCCGCGCAGCCCGCTTCCACATTCCAGCGCTACGCGATCGTCATTCCACGACAGTCGCTGGATCTGGCGTTGCGCGAGCTGGCTGCACAGACGGGGCTGCAGATCGCCCGTTTGAGCGACAACCTCGATAGCGCACTGCTGGTGGGACCGGTCAACGGATCGTTGACGCCGGTGCAGGCGCTGGAGGAGCTGCTGCGCGGACAACAGCTCAAATATCTGATCATCAACGAGCGCACCATCGCCGTCATTCGCCGTGAGGAGTCCGAGCCGTCCAGTCCGGGCCCGCCGCTGAGCAGCGAGCCGTCCACGAGCGCACTGCCCCAGCGTGCGGTGGAGCTTGCAGCGGTTACGACGCCTCTGCCGGCGATGGAGCCGCCGAGCGTGACTGAAGTGATGGTGACCGGATCGCGCATCAGTCGCGATGGCTATGACACTCCCACGCCCGTCACGGTCGTCGACGTGCAGATGTTCGAACGCAGCGCCAACGCCGCCTTGGCCGATCTGCTCTACACGACGCCGCAGTTCTCGGGCGGACAGGCCATCCGCGCTGGTGCGGATGTGCCCAGCTCGAACCAGGCGGGCATCGCGGGCGTCGCGCTGCGCAGTCTCGGGGGCAATCGTACCCTGGTGCTCCTCGATGGACAGCGATCGGTGCCCGCCGTGTCGACCGGCGTGGTCGATACCAACAATTTTCCCCAGCAATTGATCGCGCGTGTCGAGACGGTGACCGGGGGTGCGTCGGCCGTGTATGGATCGGACGCCGTTGCCGGCGTCGTCAACTTCGTGCTCGATCGGAAGTTCACCGGCTTCAAGGCGGAGTTGTCCGGCGGCAGCACCACTTACGGCGATGGCAAGAACTGGAAGGTCGCGTTGGCTCGAGGCGTGCCGTTCGCGGACGGTCGAGGTCATCTGCTGCTCAGTGGCGAAGCGGTCGATGACGCCGGCATCGTGAATGGAAATGGCTCGCGCGCCTGGGCTCGCACAGCGCGCAACTACTATGTGAATCCGAACTACGATGGCGTCAACGGTCAGCCCGAGTTCCTGCTCGGCGAAGACGTATTTCTTTCGCAGGCGACCCATGGCGGCATCATCACCTCCGGTCCCCTGCGGGGCACCGCCTTCGGTGCAGGCGGCGTACCGTATCAATTCACGTATGGGGCAGGCGTGCCTCGCGACAACTTCATGTCCGGCGGTGACTACCGCTCCACGCTGACCGATGACGCATACAGTCTGGCGCCTTCACAGAAGCGCCAGAACATTTTCATGCGCGCAGCCTACGACTTGAACGACAACTTGAACGCGTTCGTGCAGGTGTCGCGGGGTGTGTCCGAAACCTATGCCATCGCCTTTCCGCATTATCAGGTGGGCGCCGGCCCGCGCGTCTTGTCCGGCAATCCATTCATCCCGACCTCGGTGCAGCAGCAGATGACCGAACTCGGACTGGAATCCATCCAGATCGGGACCATGAACTACGACATGCCGTTCGTCGCGGTGGACACGATGCGCGCGGCGAATCGATTCGTGCTCGGCGCAGAGGGCCGATTGAATGCGTTCGACACACAATGGACGTGGAATGCCTATGCGCAGTTGGGCGAGACGTCCAGCAGCTACGACACACGCAACGTCGAGAACATCTTCAACTATGCGCTGGCATTGGACGCGGTCCTGGATCCGGTGAGCGGTGCCATCGTGTGTCGCTCGAGCTTGACTGATCCGAGCAATGGCTGCGTGCCGTGGAATCCGATGGGCACGGGAGTGAATGGGCCCGAGGCGAAAAGATATCTCCTGGGCACGGCGCACGCCGACCAGACCACCCGGCAGACCGTCTATGCCGCATCGATCACGGGCAAACCGTTTTCGAACTGGGCCGGGCCGGTGTCGCTGGCGTTGAGCGGTGAGTATCGGGAGGAGAGAGCGCGGGTGGATTCGGATCCGCAGGCCCAACAGGGCGCGTGGCGCTCGGGAAACCTTCAACCCCTGGACGCAGGCTTCCACGTCGCCGAGGCGGCAGTCGAAACATTGGTGCCGCTCGCGTCGCGATTGCCGCTGATTCACAACTGGGACTTCTCGGGTGCGTTTCGCGCCACCGACTATGCAATTTCCGGCCGAGTCGAGACCTGGAAGGTTGGGATGACGTATGCACCGATCCCGGATGTGAGATTTCGCGGCACCATCTCGCGCGACATTCGGGCGCCGAACATCAACGAGCTGTTCCAGGCCTTCAACATCGGCCTGACGGCGACCTACGATCCGGTGACCAACACGACGCCTACGCACGGGCGCACGCAGCGTGGCAACCTCAGTTTGAAGCCCGAGAAGGCGGACAGCATGACGGTGGGCCTGGTGATCCAGCCGACGGCGGTGCCGGGCCTGTCGCTGTCGGCCGATTATTGGGATATCGACGTGAAGGACGCGGTCACCCTGATTGGCGGCAGCCAGACCATCAATCTGTGTTACGGCGGGCGCCCCGATCTGTGCTCGAAGATCACGCGCGTGAACGGCGTCATCACCACGGTCGAACAGGGCAACTACAACCTCGCGCGGCAGAAGGCCAGTGGCATCGACGTTGACGCCACGTACAACGTGCCGCTATCGACGCTGATTGCCGCTCTCCCGGGTGAGCTGGAATTCCGTTTCACCGGCACCCGGTACCTCGAAAATGTCACGGACGATGGTATCTCGCCGCCAGACGACAGCGTCGGCATCGTCACGGGCGTGCCTCACACGGTGTGGACCGCCACAGTCGCGTACGAACTGCTCGATCTCGAGGTGGCGCTCAGCGCGCGCTCGTTCAGCGGGGTCGTCGCGGACAACGATTACATCGAGTGCCAGACGGACTGTCCGGAATCGACCGTGCATCAGCGCACGTTCGATCGCCTCGGCATCGATGGCGCGACTTACCTCGACGCTTCGATTTCCTATCGTGTCGCGGGCGTGTTCGGCGGTGACGCACGCCTGTTCTTCAACGTCCGGAATGTGTTCAACGAAGATCCGGAGCTCACGCCTCAGATCGGTACTACCGGGCTCGGTTACATCTATTCGCGATCCCAGAACGGGCGCTGGGACAAGCTGGGCCGTGTCATACGGGCGGGCTTCACCTACAGATTTCGATGACGAAGTCCCTGCGAACGAAGATGACGAAGGTTGCAGCGGTGCTGCTGGCCGGAGCGTGGTTGCCGCACTTGCCGGCGCATGGTGCGGAGCTCACCGTGAAGGTGCGCATACCGCGCATCGAAGTGGCCGAATATCACCGGCCGTTCGTCGTGATCTGGATCGAAAGAGCCGATGAGCAGAAGATCCTGCGGAATCTCGCCGTGTGGTATCAGATCGATCCCGAGAAAGACGACGGCACCCAATGGCTGAAGGATCTGCGGCAGTGGTGGCGTCGCGGCGGCAAGGAAGCGGCGACGCCGACCGATGCCTATACCGGCGCGACCAGCGTCGGATCGAGTCCGTCGAAGTTACGAGTCGCGCCTGCCATGCCGATCGATGCAGTCACCGGCGCGACGCGCCCCGTGGGCGAGCATCGGCTGATCTTCAAAACCGGTGCGGCGCCGCTCGGCACCCTGGCGCCAGGTAAATACAATCTGACGCTCGAAGCGGCTCGCGAGAATGGCGGACGTGAGCTTCTGCGAATTCCGTTCGAATGGCCCGCGACCAGTCAGGTAAGCACCAGCGCGCAGGGCAAGACCGAGTTTGGTCGCGTCACGTTGGAGATCAATCCGTGAGTGCCCGTCGAGGAATCGATAACGCGTCGAGAACGACGGTCGCATCCTGGATGCGACCGTTGGCTGAAGGCTTCAGACGGCGATCGCTGTCGGTTCTCGTGTGCTCAGCAACGTTCTCGTGGCCATGCCGAGGTGGCTTATGACGGCGGCATCTTTCAGCCACAGCCGAAAGCGTACGATTGCCGGCGTCTGCCATTGGTCGGCACGCGCCAGAAACACGTAACTCCCTAACGTCACTTCACGGTCGAAATCCGCCGGCACCCGCTGCAGCCGGCCGGCGTTCAAGTCATCGCCGAGCAGGAACGGGTTCGCGAGCGCCACGCCCTGGCCACGGCGCGCGGCCTGCAAGGTCATGTGTGCGTGCCACAGGCGCGGTCCGGAGAGCGACAGCTCATTGGTAGGCACGCCGTGCTCCGAAAACCACGAGTGCCATTGACTCTCGTTCTCCTCGTGCAGCAGCGGCGCATCCACCAGGCTTGCCGGCGTATTCAAATAGGAAAGACGTGCGGCACATTCGGGGCTGGCGACGGCGTACACCGGCGGTCGCGCGATTTCGAAGCTGCGCACGCCGGTCACGCTGGTGCGTGACGTCGGCTGGTCGCCAGGCACATAGCGAATATCGACGTTCGCTTCATAGCGAGAGAAGTCCGGGCCCTCATCGGTCGGGTGCAACTCCAGCTTCAGGCCGGGATTGGCGGCCTGGAACGCACCCAATCGCGGAATCAGCCACTCGAACGCGAAGCCCGGCACGCAGCAGATGCTCAGGGTGGAGGCGTCGTTGCGCAGCAGGAGCTCGCTGCTGGCGTCGTTCAACTCGGCCAGGGCGCAGGAGATGCGAGCGTGATAGCGAGCGCCTTCCTCCGTCAGCACGGTCTTGCCATCGACTCGATGGATCAGGCGCACACCGGCCCATTCCTCGAGCGTGCGCACATGCCGACTCACAACCGCGTGATCCAGCTTGAGGGCCTGGGCAGCGCGCCTGACCCCACAAAGCCGACCGACCGCTTCGAAGGCGCGCATGGTTGCGAAGGGAGGCAGCGATTTTGGATTATCTGAGGATCGCGTCATTACTTCGTCTCCAAACAATTGGGTTCAACGGTCCGCGGCGCTGCTGTTCTATCCCCCGTGCAGGCCGTGGCCAATGCCTTCCTTGAGCTTCAAACTGTAGCGAGTGCGTGATCTCCTTCGTTCAGTGTCGGCAAGCAATCAGTCATCGGCCTGGCGTGATGAGGAGATTGCGGGCGTCGTCGCGGACCACCTCGACATGGGCCACCGTGCGAATGAAGGCCAGGAACGAGTCCGGATCGGATGCGTTGAACGTGCCGCTGATGCGTCGCTCGGCAAGATCGTCATCCTCCACGCGCATCTGGACGCGGTTGTAACGGTTGAACTCGTTCAACACCTGCGGCAGAAGCGTGTGCTCGAACACCAGTCGCCCGCTGGCCCATGCGAGCGCGCGCTCGCTATCGACCTTGCGCACGCTCGGCGATGCGCTTGAGCCGCCCACCGTCAACTGCTGATCAGCGATCAGCATCGCTGCGATTTCCGGCTCCCCGTTGTTCGAGCCGGCGAGCGGTGGCACCGATACCGCCACCTTGCCTTCGGCGACAGTCACGATCACATCCTGCATCTGCGTCTCGACGGCGAAGGAGGTGCCGACGGCGCGCGCGGTCGTGCCGTTCGCGCGGACCATGAAGGGTCGTTCTGGATCCTTCGCTACCCGGAACAGCGCTCGACCGTGCTCCAGAATGACCACGCGACCGTCGCTGTCGTGCAGCTTCACTCGCATCCTGGTCTCTGGATCCACTTGCAGTACGCTGCCGTCGGAGAGCGCAAGCTCGAGACGCTCACCGCGCCGGGTTTCGATCGTCTGTCCGCTCAAGGTGAGCCACAGGCTCACGCCCAGGACGAGCAGCGACGATGCGGCGATTCCGGCGAGGTAGGAGGCGCGTTTCGACCAATGTTTCTTTTCCTGGCGAGTGCCGTGGTGATCGCTTGATGCGCTCGGACGCGAAGCGATCGTGGAGAGCTCGACCACCGTGTCATCGGTTTGATCATGCTCCCAGCCTGCGGTGTCGATGTGAGCCCAGCGCTTGAAATGCGCCAGCCCATCGTGCGCTTCCACGACGTGGAGCATCTCGGCCACGTGCAATGCCGACTCACGCAGCCACTCGACGAAGGCTTTGCGGCGCTCCAGCGGCATGTCGGCCGCTTGCATTTCGGTCCACCATTCGGCCGCCTCCCTGCCGGCGAGCGCTCGTCGTTCATTCGCGTCCATAACTGCCTGCTCGCAAATAGTCGGGATTCAGCTCGGTTCTCAATCTCTGGTAACTCTTGATGACGTTGCGTTTCACCGCACGGGGCGTGGTGCCGAGTCTTTCGGCGATCTCCGCGTACCCGAGGCCCTCGTAGAACTGCAGCTTGAGGACTGCGCGCTGGCGCGGGGGCAGGGTGTTGATGGCTCGCTCCATTTCCTCTTCGGCTTTGGCCCGGGCCGCGGCGTCTTCGGGGAGATCGTCCGCATGCAGCTCCGTCAGCCACTTCGAGTCGTGCGGCCGGCGGGAGCGGGCGGAGATCGACCACTCGGCCGCCACGTTCGAGGCGATCTTGAACAGGTAGGCCTGCGGATGCTCGACGAGCTCGGCCTGGCTGTATCGAAGCAACCTCAGGAATACTTCCTGGGAGATGTCGTCGACTTCGGCTCGGCTTCGGGCGTTCCGCCGGAGCAGGAACCTGCGCAAAGGCGACCGCCACTGGTTGAACCAGTCGATCAGCCGTCGATTTGCAGTCGTGTCTCGCATAGACCCCGGATGTTGTGAGCGGCGATTAAGACTGGGTCACGCGGATTTTCGGTCCCCCTTGCTGAGCAACAATCGTCGTGGCGCCGCATGCGGAAATTACCTATTCGTCAAGGAGCCAGCTTGACCTGCTCCCGTAGCCAAACGTGAGCCGCGTGCGAGTGTGAGCGTTCGTGCCACACCATGCCCATCTCGTAACCCGGGAGGGGCAGTGGCGGCGGGAGGATCTGCAGATCGTCGCGGTGTTTGACGAGCCGCGAGGGCACGATGGCGACCAGGTTGGTGCTTGCGACGACCTCCGGCACGAACAGAAAGTGCTGCGTCGAGAGCATCACCCGGCGTTTGCGTTTGCGGCTTTCGAGCATCGTGTCCGTGACGCCCGCGAAGCCGCCGCCTTCCGGTGAGACCAGCACGAACTCCAGCTGGCAGAACGCATCGACCGAGAGTTTGCGCTTCAGCGAAGGATGTTTCTTGCGCGCAATCAGCACGTAGTCCTCTCGATAGAGCACCTGGCGGTGAAAGTGCTCCGGCACCGAGTCCATGGCCAGCAACGCAAGGTCGATGGTTCCGTTTTCGAGCTGTCTGAACATCTTCGAATGACTGGCGTGACGTACGCAGACGCGCACTGCCGGGGCCGTGCGTCTCAGTGTCGCGAGCAACGGAAGCACGAGGGCGTACTCGGCATAGTCGGCGGCTGCTATCTGCCAGGTCATCTGCGCGCAGCTCGGATCGAACTGCTGAGCCCGACCGAAGATGCGCGTGACTTCCGCCAAGGCCGTGCGAACGGCCGGCAGCAACGCCTGCGCACGCGCCGTGGGCAACATTCCTCCGGCGGCCGTGGTGAGCAGCGGGTCGGAAAAGATCTCCCGCAGCTTTCGCAATTGCACGCTCACCGAGGGCTGGCTCAGGTGAAGGCGTTGGGCCGCCCGGGTGACGCTGCGCTCGGTGAGCAGCGTCTCCAGCGTCACCAGCAAGTTGAGGTCGATCCCGCGCAAATTGTCCATGACTATGGGCCATATCAGAAGGATTCATTTCCACTATACCCGGCTTCCGCGCATAGTTCCCGCATCGGAGATCTGAAGGTTCCCTGCATGAATGTTTTGATCGTGTACGCGCATCCGGAGTCTCGTTCGTTGAACGGAGCACTACTGAACTTCAGTGTCGAACGTTTGCAACGTGCAGGTCACGACGTCATCGTCTCGGATCTGTACGCCATGGGCTGGAAACCGGCCGTCGATGCTGCCGACTTCCTCAACCATGATGCGGGCGAGCCGCTGAGCGTGGAGGCGGCCTCGAAGTCGGCCTACGAGTCCGGCGCACAGTCGCAAGATGTCATCGATGAGCAGCGCAAGCTCGAGTGGGCGGACGCGGTGATCTTGCAGTTCCCGCTGTGGTGGTTCTCGATGCCGGCGATCATGAAGGGCTGGGTGGACCGCGTGTACGCGTGCGGGCTTGCCTATGGCGTGGGCGAGCATTCGGATCGACGCTGGGGCGATCGCTATGGCGAGGGCAGCTTTCGGGGCAAGCGCGCGATGTTGGTGGTGACGGCCGGAGGCTGGCAGCAGCATTACTCCGAGCGGGGTGTCAATGGTCGCATCGAGGATCTACTCTTTCCCATTCATCACGGCGTGCTCTATTACCCAGGCTTCGATGTGTTGCCGCCGTTTGTGATCTATCGAGTGGGAAAAATCGATGGCACTCGCTATCGCTCACTCTGTGCCGAGCTGGGCGAACGTTTGGATCGCTTGTGGACCACCGCGCCGATTCCCTACCGCATGCAGAACGCGGGCGACTACCAGATCCTGGAGATGGAATTGAAGCCGGGCTTGGGCGCGGGTCGATTCGGACTGGATATCCATCTGGCGGATGGATGATGAACGCAACTTCGGACGTCCGGTTTCCATAATTCGGTTGAGTCTGTATGTATATGAAGATTGCGTGTCAATTCTCCTGGTTGCACGTAGACTCTATTCGTCACGGAGCGGACTTCTAATAAGTCGGGCCTGAAGAGTATAGGGATATGAAACTCAGCCTGGGTCGAAGCGCCATCGCTGCCGTAGCCGCCGAACTTGGCACGTATGTCGTTTGGGGCGTCCTATTGCTTGTTGCCGGGCTCATTCTCACGAGTCCAAGCCGCACGAGATGGTTCGCTTACTTATTCGGCCAGTCGGCAGGCATTTTCTGCGGATTCGTGCTCTGTATCTTCGCCGCTCGATGGGCAGCCGCTGCATCTGAAGATGCGGTGAAGACTGGTATAGTCGTCGGCGCGCTCTGTGCGATGCTCAATGGATCAATTGCTTTGGTCCTGGTCGGCGAGTTTCCGCCCATACTCCTCGCGGGCAGCTTGAGTCGGGTTCTCGGCGGTGCAGTCGGGGGTTGGCTCTTGCACAGGCGCAGAGGGCCCAACAAGCCGATCCACCCGACGTGCGAAGACGCACGCGCGTGATGGGCGGCGTCATATGTCCTAAGCATGAACTACGCCCCGAATCTGCGGCTTCAATCCAGAACCAATGCGGTGCGAACGGGGTCAATACCCGGCTTAGTAGCGGTGAAACGTGTGATATCAAATCCTTCTGCAACGACCGGCTGCTAACGAGCCGCTGGTTCCGGCTCGCTACGGCGAGACGCATTTGCTCGCGGCGCTGTTCAGAGATGGCAGCTGAGAACTTCGAGCTTAATGTCCCCGAGCACATTACCTTCCTTAACGGGTACATGGACGCTGTTGGCCGGATTCTGACGTCGGACACAGAACTCTGGGCGCTCACCGCACGCGATGCGAAAGAATGCTTGGAGGGGAATGTAGTGCTCGGCGTAGCGATTCACGCGCGATCAGCGCTCACGGATTGGAGCAAGGAGTTTGGGTCATTGGTCGACGGCCTCCTGGGCATGGATCAGCGTAGCCGCTTGGGCTTCTACTTGATCGAGTACATCTGCTGGCTCAAGGAATTCACCAAGAACGCGGAATGTTTAGGCTCGATTGCGATTCCCTTGGCGGTGAGAGGGCGACGATCGGTCAGGTTGTATACTTGCTGCAGACTGAAGGAAACTACAGAGCCTTGCTACTCTTCCAACATTTGGCTAAGACGCATAACAATCGGCTGCAACCGATCGGGCGCGAAGACGCGCCTTCCGGTTGAACCGCTTCGTTCCGTGCTGCGGATCCAGTGCAGGTGGAACCTACGTGAGCTTCGCGCGCTGACCTCGTTAAGGAACACATGTCTAATCCGCGAGCAAAGATCTGGATCGTCGCTTTCAATGTCTTCTATCCATTGATCTGTTTCCTGATTGCGTTCGCGATCTTCTTCGGCATCAGCTGGCTTTTGGCTGTTTATGCCTTCGCCACACAGCCTATGCCGTTCTGGTTCTTTGCACTTGCTGGTCTCGTTCTTGGCGCGGCCTTAGTCGTAGTCAATCTGAGGCGCACTTGGCCCGCGCTAGTTCAGTTGTTTCGCAGGGGAAGGAGTGAAGGCAGCACATAACAGGGAGCTGGTTCCGGCTCGCAAATGTGAAGCGCCCTTGCTAGTGGCACAATGGCGGCGTTGGGATCAAGCGGAGTCGGTTCAAGCCATGCCTGAAACAGTCGTGTGCATCGGAGCCATCGTAAAGAAGGAATCAAGGGTGCTTCTCGTACGCCAAGCGGCGGGTCATTCACTCGCCGGTCAGTGGACGATCCCCTGGGGTCGACTTGAGCGAGGCGAGTCGGCAGCCGCGGCGGCACTTCGCGAGGTCATGGAGGAAAGTGGCGTTGTCGCAAAGGTCGAGGGGTTATTGGGTGTACAGGAGTTGCCGTCCCGCTGGCAGGGATGGCTAGCGATCGTGTATCAATGCCAACACGTCAGTGGCGAGGCTGTGCCGGATGGCAGAGAGACGGATGCAGCCAGGTACTTCTCGGAGGAAGAGCTAGATTCACTCGTGGAGCCCATCGAGCCGTGGAGCGAGTGGCTCGTGCGCCGAGTGTTCTCCGGAAACGTTACGATCACTCGCGGTGGCGACCCCAGCAATCCCTTCGGCGCAAGCGTAGGCTTCGTATGAAGAAGCGCAACGAGCGGATGGAGTTCGCACGCGTTGCGCGTCCGATACCGCTGCAGGAAGCATTACCCGACGCTCAAGGAGATATCGGCGCGCCTTTCACTGTGACGCTGCTGCTGTCGCTACTCACGATTGCAGGTTCGATCGGTTGGCATTACATCCTTTCGCCTAGCAATTTGACCAATGCACAGGGGGCGCTCATTGAGAAGACCACCTTACTGGCGCTGCTGCTTGCCTCGGCAGTTGCGCTGGCACTTGCGGTCGCGGCAACCAGCCATCTGTTGCGAGGTCGCTGGAAGCGATCATGGAAGTCGTGGGTGCTAACAGTTGTAGCTGCATTGATCGCGTTGCCTGGACTTTGTATCGGCTCGTTGCTGGTGTTTGGGTTCGTCTACTCCATGCTGCCACTGACCGCATCCGAACGGCGTGCAATCGAGGTGGCTGAGAAATTTGTGGAGCGCAACGGGTATACCTCAGCAGGACATCCGAAGGATCTACCTGTTCTCCAGAATGACATCATGGATCCCTTGGCGGGATCGGAAGCGAACCTCTTGGAAATGCGCAGAGGCACGCTGCAGGCAGAAGCATTCGGCGTCAGCTCTGTGAGAGCGGGTTTTCTCATCTTCTTCGAACCCATTCCGCCCGACACTCGTGGTGCTTACCGAACTTTGGAAGTGGACGAGGCGGGACATGCGAGAATACTGCATCAGGACATGTTTCCGGGGTGGTACAAGAGGACGGGGCGCTAACAAACGCTTGTGACGAGGCATGCAAGCCACGCACGGTACAAACCGTGAAGAGCAGTTAGTCTGCCGATACCGGGGAACCCGCAAACTCGCCGCTTGGCTGCCCTCAGGCTAGCTGTTGCCAGCTCTGCTGACTTGGTTCTAGTATCCCGCAGGCGGCGATACCGATAACAAGGACAAGCCACGTGACAACGTGGACAGAGGCGGGGGACTGGCCATGATCAATCGACGTAACTTTCTGCAGGGGACATCGGTATTGATGGCCCATGCGAGCTTTGCTCAGGTGGTCGCCACGTTCCTTGCGAGCCGAGCCGCTGCCGAAACTTCTCACCAACCGGCGTTCCTGTCTGCCGACGAACTGAGCCGCGTCGCGCTGCTCGTCGATCTCATCCTCCCTGAAACGGATTCGCCCGCGGCCACGGCGGCGGGCACGCACGAGTTCGTCGATCTGGCGTTGGATGCGTGCGCCTCGCCCAAACAGCAGGCGACATTTCGAAGCGGCCTCGAGGCGCTGGCCGCTAGCGGCTTCGATGCGATGAGCGGGCAGGAGAGGGTTGCCTGGCTGCGCCGACGCGCGGCGTCCGATGTCACGCGGGCGTACGATGAGTCGTTCTTCAAGATCCTGAAGGACTACACACTCACGGGCTACTTTCATTCCGAGATCGGCGCCACCAAGGCTTTGGCTTACGAGCGCATACCCGGCGGGTTTCAGGGTGACATTGCACTGGCCGCTGATCAGAAGGCATGGGCGATCTGAAGATGGCCAAAGCGAACACGTTCGATGCGATCGTGGTGGGCTCGGGCATGTCTGGCGGTTGGGCGGCGAAGGAGCTCACCGAACGGGGACTGCAGACGCTGGTGCTGGAGCGGGGGCGCAACCTCCGTCACATCGTCGACTACCACACCGCGCTGAAAGACCCGTGGCAGTTGCCCCATCACAACCGGCCCACCCAGCAGGATCGCGCCGCTCAGCCGATCCAGTCGACGTTGTATCTTTACGATCAATCCACCAAGCAGCACTTCGTCAACGACCTGGAGCATCCGTATCACCAGGCGCTGCCGTTCAACTGGTATCGCGGTAGTCACGTCGGTGGTCGCTCGCTCATGTGGGCGCGGCACGTGTTTCGTTACAGCGACCTGGATTTCGAAGCGAATCTTCGCGAAGGGACCGGCATCGATTGGCCGATTCGCTATGCCGACATCGCTCCGTGGTACGAGCATGTAGAGCGCTTCATCGGCGCCAGTGGCGAGAACGCGGACCTGCCTCAGCTGCCTGATCAGATTCTGCAGCCGCCATTCGACATGAATGCGTTCGAGAAGCACATCCGTTCGCGCTTCGCGGCGAAGTTCACCGATCGGAAGCTGATTTGCAGCGCGACCGCGGTTCTCTCACGCGAACACAACGGCCGCGGGCCTTGTCAGGGCCGCAACCAGTGCGCGCGTGGTTGCCCGTTCAGCGCCTACTTCTCATCTAACGGCGTCACGTTGCCTGCGGCTGCCGCGACGGGGCGACTCACGCTGCAGCCCGATTCGATCGTTCATTCGCTGATCTACGATGATGCGAAAGGGCGGGTGAGCGGTGTTCGGGTGATCCACGCCGAGACAAAACAAACCACGGAATACTTCGCGCGAGTGGTGTTCCTGTGCGCATCGACGCTGGGTTCGACCGCCATTCTCATGAACTCGCGCTCGCCGCGCTTCCCCGACGGACTGGGCAATGACAGCGGCGTGCTTGGCCACTATTTGATGGATCATCACAATGGTGGCGGCGCCGTCGGCTCGTACTCGAAACTTTTGGATCGTTACTACCGCGGTCGTCGCTCGACCAGCATGTACATTCCTCGGTTCCGCAATGTCGCGAACCGCGAGAAGGATTTCATGCGCGGCTATGGATATGAGGTCTACACCTCACGGCAGAACTGGACGCGCGGTCTCGAGACGGCCGAGTTCGGTGCGGCTTTCAAAGACGAGATCACGCGCCCGGGGAAGTGGCAGCTCTTCATGGAAGGTTACGGCGAGACCCTCCCTTACAAAGACAACAGAGTGTGGCTGGATGCGGAGCGGCGCGATCCGTGGGGGATGCCCACACTCAATGTATCCATGACCTATCGCGAGAACGAGCGGCGCATGAGCGAGCAGATGATGATCGATGCCGTCGAGATGCTCAAAGCGGCCGACGTGGAGGAGGTCGCGGGCTTCAATCGCGAAACCATTCCGGGCAGCGTGATCCACGAGATGGGCACGGCACGCATGGGCCGCGACCCGAAGACGTCCGTCCTCAATAAATACAATCAAGTGCATGCCGTGCCGAACGTCTTCGTCACGGACGGCTCATGCATGGTGTCCTCGCCAACGCAGAATCCGTCGCTGACATATATGGCGCTGACTGCGCGCGCTTCGGCGTACGCGGTGGAGCAACTCGGGAAGGGAAAGATCTAGTATTTCCCCGCGGCTACGCACGGGGCGAGCCATCATCCATGAAGATTCGTGACGCGTATCGAAGCCAGCCAACGTGCATGCGCTCCGGAGATTCGGCGGAGGATCGGGAGAGGGTTCGCGAGGGCGATTCGCCGAAGAGGATTTTGTAGTTGCGGGCAAGCAGACTCGGATCGAGCACGCCGAAGCGGGCGGCGATGTGAGTGACGGTATCGAGGCCCGGCTCTCCTCTCAACAGCGCGGCGCGAATCTCATGAAGCTGGCGAATCTTCAACAGGCGCATCGGGCCGACACCGAAGTACTCCTGAAAGATGTTTCGCAGCGCCCGCTCGCTCACTTGAGTGGCGCGGCACAGATCATCGAGGAACAGCGGCTGGCTGGGGTTTGCGGCGATGAGCGCCAGGGCTCTTGCAATGACGGCCGAGCGTGAGAGTTGTGGACGCCCGGAAAGCTTCACCGGCCTGACCGGAAGACTGTGATTCAGGGCATGCAGGAGTGCATCGGCCAGGGCACTTTCGGTTTCCTGTTCGCCAGTGGCCTTGCTCTGCGCGAAGTTGTTCGTCGCGAGCACGCGATCGATGAGTTCTTTGACGCTGTCCAAAGCGTGTTTGGGCGTGCGTCGATGCACGCCCTGGGTGCCCGAGAGCGAGACGACCGCCTGCGCCGCCAACGTGTGATTCGATGGAAAGGTGACGCTCCCCCAGCGGCAGGCATCGCTGCCCGTCCAGACGAGCGGACAATCGCCATTGAGCAGCAGGAAGGCGTCGGCTTCCAGCAATTGCCCGTTGATCCGCACCCGCCCCGGGGCTGACAGCGGCACTTGAAAGGTGAGGGTGTCGGCCGTGCCCGTGCCGGCGAATGTAAACGGGCCGCCGGTCTGCAGTTGCTGCATGGAGGAGGTTGCCAGATCGATGCGCTCGATCCACCAGTGCGACGCCGCGGGCGCGGTCCGAACGATGCACCCGGCCGTGCCTCGCATCGCCGCGGCGAACTGATCGGTGTCCTGGTAGACGATCCTGGTCACGGATGATGGAGCAGGTGCGGCTTTTGATTGAATAAGTTATGAGCCGGCAGTGTGTTACCCGAATTTGACAAAAGCCATCAGCAAATCCCCACAGGGCGAATGTGGGCGGTGCGGGGCCCGAAGCCGCTCGCGGCGCGGCCCGCCGCTCGCTCAGCCACCGGTCTTGCGTTCGCGGTTGCCTGCCATAACGCGGCCGGGCATACTGCGCGTCCTTTTTTCCTGCCGCTAACGGCTTGAATTCCCTCGTCTCATGCCTGTAATCACCCTGCCGGACGGCAGCCAGCGTACCTACGCAGAACCGATCTCGGTCGAGAAGGTCGCCGCAGACATCGGCGCCGGGCTCGCGAAGGCGGCGCTGGCGGGCAAGGTCGACGGCCGTCTCGTCGACACCTCCTACGTCATCGATCGGGATGTGCAGCTCGCCATCGTTACGAGCCGCGATGCCGAAGGCGTGGACGTCATTCGGCATTCCACCGCGCACTTGCTCGCGCAAGCGGTGAAACAGCTGTTCCCCGAAGCGCAGGTCACGATCGGCCCGGTGATCGAGGACGGGTTCTATTACGACTTCGCCTACAAGCGCCCGTTCACGACCGAAGACTTGAGCGCCATCGAGGCGCGCATGCACGAGCTTTCCGAGGCGGATTTGAAAGTCAGCCGCCGAGTGATGAGCCGTGACGATGCGGTGAAGTTCTTCCAGGATCAGGGCGAAATCTATAAAGCCGAGATCATCGCCAGCATTCCGGCGAACGAAGACATCAGCCTCTACGGGCAGGGCGACTGGGTCGACCTGTGCCGCGGCCCGCACGTGCCGAGCACCGGCAAGCTCAAGGCGTTCAAGTTGATGAAGGTCGCCGGCGCCTATTGGCGCGGTGACTCTCGTAACGAGATGCTTCAGCGCATCTACGGAACGGCCTGGTCGGACGAGAAATCGCTCAAGGCGTATCTGACTCGCCTCGAGGAAGCCGAGAAGCGCGATCACCGCAAGATCGGCAAGGAACAGGATCTGTTCCACTTCCAGGAAGAGGCGCCGGGCGCCGTGTTCTGGCACCCGAAGGGCTGGACGCTGTTCCAGACCCTGATCGCCTACATGCGTCAGTACCAGGGCCGCGCGGGCTGGCAGGAAGTGAGCGGGCCCGAAGTGATGGACGTGAAGCTCTGGGACGCCTCGGGTCACCTGGCGACGTTCTCCGAGAACATGTTCTTCACGGAGCTGCCCGATAAGCGCAAGTTCTGCCTGAAGCCCATGAACTGCCCGGGTCACGTGCAGATCTTCAACCAGGGGTTGCGCAGCTATCGCGACCTGCCGCTGCGCTTTGCCGAGTTCGGCAAGGTACATAGATATGAGCCGTCGGGCGCATTGCACGGGCTCATGCGGGTGCGCGCGTTCACGCAGGACGACGGCCACAGCTTCGTCGCGCTCGACCAGCTGTTCGATGAAGCGGTCCAGCTGACCAAGCTGATTCTCGGCATCTACGCCGACTTCGGCTTCACCGACGTGCGCATCAAGTTCTCCGATCGACCGGCCAAGCGGGTCGGCGCGGATGAGGTTTGGGACAAGTCCGAAGCCGCGCTGAAACAAGCAGTTACCGCCGCCGGCCTCGAATACACATTGAATCCGGGCGAGGGCGCGTTCTACGGCCCGAAGCTTGAATTCGTGCTTCGCGACGCCATTGGGCGGGACTGGCAGTGCGGCACCCTGCAGGTCGACTTGAACATGCCCGGTCGGCTCGGGGCGCACTACATCGGCGAAGATGGCCAGAAGCACACCCCGGTGATGCTGCATCGGGCGATGTTCGGCTCGCTGGAGCGCTTTACCGGCATTTTGATCGAGCATTTCGCGGGCAAGCTGCCGACCTGGCTCGCGCCGGTGCAGGCGGTCGTGATGAACATCACCGACGGCCAGGCCGAGTACGTGCGTAGCGTCACTGAAACCCTGAAAAATCAGGGGCTTCGCGTGACATCAGACTTGCGCAATGAAAAGGTCGGCTTTAAGATTCGCGAACACACCCTGCAGCGGGTGCCTTACCTATTGGTGGCGGGCGATCGCGAAGCAGGTTCGAATTCTCTGGCCGTGCGCACGCGCAATGGCAAGGATCTCGGGGCCATACCCGTTGAGGTGTTGGCCGCGAAGCTTGCCGAAGAAGTCGCGAGCCGCGGCCAGACTAGTTTGGAGGTATAACGCATCGCTGCTCCCATAGGAAAACGGATCCGTCGCAACGAAGAGATCACCTCGCCCCAGCTGCGAGTGATCGATGCGAACGGCGAACAGATGGGCGTCATGAGCCGTTTCGACGCGCTCAAAATGGCACAAGATGCCGAGCTCGATCTGGTTGAGGTATCGCCGACGGCGGAGCCGCCGGTGTGCCGCATTATGGACTTTGGGAAATACTTGTTCGAACAGAACAAGAAAGCCCACGCGGCGAAGCGGAAGCAGAAGCAGATACAGATCAAGGAAGTGAAGTTCCGCCCCGGCACCGAGGAGGGCGATTACCAGGTCAAACTGCGTAATCTGATCCGCTTCCTCGAAGAGGGCGACAAGGCCAAGGTGACCATGCGGTTCCGTGGCCGGGAAATGGCTCATCAGGAAGTCGGCCGTGAGTTGCTTGGGCGAGTGCAAGCCGATCTGGCGCCGTACGCCACGGTCGAGCAGAACCCGCTCATGGAAGGACGGCAGATGGTGATGATGTTCGGACCTAAGAAGAAGTAGGTCGCCGAATACTGTTTAAAGGCGAAGGATCGGGCTCCTGCCTCGACCTTCGCGCTGCGTCGGGAAAAATGCGATTTTTCCCTCGCAGCCGCCGCTCGAGCGGCGGGGTACATCCATGTACCCAGGCAGGAGACTAAGTGGCGTAAGTCACGACAAGCGAACAGCACCGACTCAATAAAAGGTCGGGGCTGTCCCGCCTGACAGGGCGCTCGCAAGAGACGTTCCTCAAAGGCTCACAACGTTAGAGAAATGCAATGCCTAAGTTGAAGACCAACCGGGCAGCGGCGAAGCGTTTTCGCCAGACTGCCAAAGGGTTCAAGCGAGCCCAATCGCATCGTCGTCACATCCTCACCAAGAAGCCGAGCAAGCGTAAGCGTCAGCTGCGCGCGCCTTCGATGGTCGCGAAGCAGGATCTGGTCCGCATGGAGCAGTTGCTCCCGAACGCTAAGTGAGGTGATGACAGATGGCACGCGTTAAGAGAGGCGTCATTGCGGGCGCCCGACACAAGAAGATCCTCAAGAAGGCGAAGGGTTACTACAACGCCCGTCGCAAGGTATTCCGCGCCGCGAAGCAGGCCGTCATCAAGGCCGGCCAGTACGCGTATCGCGATCGCAAGACCAACAAGCGCAACTTCCGTGCGCTGTGGATCACGCGCATCAACGCCGAAGCTCGCGTTCATGGCTTGTCTTACAGCAAGCTGATCGCAGGCTTGAACCTCGCCGGTCTGTCGATCGACCGCAAGGTGCTGGCCGACATCGCGATGAACGATCCGGCGGCCTTTGGTGTGATCGCGCAGAAGGCTCGGGACAGTCTGCTGAAGAAAGCGGCCTGATCCTCGGGCGTAACGCTCGATAAATGTCGATTGAATCGGGCGTCCATGGTGACGCCCGATTCGTCTGTGGCGCCGGAAAATGTCTGCATTTGTAGTCGGACCGGCGCGAGCGAATCCGTTCAGAAGCCTGTATTGTTGGGTTGGCGCCAACGCGCTTCGATAGCGAACATCGTAAAACCATGACTCTGACAGTTACCTACGAAAATCTGGACGCGGTCGTCGAGGCCTCGCTCGGCGCGATCGCGCAGAGTCCCAATGTCCAAGCACTCGAGGAGACGCGAGTCGGCCTGCTCGGCAAGAAGGGCTCCGTCACCGAGCTGCTGAAGTCGCTCGGCGCCATGGATCCGGAAACCCGCCGCGTCGCGGGCGCGAAGATCAACCAGGCGAAACAAACATTGACCGCGGCGCTCGAAGCGCGTCGCGCGGCGCTCGATGCGGAGAAGCTCGCGGCACAACTGGCGAGCGATGCCATCGATGTGACGTTGCCGGGCCGCGGGCAGACGATCGGCGGCTTGCATCCGGTCACTCGGGTGCGTCGTCGCATCGAGCAGATCTTCCGTAACGCGGGCTTCACGATCGCCGACGGTCCGGAGATCGAAGACGACTGGCACAACTTCGGCGCGCTCAACATCCCGGAGAATCATCCGGCGCGCGCCATGCACGACACGTTCTATTTCCCGGACGGTCGGCTGCTGCGCACTCACACCTCGCCGGTGCAAGTGCGCTCGATGGAGAAGCAGAAGCCGCCGATCCGTGTGATCGCGCCGGGTCGCGTGTATCGCAACGACTCGGATATGACGCACACCCCGATGTTCCACCAGGTCGAAGGCCTGGTCGTGGATGAGGGCATCTCGTTTGCGAACATGAAAGCGATCCTGCACAGCTTCATGCGCGAGCTGTTCGAGAAGGATGTGAAGATGCGGCTTCGGCCGTCGTACTTCCCGTTCACGGAGCCTTCGGCCGAAGTCGATATCTCCTGCGTCTCCTGCGGCGGCTCGGGATGCCGGGTGTGCAAACAGACCGGCTGGGTGGAAGTCTCCGGCTGCGGCGTCGTGCATCCGAACGTCTTGAAGGCGGTGAACATCGATCCGGAGCGTTACACCGGGTATGCCTTCGGCATGGGCATCGATCGACTCACCATGCTCCGGTACAACGTGAACGACATTCGCCTGTACTTCGAGAACGACCTGCGCTTTCTGAAGCAGTTCGCTTGATCAAAACGCGATAGAGCACGAGACGCATGAAGATCAGCCTCAACTGGTTGCGTGACTGGGTGGACACGGGCGATGACGTCCCGGCGCTCGCTCACGCGTTGACGATGGCCGGCCTGGAGATCGAGGGCATCGCCTCGGCGGGCCCGCAGCTTCCCGGCGTCGTCGTCGGCGAAGTGACTTCGGTGACCAAACATCCGGATGCCGAGAAGTTGAACGTTTGTGTCGTCTCCACCGGCACCGAACAATTTCAGATCGTCTGCGGCGCGCCGAACGTTCGCGCCGGCATGAAGGCGCCGCTTGCGACGATCGGCGCGAAGCTGCCGAACGGTATGGAGATCAAGCGGGCGAAGCTGCGCGGCGTCGAGTCCGCCGGCATGTTGTGTTCGGCCAAAGAGCTCGGCATCAACGAAGAGGCCTCGGGCCTTTTCGATCTGCCGGCGAACCTGCAGGCCGGGCAGCCGCTGGTCAGTGCGCTCGCGCTCGATGACACGATCTTCGAAGTGAACCTCACGCCCAATCGCGGTGATGCGATGAGCGTGCAGGGCGTGGCGCGTGAGGTCGCCGCGGCTCGGGGCACGCCGTTGCATCCGCCCGTCATCGAGCCCGTCGCAGCAACGATCAACGATACATTCCCGGTTCGGATCGACACCGGCAAGACGGCCGATGCGCCCGTCGGTTGTTACACGTTCGTCGGCCGCGTGATCCGCGGCATTCGCCCCAACACCGCATCCCCGTTCTGGATGCAGGAGCGCCTGCGTCGCGCCGGGTTGCGTCCGATCAGTGCCGTCGTCGATATCACCAACTACGTGATGCTCGAGCTCGGCGCGCCGATGCATGCGTACGACTTGAGCAAGCTTGCAGGTGGCATCAACGTCCGTTTCGCAAAGCCCGATGAGAAGCTGAAGCTTCTGGATGGCCGCGAAATCGTGCTCACGCCCGACGTGCTCGTGATCGCCGATGAGCGCTCCATCCTCGGGATGGCGGGCGTCATGGGCGGTGAAGACTCCGGCATCGCCGACGGCACGGTCGATGTGTTCTTCGAGTGCGCGTTCTTCGATCCCAACGACGTGGCCGGCCGCGGCCGCCGCTATGGCTTGATCACGGATGCCTCGCAGCGCTTCGAGCGCGGCGTCGATCCGCAGTTGCAGGAGCGCGCCATCGAGCGGGCGACTCAGCTGCTGCTCGAGTGCGCCGGCGGCAACGCCGGGCCGCTCGTGGTCACTCGCGCATCGCGCCAGTATCCGGCAGCAGCGCCGATCCGCTTGCGGCACTCGCGTGTCGAGCGCGTGCTCGGCGCGAACATCGACGCGTCGATCGTCCACGCGCTGCTCGAGCGCCTGGGCATGACGGTGAGCGGCAGTGCAGGGCAGTGGCAGGTCACGCCGCCGAGCTGGCGCTTCGACATTCGCATCGAGGAAGACCTGATCGAAGAAGTCGCGCGCCTGCACGGATTCGAGAACATTCCGGAAGTCGCGGAGATCGGCGCGCACGAGCCGTTGCCCTGGACTGAAACGCACATCCGCAACGAGCGCGCGAGCGATCTGCTCGTGGATCGCGGCTATCAAGAAGCGATCAACTACGCGTTCACCGACGAGGCCTATCAAGCGGCGCTGTGCCCCGAACCCGCGGTGGCCTTGAGCAATGCGATTTCCGCGGAGCTTGCGGTCATGCGCGTTTCGCTGTGGCCGGGCCTGCTGCAGGCATTGGGTAGCAACCAGCGTCGACAGCAACCGCGCGTTCGCCTGTTCGAGCTCGGCCGTCGCTATTCCGCCGAAGGCGAGACCGAAGTGATCGCGGGCGTCGCGACCGGTTCGGTGCTGCCTGAGCAATGGGGCGCCGAGTCGCGCAAGATCGATTTCTTCGATGTAAAGGCGGATCTCGAAGCGTTGATCGCGCTCACCGGCGCGGCGGACGAATTCCGCTTCGTCGCCGAAACCCATCCGACCCTCCATCCCGGTCAGTCGGCGCGGATCTACCGCGGCGATCGACCGGTCGGGTGGCTGGGCGCGGTTCATCCGGAGCACTCTCGGCGGCTGGATTTGACATATCCGGTGTTCGTGTTCGAGCTGGAGACGGCCACGGGGCTCGCCGCGGTGGTGCCCGAATTCGAGGAGATCTCCCG
>Ga0182742_1000526_pt1 | contig 59773 bp, 58 predicted proteins | sample eDN5th37CBELigMG_FD_128880 | JGI IMG/M metagenome (GOLD analysis project Ga0182742, IMG submission 128880) | Enriched Miracle-Growth compost microbial communities from Emeryville, California, USA - eDNA 5th pass 37_C BE-Lig MG (version 2)... ...
ATCGTCTTCAATGGCGAAAGCCATCGATACAAAGAATCGCTATTACACGGTAAATAATTTAGGGGTTGGCAAGTGGTACATTTTTAATTGCCATTTGCTACATTTCTTACTTGCCAAAAACAATCGGATACATCTTCAAGGTATTTTAAATATTTTTTATCTACTATGAAGCTTTTCCCTTTTTTATCTTTAAGCGATATATACTTATTTTCATCGAACTGAACTTCTCCATTTTTTTCAGTAATATCATTTGTTAGTTTTTTTAGTTCTCTCTCCAGCTCTTCATCTACTTTGAAATCTCTCTTTTCTCTAAGCTGAACTTTTTTATCTGAGTCTTCATCCTTGAATTCTTGAGTTGTTGGAATCGATACTCCAAACTGATGGCTTTCATTACTGTTTGCAAAGATCGGTGTTGTCATTAAAAGAAGGCTCATTGCTGCAAAAAATAGCAGAAAACGAAATCCTTTCACAAAAACACCTCCTAGAATTTTGTTATAATATTGCAATATATTCCCAATAATGTAAACAGAAGGAGGAGAATTAATTGGAAAAGATAGTTATGGGAGTAGTGGCATTAATTCCTCTATTAATTATTTTTTCACCGTTCATATTCAAGATTATTTTTAAAAATAAAAAGAAATGATGAAGGAGGAGAGAGCCCCTTGCTCTTTATTTTCAAGTTTCATTAGTTATAGATTTATCTTTCTATCCATTCAGATGTCCATGATGTCAAATGGTGCTTATTTTCGTGTACACCAAAATTTGTCATGCATGAGCATATCATCGAGCAGTGGGCTGCCTATCCGGCCCTTGTCGCCAAATTCGCCCTTGTTACAGGGAAGGAATCCGACAGGGAGATGGCAAAAGGCATGATTGCAAGTTTTCAGTGAAAATCTAATTGGAAAATAAATAAAGGTATTCAGGAGCAGACAAAATACATTCCTGAATACCTCTTTTTATGAAACAACGATCGAACCCGTTCGTTTACCTTCGAAACGAGCTAGGTTCTTGTTCCGATAACGATGGTAGCGTCTAGTTCCTGGTCAGTTGCAACTTGCGGGGTTAACCCGTTGCGTGCGAAGATTTCGACGGCTAGTGGCAGCTGTCGCTCACTAGTCTCGACCAATAAGTGACCACCTGGAATCAGCCAGAGTGCCGCCTCAGTCGCTACTCGCCGCATCACGTCAAGTCCATCCTCGCCTCCATTAAGTGCCACGGGGGCTTCATATATTCTGGCCTCTGAGGGAAGTAGCCTGATAGACTCGGTCGGTACGTAGGGTACATTAGCGACTAGGATTTCGACACGGTTCCTCAATGTGGAGGGCAGAGGTTCATAAAGATCACCTTCATAGACGTGACCACCCGCGGTAGTGATGTTCCTTTGAGCGCACCTTACTGCGACAGGGTCGATGTCCACTGCGTGCAACTCGATCCGCTCTACATTTCCGGCTAACACGGCACCCAACGCACCCGAACCGCAACACAGGTCCACCACTACGGCTTCTGAACGTGCTAGGGCAATAGCTTGGCGGACTAAAAACTCGGTACGTTGACGTGGTACGAAAACCCCAGTGTCCACGGCTATCCTCAGACCACAGAACTCGGCCCAGCCAAGAATATGTTCGAGTGGTAAGCCTGCGACTCGTCGGTTTACCATGTCATCGAGCTCAGCTGTTGTCTGTGCTTCGGAGATAAGCAATTGGGCCTCATCTTCAGCAAAAACACAACCAGCAGCGCGAAGCCGGTTTACGATTATTTTGTTAATGATATCATCTACTTCCGTTAGAAATGAAAGGTTCGTTGCTTATTTTATCATAATCGAAAATCATAGTAATCAAAGGACTACTTAACATGAAACCGGGACTCCTTATCGATCAAGGATCCCGGGCTTCTTGATAGGTTTGTGATTCCAATTCTTTTCGGATTATAATATCTATATATTACAAACTGTTAATCAGGAGGCGTTTTTCTTGACAAGAAAAAAAGTCCCTCGTTAATCCCGTGCTCCGCCGCCTTCCCCCCTAAATAACGTGACAATCACAACCAGGGAGGATGGCGAATGATGAAGCCTATTATTATGGATTGGAAAAACCTTTATTTTGGCGTCGAGATTGAATTTGTTGGGGGGAACCCCGAGGTTGTCGAGCTTTTGCCAGGCTGGACAATGGCGTTGGATGAACGGCAAATTGATGATACAGGCGAAGAGTCCGGCAGCGAGCTTCAAACTCCCCCCATTCAGTGGAAAGATCGGGAACAAATCAAAGCGATGTTGAAAAGGCTCATTGCGACAGGAGCGAGGGTAAATTGGAATTGCGGACTTCACGTCCACGCTAGCATGGAGCCTTGGGGGGAAGAAGCAATTCCCGATTTTATCGATGCTGCATTGCAATATCAAGAATCAGTGAAATACGTTTTAAATACTAGTGAAGATCGGCTGGTATACTGCCCTCCTGTCACCAGGGAAATGCGGGATCAGTTTCTTTCCGCCCCAGGGGATGCCGCTCTTCGACATAGAGGGCGTCCTCAATCCCATCGGTGTGGCATCAACCTTGCTGCATGGTTCGATAACAGGACAGTAGAAATTCGTTATGCTAACGGCACTTTGAAATACGATGAAGTAATCACTACCGTCGAATTTTGTCTTCGCTTCGTTGCAGCCGTTGGTGCAGGACGCAAGCTTTCATGTAATCCCAAACAAATGGCAAATGACCTCGGAGTACCTCTCACCGGGTATCCTCCGCCCATGCCCGCCCCACTTTGGTATCGAGAGAGAATATGGTTGGAAAATATGTTGGTACCGATATTAACCCCTATAGCCACCAGCCTCGTCCCAGATAGCGAAATCCTTCATATACTGCCTAGGCCAGATGGTTTATTGGTCGCCATCGAGAATCCCGATGGCAAGCTGATAAAATACCTTTTCCATTTATCTTCAAACGGCTGGAAAGTGGAAGGTAAGCTCCCAGATTCATAAGATTGCTTTAGATCGGCCCCCCTCTAGTTAGGGGGGCTTTATAATAAACGTGCTTTTCATTCAATCCACATTCCTATTTTAGCGAAATGCCTGCTTTACCCGCTCGATCTGGGCGAGGTGAACACGGACGTGCTGAACCCGCAATTCCAGCAGTTCTTTGAACGTATACTGCACTCCATCGGGATATTTCCCGACCCGCTCAAGCTGCTCGGGGGTCAGATTTTCCAGAAGCGGCAGCATGCTGGCCCGCAGCAATTGGAACAGGAGGAGATGCTGCTCGCGGTCCAATCGTTCATAATCCAGGTTATCCGTCCAAGCTTCCTGATCGAATGACAGCAGAAGCGGTTCTTCCTCCGCCAAGACTTTTCTCAGCCGGTGTGTCGCCAGGATTTCGGCATCGGCCACATGAATCACAATCTGATGGATGCTCCATTTGTCCGGTGCAGGTTGGAAACGCAGCTGTTCCTCAGACAACCCTTCGATGGCTTCTCGCAGCAGCGCATAGTCTTGACTGTACTCCTCGATCAACTTTTCCATCCGATCCCCTCCTCTATCAATACATACATATTTTCATGATTATGGATCAAATACCTTCGTGGTTTTAGCCAATAATAAGTCACCCGTTTACTAGCGAACCCGTTATCTTAATCTTGTTTTCTTAACAATTCATTGAAAATCTGTGTTACTTCAGCATAGCCGACAATTCTTGATCCTTCCTGAATTCTGATCTTTTTTCCAATCCATAAAGTTCGAGGATAAGCTTCGGGTGAAAGAAAAGTAATTGTGCCCATAACAGTCTTACCTGGCTCGGCTACAGCATCGCCGTAGTAATCATGCTCTCCAGTCGTTAAATAATCATCTGTAATCAAATGTGCAGGACGATAACCTGAATAAGCCACACTATGTCTTCCAGCTTCACTACCATTACTTTTTATTAAAGTAATTTTGGCTTCAATATCAGGCATAGACTTCCCCCTTCCATGAATGATCCTGACTGTTCCTTCAATTCAAACCGATCTTGAATGAAAGATACTTGTCACGCCTGAATCTGTACTCCAGATATTATGTCCTAGTCAGTCTAGGGGGATTTCAAACCGCAATTGTTGGTCAACAACGATCGTAATGGAGCTTGAGTTCGCCGAAATGGGATGAAAATCCTTCGTAAACCGGGATTCCCCGACAATGCCGCCTCGTCTATTTCCCTTTTCGTCAGTAATGCTGGAAAGAGGAACACCATTTGAATCGAAAACGCGAATCGCATCCGACAAAAGCATGATCTGATACCACTTTTCGTCATCGCTCAAGTTGAAAGACCCGCCTTCACCCTGTACCCCAAAAACAATTCTAGTTGCACTAGGGGTTCGAACAATTTGTTCAACCGTTAGAGTGTACCCTCTAGATTGACCTGAGACGTTTGGCTCCATTACTTTCGTAACCTCATCTGCCGACGTTCGGGAAAGCGGAATCTCAAATGACCAGTTGCCTTCAACGCCCCCCATCTTCTGCAACCCCAATTGCAGCGTGAATTCTTGAGGCAATTCCTCCATGAAAAACGGCTGGAATGTTCCGTAGTACGTATTTCCTCCAACGTGACGCCAATGCAGTAGATAGTTCTTTTTGGCTTCCTCTGCCGTGAACGTTCTTGTGGTTGACTGCCCTCCCCAGTTGTAACTCAATTTTTCTATATGTTGAAACCCATCCACATTCGGCGGGAATGTAACTGTAAAGCCGATAGAGAGGTTCAGACGATCGTGATAGGCTTCTTTGAGTGCGACGGTGATCCCCTGGTCTGTCTCCGTTTGATCCAGTGGTTGAGTCAGCCCTTGCTGATTCGCTTCTTTTACCCCGGAATCCCCTATAAATCCGAAGATTGAGCCCACATACGGCAATGTTTTGAGCATATGGGCCATGGTTGGGGAAACAAACCCCGTACTGACCAACAGAAACATACCTACTATGAGGCAAGCAACTGGGATCAGCCAATTGTTCTTTCGTACGTATGACTTTTTTTGTACATGGCGATTGGGAAGTGGGAGCGATTCTAGGACTTGATCAATTCCAGCGGAGAAATGTGCCGGAACTTCTCCAGTCGCTCTCTTGGCAATTTGTCGAAGCTCTTTATCCACTTGTCTTTCATTCATAACCTTTCCTCCATTCCGTAGACTCCGAAGTGAAATAGGCAGCCAACTTTTTTCTAGCGCGACTCAATCGAGATTTGATGGTTCCCTCTGGTTGGCTCAGAATGAGCGCCATATCTTTAATCGCAATATCTTCAAAGTAGTAAAGAACGATACAGAGTCGAAGTTCTTTCTCCAAGAACTGAACCGCTTCTTGCAGCTCGACGTTCTCTTCAAAACGGTAGGGTGATGCTGGCTCTTGCCAATCGTCTAGTAACATAAGTTTGCTGGTTTTGCGGGCCAGACGGTGGCATTCATTCACAAGGATACGCATAAGCCATGAATGGAACAAACGGGGCTCACGTAATGTAGACAATGAATGATACGCTTTTAAAATTGCTTCCTGCGCAGCGTCCAGGCACTCGTTTTCGGATTGTAATATGGTACGGGCTACTCGATACAAGCTTCGCTCGTTTTTCTTGATCAGCCTCGTAAAAGCCTCCACATCTCCTGAACAAGCAAGCTCTTCGTCGCTGTAATTCATCGCTTCTCTCATTTGATTCTTCACATCCTGTTTGAAGTCTCTCATATGATAGACACAACGAGAGAGCAGTTCGGTTCATACTTTTTGCAAAAAGAAAAAACTTGCCTTATCGGCAAGTTCTCAAAAGGAAGATATTGGGGGACTAGGGAATCCCCGCGTACACGTCCAGAGCTGCGAGCTCTGATTGAATCTTTATGCCCGGCACACCCAGCTACAGGACGGCTTCTCTGCCATCCTGAAGCTTCACCGGGGTGACGTAGTTGTAGCTGAGGCACGCCAATGATCGTCTTGACGCCCCCTTGGCAACACCTAAGACAACTTGCTCACAAAACGCTCCATCCGATCCAGCGCCTTTTTCAACTGCTCCATTGAGGTCGCGTAGGAGCAGCGGATATGCCCATGCCCGCTCTCTCCGAACACATCTCCTGGAACCACGGCCACTTTTTCTTCCATCAGCAGCTTTTCCGCGAAGTCTGCGGCTGTGAGCCCTGTCGAGGCAATGGAAGGGAAAGCGTAAAACGCGCCCTCCGGCTCATGGCAGGCAAGTCCGATCTGACGGAAGCCGTCTACGACGTAATTGCGCCGCTGCCGATAGCTCTCCACCATCCGCTCCATGTCGCCGCGTCCATGACGCAGGGCTTCCAGCGCCGCCATCTGTGCCATCGTGGGGGCGCACAGCATGGTGTACTGATGAATCTTCAGCATCCCCGCGAGCAGCTCTGGCTCTGCACAGACGTAGCCGAGACGCCAGCCTGTCATGGCAAAGGCTTTCGAGAAACCGGAGATCAGGATCGTCCGCTCCTTCATCCCAGGCAATGCGGCGATGCTGTCGTGCATGCGTCCGTATGTCAGCTCCCCGTAAATTTCGTCGGAGATGACCAGCAGATCATGCTTTTCGAGGATCGGCAGCAAGGCTTGCCATTCCGCAGCGCTCATCGTGCTTCCCGTCGGGTTGTTCGGATAGCAGAAGATAATGGCTTTGGTCCGAGCGGTAATATGTGATTCCAGTTCCTGTGGTGTCAGCTTGAACTGGTTCTCCATCGTCGTCTTCAAAAAGACGGGCACCCCGCCAGCCAGACGGATCACCGGCTCGTAGGATACGTAGCAAGGCTCAACGACCAATACCTCATCGCCCGGATCGAGGATCGCCCGCAAGGCGATGTCAATCGCTTCACTGGCCCCGACTGTCACGAGGATTTCCTTCTCGGGATGATAGCTGACGGAAAAGCGCTCCTCCAGATACTTTTGAATCTCTACACGCAGCTCCAGCATCCCGGCATTGGAGGTGTAGGCGGTATAGCCGCGCTCCAGCGACGAGATCGACGCTTCCCGCATCCGCCACGGCGTGACGAAATCCGGCTCCCCGACCCCGAGCGAGATGACGCCTTCCATCGATGCCGCCAGGTCAAAAAAGCGGCGGATTCCCGATGGCTTCAAAGACGCGACTGTAGAAGACAAACGACGTTTTGCAGTCAAGGTTGATTGTGTACTCATGGGGTTACCACCATCCTGCGATCTTCATCACGATCTTCCAACTCGATGCCGTCATGCTTGTAGCGCTGCAGGATAAAATGCGTTGCTGTCGATACGACAGAGTCGATCGTCGCCAGCTTTTGCGAGACGAACGACGCCACCTCGCGCATCGTTTTCCCTTCCAGCACTACCGAGAGATCGTAGCTGGCTCCCGACATCAGATAGACTGCCTGCACTTCGGGAAAACGGCAGATGCGCTTGGCCACCTCATCAAAGCCCACATCGCGCTTCGGCGTTACTTTTACATCGATCATGGCCGTCACATACGGATGATCGTCAACCCGCTCCCAGTTGATCAGCGCGGGATATTTCACAATGATGTTTTCCTCTTCCAAAGCGGCGATCGCCTTCTCTATCTCTTCTTTCGGCTCCGCCAGCATCTTCGCCAGTTGTTCTACATCCTGTCTGCTGTCCTCTTCCAAAAGACGCAGCAGCTCCATCTGTTTTTGACGGTTCATTCTCACCACTCCATTCTCTTTGTAAAATCAAAAACGCCCCAGCAACCGGGACCGGGCATACACCTGGTTCCGATTGCTGAGGCGAACGATCGCGGTACCACTCAGCTTTTTTGTCCCTCTCACAAAAGACAAACTCATGCAGTCAAATAAGACGTGCGCCCAATAACGAGGGCCAGTCGCTGCCTTCTACGAAAAACGAAACAGGTTCAAAGGCAGTGCTCCAAGGTGGCGTTCAAAAAGAGTTTGCGACGGCCCTTTCAGCATGCAGGCCGCTCTCTTTGCGTCAAAGCTCTCTTCTACTTTCCTTTTCACAGCGTTGTCTGTTATGGCTTTGCTTGAATGACTCAGATTATAAAAAGCTTTTGCCCGCTTGTCAACTGAAACCTGCTGGTCACACCCTTCTATTTTTTCACGGAAGGCATGACATCATCCGGAATCGGGCATACATACTTCTCTTTGCCCAGACGTTGTTTCAATTCGACTTTGGCTTTTTCGATCAGCTCTGGATTTTTCAGCATATCCACGGCTGTTGCAGCCATTACTTTACCGGCATGCAGCATTCCTTTATGACCAATGGAAGTTGCACCGAGCGTGACCCATTGCCAGGAGTGCAGCGTCGAGCCATTGATGAAGCAAGCTGTCGTGCATTGGGCGGTTGGTGTGATCCAGCTTACGTCCCCTACATCGGAGGAGCCGTTGAGCGGTCTTTGCTCGCCAGTATACGAATTCAGCCAGGTAACCATATCTGCGTCCGGGCCGTCTGGCGTCTCTTTTTCCGACGTGCGCAATTCTGACTCAGTCAACGTGGAACGTACCTCTTTGGCCAAAGCCAGTTCTGCCTCGTCGTGGACCGGAACACCCAGTTGCTGGAAATTACGGTACATGACTTCTTCCAGCGTTTGATTTTGCACCAGGTTGGAGCATGCTTTGTCAAAGACGATCTCCACTTCGGTTTCGGTCATGAGCGCAGCGCCTCGGGCGATTTTGCAGACACGCTCGTAAATTTCCTGTACGAGATCCACTTTTGGAGCGCGCACCAGGTAAAGAACTTCTGCGTACGACTGCACAACGTTCGGCGAAAAGCCGCCTGTGTTGGTAACGGCGTAGTGTATACGTGCTTCCGGGATGATGTGCTCGCGCAGGTAGTTCACGCCGACATTCATCAGCTCGACGGCATCCAGGGCACTGCGTCCGAGATGCGGGCTGGCGGCAGCGTGGGAGCTTTTCCCGTGGAATTTGAAATACACTTGGTAGTTGGCAAGTGAATTCATCGCCATGATGCTGTTGTAGCCCATCGGGTGCCAGCAGAGTGCAAAATCTACGTCATCGAACAATCCCGCACGTGCCATGAAGGTTTTACCGGAGCCGCCTTCTTCCCCTGGGCAGCCGTAGTAGCGAACCGTGCCGGGCAGATTGTTTTCTTCCATGTATTGTTTTACCGCGACCGCTGCCGCCAGGGAAGCGGTGCCGAGCAGATTGTGGCCGCAGCCATGTCCGTTTGCGCCTGGCACCTCGGCTTCCTGTTTCGCCTGACCTTTCTTTTGACTCATGCCGGAAAGGGCGTCATATTCTCCCAAAATCGCGACAATCGGACCGCCGCTTCCGAAACTTCCGATAAAAGCCGTCTTGATTCCGCCGACGCCTTTCTCTACCGTAAACCCTTCGCTCTCCAGGGTGCTCGCGAGCAGTTCGGCCGACTGGAATTCTTCGAAACGAGTCTCTGCAAACTCCCAGATGCGGTCGCTCACCTTGATAAACGTCTCTCTTTTGCTTTCGATCATGTCTGCAATCCGTTGTGTATGCATGTAGAAACATCCTCTCTATTTTGCAGTTTGACACCTTTTGTGATCAATCGAAGAGTCTCTTACGCAAGAATTCGTCTCGCAATTCGATTCAGCAACTCTACGCTGCGCGGAAGAATTTCCTCCTGAATGTCGAACTTCGGATGATGGTGGGGTGCCGGAATATCCGTTCCAATCGACATGTACGTCCCTTTGCCCCCGCGATCCTGCACGCGCTTGATCATAAAGCTGGCATCCTCGCTGCCCATCGAGTTTTGTTCACCCTTTTTAAAAGAATGGAAGCCTTCGACCTTTTTTGCCTCTTCCAAAGCCAGATCGGCCATCTCATCGTCATAGTCAATCGGAATGGCTCCTCCGATGACTTCAATTTCATAATTGAGATCGTGCATGGCAGCGCTGCTGGCGATAATGTTGCGAACTCGTTTTTCGAGCTCGGCATTGACCTCTTCCGTCGCGGAGCGGGTCTCCACGATCATTTTCGCATAGGCAGGGATGATGTTTGCTGCCGTTCCACCTTCCAGCACGCCGACGTTGATGCGGGTATCGGAGGAGCTAAATCGGGTAATTGCATGAATGTTAAGCAAAGCGGTAGCTGCTCCCAGCAAAGCATTTTTCCCTACCTCAGGCGATGCGCCTGCATGGGAGGAGACACCGTGGAAATGAGCCAGCATTTTCGTCGTCGCGAGAAACCCGTGGGAACCGCCGTGGATTTCACCCAGCGGGACATTGACTCCGAGATGATGGCAGAAAATGTAATCCACATCGTCCAAAAGTCCTTTTTGCACGATCGAATAAGCGCCGCGCACGCCTTCCTCTGCGGGTTGGAATATCAGTTTGACGGTGCCGGAAAAGTCTCCGTCTGCAAGCTTTTCCGCCAGCCCCAGACCGATGGTGGTATGTCCATCATGGGCACATGCGTGCATATTGCCTTCATAGCGGGATCGAAAGCCATTTGCCGTAGGGAAGTGATCTTCTTCTTGACTCTCCAATACGGGCAGGGAATCCATATCAAAGCGAAACGCCACCGTAGGTCCGTCCGCCTTTCCCTTTTTCACACCGATTACAGCTGTGTAGCCGCCGCGCATTTTTGCTGCGATGGCGGGATTGGCACCGTCACGCAGCGCCCGTTCATATGCTTGGTCCAGGACTTCCTGCGCAGGCAGGCCCCTGCGAGAGGGCCCGTCCAACGCATCTTGTCCGTAAATCACGTCGTATCCAAGCGAAGTCAGAATTTCCACCACTTTGGCAGCAGTGCGAAATTCAGTGAAGCCTACTTCTGGATGCATATGAAAATCTCTTCGTAAAGAAACCAAATCCATCATTACTTATACCTCCTTATTCTCTTTGGGGCAGCTTTATCCTTACATATGAGGATAAACCCCAGGACCGATTGGCAAGCCAAGGAAATACCAAGCAATAAAGAGCAGCGTCCACAAGATGAAGATCGCGATCGGGTAAGGCAGAATCAGGGAATAGTAGGTTCCCAGCTTGGCATCCTTATTGTATTCCTGCAGGAAGCCCAGGAACAACGGGATGAAGGGTGACACAATCGCGAACGGAATGACGGACGAGTCGGCAATCCGGAATGCAATTTGCGCGAATGCGGGGTGGAAGCCCAACGCCATGAACATCGGAATGAACACCGGTGCCAAAAGCGACCAGATCGCAGAACCACTGGCGATAAACATACAGAGGAACGCGGACAAAAACATCAAGCCGATGAAGACTGGAGCGCCTGTCATGTTCATTTTTTCCAGCACGTCTGTAATAGACAGGGCGAGGAAGCTGCCCATGTTGCTCCAGTTGAACATCGCGACGAATTGCGACAGCGGGAACACCATGACGATAAAACCAGCCATTCCTTTGATCGGATCAGTCAGCAAGGCAGGAATGTCATTTTGCTTTTTGATTACCCCGACTTTCAAGCCGTACGTAATCGCAACCGTGAAGAAGAACAGCAAAATAACAGGTACAATTCCCGAAATGAAAGGAGATGGAACGACAGTGCCCAGTTTCGGATCGCGAAGAATACCGTTGGCAGGAACCACTAATGCTGCGATGACAGCAATGAACACCAATGCCGCCACACCTGCAGCGCGAAGACCTTTCTTTTGGATATCGCTTAGATCTTCCAGTTTGCCGACCTTATCCCCTTTGTAGACACCCAGCCTCGGTTCGATGTATTTATCGGTGATAAAGCCGATGATTGCGGACAGCAAGAATACGGAAGCCGCCATGAAGAACCAGTTGTCCAAAACGCTGACCGTTACGTTCGGATCAACGCCTTTTGAAATCTCCGAGCTGATACCGGAAAGCAAGACGTCTGTCGTCACGATCAGGATATTCGCGGTAAAACCGGACCCAACACCCGCGATCGCAGCCAAAAGACCGGCGATCGGGTTACGCCCTACTGCCATGAAGATCATGGCTCCCAGTGGAGGCATAATCACGAAAGCTGCGTCAGAAGACACATGACTAAAAAAGGCGATAAATGCTACCAGATAGCTGGCATAGCGGGCGCTTACTTTCAGGGACATTTTGCGGATAACCGCTTCCAAAAGCCCTACCTTTTCAGCCAACCCGACCCCAAGCATCAAGGTCAGAATCGCCCCGAGCGGCAGGAATCCGGAGAAGTTTTTGATGATGTTGGGCAGCAGCCATTGGAGGCCCTCTTGGCTAAGCAGATTTTTCACCGCTACTTGTTCATTTTTGATCGGATCCATCGCTGTTACGTGGAACCAGGACAAGAGGGCGGTGGCGACCATCAAAATGGCGATCAGGTAAAGGAAAAGCATGAATGGGTTGGGCAGCTTGTTCCCGATTCGCTCGACCCACTTCAAAAGGCCCCTTCCTTCTGACTGCTGATCGATTTGGTCTGTTCGGATTGGATGTGCACTCATATGAGAACCCCCCTTAGCGTCGTTTTATACCTCTTTTCCTCATGCCGTCGTATTATTCTTTCGGGAAATAATACAGCGCTGAGTGAGTGATCAGTCTTTTTCAATCACAAATTGAAAGCCCTTTCATTTCTGTTTCAGTTTTGACTGAAAAACGCTCCCCTTTCCTCCCGTAAAGTTCGTTCGTCATTTTACGAACATAAAAAGACAATTTCGTTTAATTGGATTATATAGTATAGTTAAAAACATTTCAATACAATTGTTAGACTTCTTGCAAAATACAAATGCTTCATTCGTCTTCGACTTTATGAAATAGAAAAAACACCCGAATAATTTCGGGTGCTCCTCAATTCTTTAGCATATACATTTTTTTCGGCCTGCCTCGAACTCCCTGCTGTTCTTCGCCAATTAATTCGGCCAGGCCGTATTCGCACAAGCTGCCCATGATTCGCTGGGCATTCCGTACAGTCATGGACAAATACTCCGCGATGTCTGTCGTCGTAAACGCACCCCAGCCCATTCGCTGAACCAACGCCTCGATCTTATTGTACGTTTTGATGCTAACATTGGCCTTGTTCAGTTTTTCCAACAACTCTTTGTCATTGGAACGGAAAGAATACGACAGCTGGTCCGCTTCCCCGACTGCTTCCAAAATGACCCCGTCATCCTGGACGATGACGATCCCGGATTCTGGCCTCTCCTTCGCGTGCTGGATCGCTTTTCGTGCGTTGTTCTCAGCAGAGAACGCCGTTTCCCCGAATCCGACCCCGACTGCCACGGGTACATCCGCATCGAGCGACAGCTGCCGGACCGTGTTACGAAGCATCTCGATTTCCCGTTGAATCGCGCCGCGCGTGCTGAAGATCTGGTATCGTCCGTTCCCGTTGGCCAGAAGCGATCCATCCAGCTTTTCGCACAAAAGCAGCAAAGTCTGCCTGATTTTCAATTCGAGATGCTGCAGATGAAACCGCGTTTTCGACCTCTCCGCGATCTTGTCCATTTCCTCAAGCTCAATGATTTCCACACCGATCTGCGTATCCTTGAAATAAGAGCTTTTCGCCTTCTCTATCACAATCTTCATCACTTGCTTGATTTCCATTTTCGTCATCAAGACACGATAGACAGGGATACCTTCGGCTTTCAGTGCGCGTTCTACAGAAGAAAGGGTTGTAAATACTCCTTGTGTTTTCCCGGCTTTCCATAGGTCGAGATGATACTGTGTAATTTTCTGGGCATCGTAATTTTCATCATACGTCAGGATGTGATGATCCTCTAAAGGAATATCGAGCTCATGCAAGGATTCGTGCAAGTATTTTCGCTCGGAGTCGATCATGTCGACAGAAACGCACTTTACAACCTCGCCGCAATCGATGGACATCCGGATAAAGCACCGATACAAATTGGATCCCGTTGGCGGACAATAGACAATATTCGCATCGGGACTCAGTACGCTTTTCGCAATCGTGTACGGGATCGGCCCAGAAAAAAACCACCCGTCACATTCCCGGCTGTATTCAAGGACGATGCTGCTTACAGACTTGGCATCATCGTACGGAATCGGAACAAATTCGATTTCGTGCTCAAATTCATCTGCAACTTCCAGTATCCGCTCTACGGAAGGCGGCGGTCCAACGACACCTATTTTATACATAGTTCGAAGCTCCTGATCTGATGGGATTATAAATGATAATCCTATCATAGCAAAGATTCCAAGGAAAATCGCCCCGGCAATCGGACCGGGCATACTCCCAGTTCCGATCGCCGAGGCGATCGATCGCAGTCACGGTTGCTTTTGCCCGCTTGTCATCTGAAACCTTCTGGCTACACCCTCACTCTTTTGATAAAAAGCGAGATAATCAGGCCAAAAATCGCTGCGGCCAAACCGAACAGAAAGGCTTCCTGCACACCTGCGGCATAGGCAAAAGGCGTATGCACCGGGTTCTGCGGATCCGCAACCGCAGACAGGTAGTGATTTTGTCCGGCAGCCATGATCGAAATTGCGACTGCCGTTCCGATCGCGCCTGCCACCTGCTGCAGGGTGTTCATGATCGCCGTACCATCCGGGTACAGCTCCGGCGGCAATTGGTTGAGACCGTTCGTCTGTCCCGGCATCATCACCATCGCGATTCCGACCATCAGCGCGATGTGCAAAGCCACAATCAGCCAGATCGGAGTCTCGGTAGACAAGCCGTGGAAGAAAAACATCGTAATAACCGCTACGACCAGGCCAGGGATCACCAGCCACTTGGGACCGTATTTGTCAAACAGGCGTCCCATCAGCGGGGATAAAAGCCCGTTGATCAACCCGCCCGGAAGCAGGATCAGTCCGGCGGCGAACGTCGTCAGCAGCAGCGAGTTTTGCAAGTACAGCGGCAGCAGGATCACCGAAGAGAGGATCACCATGAAGCCGACGAAAACCAACAGCAGGCCAATGACAAACATCGGATAGGTAAATGCCCGCATGTTCAGCATCGGCTGCTCCATCTTCAACTGGCGAAGAACAAACAGGAGCAGACCGATCCCGCCAATCACCAGCGATGTCAGTACCACCGGATTGCCCCAGCCGCCCTCTTCGCCGGCATTGCTGAATCCAAAGACGATTCCGCCAAAGCCGAGCGTGGACAGCAGGACAGAAAGCAAGTCGATTTTCGGTCTGGTCGGCGTGGTGACGTTTTGCATGTACACCATGCCGTACACCAGTGCAAGAATGAAAAACGGCAGGGAGATCCAAAAGATCCAGTGCCAGGACAGCGATTGGATAATGAGCCCGGACAAGGTCGGACCTACTGCCGGAGCAAACATGATGACGAGCCCAATCAGTCCCATCGTCGCTCCCCGTCTGCTCGGAGGAATAATGACGAGAATCGTGTTGAACATCAAGGGAAGAAGCAGCGCAGTCCCCATGGCCTGAATACAGCGAGCCAGCAATAATACGCTAAAGGATGGGGCGATGGCTGCAATAAACGTCCCGACGATGGAGAATAAAAGCGCACCTACAAACAGCTGCCGGGTGGTAAACCATTGCAGCAAAAACCCGGAAACGGGTACCAAAATGCCTAGTGTCAATAAAAATCCGGTTGTCAGCCACTGAATGGTCGACGGGGATACGGCAAAGATTTGAATCAGGTCGCTCAAAGCCATATTGAGCGCTGTTTCACCAAACAAACCGACAAAACCGGCGATCAAAAACGAAATCAAAATCGGAACCGTTCTGATTTCCTCGTTTCTGTTCGCCGCATCTGCCTCTTTCTCGAGACTGATTCCTTCTGCATGCATGGTTTTTCCAAGCTCCTCTCCTACTAACCTCTATCTGTATTTGACCTATTGTAGGCGATCTTTTTTTCTATGGCAAATCAGACTGTCAAGATCAACTCGACAGTCTGACGCCTTTCACATCTTATCCTCTTCTTTTGGCCTTCTTCTTCTCGATTTTCAACATCCGGATATAAATGCCGAGAAGGATCAAGAAAACGAGCAGTACGACTCCAATCAGCCACACGGGAATATTGCCGACAGCCTTGTCCAAGCCTGTTTCTTCCTCCTCGTCGTCCACTCGGATCGTGAATACCTCGTTCGATTTGCTCATCACGACGATTTGACCGTCGTCATGTGCGCTTTTGAGGTGGGACAACAAGGTGGGATGAACGAAAGCGGCCTCCCCTTCCTCGGCCGATTGAAAGACGGTCAATGTCCGCTGCTGATTCCACAGCGAAGGCTGAATCCAGGCGACGAATCGGGTCGTTTCGTTGATGACATGGTAGCGTTCCAACGTCTTGGGCTGATGGATGAGCAGTTGCCCCTGGGCCGCTTTCAAGGTCGGATACTGCTGCAAATCTCCCATTGCGACCACATGGTATGCCGCCATTTTTTGCAGATCCTGCGGCTGCAAGGGCTCTCGGAAGATCGTGAACGCATTGGCTTGCAGTTCTTTCCCGTCTACCATTTCATTGAGCAAAAGGGAAAGATGGGACAGATAGGTTCCAGTCAGCTTCTCCGGGAGCAGGAATGCCGTCTGTGACAGCCCTTGCTCCTGCACCAAGGGGGAGGGCCAATACTGGAAGCTGCGCAGCGACGGCGTTTCATGCGGCACGTTCAAGGCGCTCGCTTTATCTACAAACACCCATTTGCCCGAATCTCTCACAGGCAAGCACGCTGCTTCCTTCCCTTCAAGCGAAGCCGAAAAGGCGAGATTCAGCGTACGATTTCCTTCCTCCAGCAAGGAGGGGTCGATCGGTAGGCGAAGCAGGTAGCCGTCGTTCTTGTCTATTGCCTTTAACTCCTGTAGGAGAACGGTATGCGGGACGCCATTGATCATGACGGTCAAATGCTGCTGCGGTTTCTTCTCTTTTTCGCTTCCCTCCGTCTGCATGAGCAATGGCGAGACTCTCAGCTTCAGATCCAGGGTGACGTCTCCCGTCACTTTCCAGTGGGATGGCAGGCTCATTACGACCTGCTGCTCGCTGTCCTCCCCCTGCTTCAGCAAGATATCCGAATAGCCCGCAGACTCCAGTGTGAGCTTTTGCCCGCCTACTTTGTTCTGATTTCCGGGAAGTGCAGGCACGTTTTGCAAGACGATCTGATTGCCTGCCAATTGCTTGTTCAAAGCAGGATCGGTCAGTACGTGGATGGATTGCTCCAGATTGGCATCCTTCCCCCGGCTGACGAGCATCAGCAGTTTGGCCGTCGCGGACTGGTTGATCCGCATCTGGAAGGTGTCGATGCCAAGCTTTTGATCACGGGCGGCGATTCCCTGTTCTGCGACCAATGTCTTGAGCGGGCCGTTCCATGCCTCCGGGCCGCCGATCGCAATCACGTGTGTCAGGGTGCCTTTTGAACTCCATTCGCTTTCCGTCAGGATGGGGATCGAAGCATGTGTCGCTGTTTGTGCGGACAGGGAAGTGGCGACTCGCAAAGCTGCCGCCACGACATCCGCATCAGCTGCGTCGGGGACGACAATCGTGCTGTAGACCTCGGTCAGATTGCCCGGCTCTACGAATGGCAATGGAAAGTCCTGCAAAAGATCGGCAGAAGAGGCGGTTGCATGCGAGTCAATAAATACATGCGAGCTTCTCCCGATCTTCACCCAGTTGGCAGGATTGGACTGGTCATCACAGAGATCGTCCGTCAGCTCGCTCTGTTTGGAAATCGTCAGTTTATGGAAGCCCGAGGACGTCTCTTCTGCTCCAAGCGGAATCCGGATACTGCCTGCCGCCGCCGTCTCCTTGGTCAAAAAAATACTCTTGAGCGGCTTGTCATCCACACTGATCGTTAGGGTGGACCGTGCAGCCAGCAGCAGCTCTGAGTGGCTAAAATTGATCTCCAGATAGCTGTTGGCCCCAATCGATGTCCGAGGCACACTGTAATAATAATCCGCCGCTCCCTGTACGCCGCCAAGCGTGATGGATTCATTGATAAACCGGACGACTGTCCCCGGAGTCTGCCCCAATCCATTCGATGTGTAGATCGCATTTTTCTGCTTTGCCAGGCTCGCAAAGCTGTAGACTGGCGCACTTGCTGCCGCTGTTTGGGTTTGGCTGGCTGGCGCTGCCATTGCACCTTGGGCATACGCATGTCCGATTCCTTCACCAAAAAGCAGAGCCGTGATCGTCAGGACCGCGAAGGCTGGTTTCCAGTTTTTGTTCATGGTTTTCTACACCTGTCTTTCTGTTGGCGGGACCGACTTTTTTTCTGCTGCAAAACGCTCGGTCTTATACCATTTCAATTCTTGTCGAAAAACAACTCGCTTGATCTCCAGATACAATGCATAGAGCACGAGGACGATCCACAGCTGCGAGTAGGTAAAATACATCAGCAGAACGATCCAGAAATTTTTGGCGTTCAGTTCTGTTCGCTCAATACTCAAGGCAATCATCACTTCAGTCACGTACAAAAAGTAGGCAAGAATCCATAAAATCATGGCGACAATGCCTACCTCGAGATGCAGATCAACGAACAGATTGGTGACGAACAAAGCATCCGACACGATCACGCCCAGAAAAAACAGGAAGTACGTGAAGAAAAAGTAGACGAGATCAAACATGATGCTTTTCTTGCGCAAGGAAAACAACCGTCCCATAAATTTGAGGACGACGTACTGATTGCCCCTCGCCCACCGTGTCCGCTGCTTCCACCATACCTTCCAGTTCTCCGGCTCCTGCTCCCAGGTAATGGCGGCCGGAAAAAAGCGGATGTAGTGGCCTGCATTGTAGACGCGAATCGTCAATTCCGTATCTTCCGCCAACGCTTTTTCATCCCAGCCGCCCAGCTCCTCGAGGATCGAGCGGCGGATGGCAAAGTTCGTGCCGGGAATTGTCGTCACCCGAAACCAGAAGAACCTCCCGGCCTGCGCCATCCACTGAAAACAGATTGTCTCAATATTGATAAAGCGCGTCAGCAGATTTTTGGCCGCGTTCACGACACGAAATTTGCCGACTGCCGCACCGGCCTGAGGATCGTTTTGCAGGGCCAGAACGAGATAATGGACGGCTTTGCGCTCCGGGGTGTTGTCCGCGTCATAGACGACGATGATCTCCCCTGTTGAGTGGGCCAAGCCCTGGTTAAGCGCGCCCGATTTTCCTTTTCCAGCGTGGGGCGGCTTGGTATGGACGACTTTCACATACGGATATTTGGCTGCATAATAATCACAGATCTCTCCCGTCCGGTCGCTGGAATTGTCGTTGATGACAATAATCTCCAGCTTATCCTTGGGGTACTCCAGCCGCAGCATCGCCTTGATGGTCCGTTCAATCACCACTTCTTCATTGTGTGCCGGGACCAAAATGCTCACCGTCGGCTTGGGCTGCTCGTTTTTTTCCCAGTCCGGGATGGATCTGGCATAGCGCAGGTAATGAAAATAGCCGCCTTGCATCAAGAACATATGGTACAGAAGCATGATCCAAATGACGGTCAAGGATAGATAGAACAACAGATTAGCCATCGAGATCACGCTCCATGAAAAGTTGTTTGCGCAAATTGGCGCGATTTCGCCAGGTGTAGAGCGAAAACAGCAGAACCATGCATGTCACAAGTGCCACGATGCCCCATAGGATGCGCTGGGTCCAACTGTCTTCTTGCAGGAAGGTCACGGTCTTCTCCACGAGTTCAGCCTCGATTGATTGGGCTGGTTCCTCCTCTTGTCGTGCGACCGCCGTATCATGGGCTTCTTCTACGGCATCTAATCCGGCCATTTTGCGGACATCGATCCAGGTCACGTCGGGCAGTGTTTCCACGTAGGTGATCATTTCCTTCAACGGCTCCACCCCCAGATAAGGGTGGAAGAACATGCCGATCACACCGTCGCGGACAAAGCTGATTTGCCGGGCGTTGTCCCGAATGTCCTGCACGGGCGTAAGTGAATTGGGATCATAGTAGCCGACCGTCTCCGGCAAAAGGGTCATGCCGTGAAGAAAACCAGGTTTGGAAATCGTCGGAGGAGCCCCCATCTGGTGCCAGTCCGTCTGGTTGAACTGCACTTGTCCCAACAGGTAAGAAAAATAGCGGGATGTAATCTGGTACCCTGTCTGGCTCATATTGTAGTGCGGCGCTTCAAAGGCCACAGGGATCAATCCCAGCTCCGTCAATTCCTTGATTCCGCTCTCGATGCGCGATTTGATATACGTTTCTTCATACTGCGCAAGCGAAGCCCGGTACTGCTCATACTCCTCCTGTGAAGACCATTCATGGCGCTCTTTTATAGGAGTCGTATCCTCCGGCGGTTTTGAAATCGGCGTATTGCGCTCCATATCCCAGAATTCCGAACCTTCGCCTGTCTCGGAATCCCGATAGTAATGCATGTACCCGTGCAAGGCAATGCTTGCCCCTCTCTGCTGCAGCGTACGCAGGACCTTGACCAACTCCGGCCGGTCCTTCAGGTGAACCAATTCTTTGGTCTCGGAATTGGTGTAGACAGGAATAAGCGCAATTACATAAGGAATTCCCTTGTCTGCCAAATAGCTTCCTGCTTCCAGCACCAGCTTGGGGTCCGATTGCGGATGCACATCCTCCAGACGAATCAGCGCCAAGTGCCCCGTCTGATGAGGGATTCCGAATACGTCATGTAAGGCCTCCGCTGCGAACATGGAGAGAGGAGAAGAGAAGCTGGCACTGGCAAAATACGCCGTATTCCCATGCTTCATCATCAGTGGATAGGCGTAGATTCCCTTCCATCCCTCCAGCAGCACCTCTCCTTGCGCTAGCGATACGCCCTCGATTGGCATATTGATTTCGAGCAGCATCGGATCGATTCCTTGTGGTTTCGAGACCATCTGGATGTTTACTTGTTCCTTCCAGGTCAAAAATGAAAAACGCGCCCCCAATTGCTCGGCATTCTTGCCCATCGCCAACAGCGTACCTGTAAAGCTGCGCATGACTTCTTTTGTATCGTCCGGCAGTTTTTGGGAAACAGCGCCGTAATAGACCAGATAGTCGACTCCGTCCAGATCACGTACCGTCAATTCGCCATCCGCCACATAGTGAAGACGTGAACTGAAATGGCCCAACACCAGGTCCAGCATGCGAACATCCTCGTTCACCGTGCCGGTGTCTGTCGTATAGACCACCAGTATCTTCGGCTCCTGCCCGCTATTTCCCCCGGCGGCATGAAGCTTGTCCATTGTCCCGGTCAGCAAGGTCAGCAGCATGATCAGCGCTACCGAGATTCGCACCCATTTATTGTATGTACTGATCAAGCTCTTGCTTGGCACGTTTCACCAGCTCCATATGGTCACTCACATCGTCAGCATACTGACTGATACCAAAAGCAATCGTCAGTGTGACCTGTTTTTTCTTGTTTTCCAAGACATGAGTCTGCATCAGTTTTTCCAGCTTCGCGTGTACCACTTCCGCGCCTTCTTCCAGGCTGTTGTTGAGTATCACAGCGAAGGTGCCCGACCCCTGGTCCCCCTGATCCAAGCGAAACTTGCGGTCCGTCAGCCTCGTGTGCTCCCGAAGGATGTTCGCCAGTGAGCTGAGCAGGTAATCCGTCTCATTTCGGCCATACAGTTGAGAGAAGGAATCCATATATTTGACCTCGATCAGCATCAGGGAAAAAGGAACCCCTGTCCGTCGTGAACGGCTCAGTTCTTCTTCCAGATCAAACAGCAGCCTTTTCTCATTGGAAAAACCCGTCACCTCATCAATGGTGACTAGATCATCGAATTTTCCTACCATCTCCTGATGTTCCTCGACTGTCTGGGCGACCAGCCGATGAATCAATCCCGTGATGATGGCAGCCGCCAGAAAGATCAGCATCCATACGGCAATCTCAAGGACAGACAACGGGAAGGTCCAGTTTGCTACCATCCCCCAGATCAACAAGCTGCCAAACAGAAACAAGGCCAACAGGCTGAGACCCAAACTGGCAAGCAGCCCGAAGAAAATGCCGATCAAGCCAATGATGAGCGCGATGCCCATCAGAACGGCTTGTACGAGAGGAATGGCTGGCAGGTCTAATGCATACCAAGACAGAAACAGAAGAAAAAACAGGAAGAGCGTCTGATACGCAATGAATCTTCCATTTCTATTGGAGAATCCCCTCATTGAAGAGCCTCCTTTCCGCCAAAAGCGGTATCAGGTTGTCGAAGGAGTGGGTATCCATCCGGCTCATATCGATATAGCCGCCGTAAAGCTGGCTCTCCGGACGGCGAATCTGCTTGCGGATCATCCGCTCGTACAATTCCACAGCGAAATCAGCATCTCCCAGTTCTACCGCGGTCTGGATCGCCAAGCCGTACACGGCAGGAGATTCGTACTGGACCAGAGGCTGCTTGGTAACAGCGTCATATCGGCCGTACAAAAGCTTGTGGCGGGCAAATTCCTCCTTCAAAAACGTCCACAATTCCGGCGAGGCAATGCCTGCCTGCGCCCGATGCAGGGCGACATACAATTGGTCGATCAGATTGACTTCACGCTGGTACGTGAAATGCTTGCTGGGAAGATGATAGGAGAAGGGGAAAAAGCCGTTCTCCGTCGGGAGATTTTGCAAAAAGGCAGATGCCTGCCCGTCCAGTTCTTCCGCAATCTTTCCCTGTTCACGCATCTTGTGAAGAGTCGCAGCATTCAGGTAAGAAAGGGTCAATGTATCGCTGTTCACGCCGTGCTGCCGATCGTAAAAGTCAACCGGCATCCCGTCGCGGATCTGATGCTTCTCGATGCTTGCTGCTATTTCATTCGCCATTTGGACATACGACTTCTCGTTCCACTTTTCTCCGGCGAGATACAAAGCCTCGGCGATCCGAAGATCATCTACCAGAGCGTTCGTCGTTACCTGGGGATGATCGCCGCCCGTTTTCCAGACGATCCAGCCATTCTGGTAAAAATGCTTCTGAAGGACTTGCACATTTTGCGCAAACAAGCCGGAGTCCCCTTTTTCCAATGCGTACAGCATCCACAAGCCGAGCGACTCCGAGAGGGATTCCTCGCCTTGGGCAATATTGGCGTCGTCTGGTGCAGCAGGCTGCAGATTGGTCTTCAGGGTATGGTCTTTATTCGTCAAATGCTCCCGGATAAAAAGCTCTCCTGGCAGTAGCCTGGCATAGCCGGTTGTGTCGTCTGCCAGCTCATTGCCTTTTTGGGCAAATGGCAGGCCCGGCCAAATACACCCCGTTATCAGCAGGACGAGCAGACCGAATACGATAGTCAGCATGCGAATTGATTTCACCTTGTTCACGCCTTTTCACTTTCTTTCATTGTATCAATCTATCATATCTAATGGTCATTACAATGGTTTTTTCTGTTACTATTTTGGAACTTCTGGAGAACTTATGGGACAGTGTATTGAATGTTTCGCCCATTTTGGCTTAAATACATAGTAAGAGCAGCTTCATCGAAAGGAGTGCAATAGCATGAAGACGCTTTTTCATGAGATATGCGCAGATTCAGCGATCGGGCAGGTGTCGCAAGTGCGTCTCAACCAGCTGTTGGCGCATGCCGCAGAGGAGAGCATCCCTGCTGCCGAACACGATAAGAGCAAAACTTTGTTTCTCGCCATCGATATGCAAAATGATTTCATGGAGCATGGAGAACTGGGGGTCCCGGGCTCTCATCAGGACGTCCTGCGTACGGCCCGTTTTTTGTATGACCATCTGGAAAAAATCACGCAGATTGCGGTCTCCCTGGACACCCACCAGCCGCAGCAGATTTTCCATCCGGGCTGGTGGATCGACGAGAGCGGACAAAATCCCGCACCTTTCACCATCATTACGGAGGAAGACGTCCGAAGCGGAAAATGGCGGGCGGTTCGCCATTCGGAAGAAAGCCTGGCTTATGTAAGCCACTTGGACCAACACAGCAAAAAGGAGCTTTGCATCTGGCCGTACCATTGCCTGGAGGGAAGCTTCGGCGCTGCCTTGGAAGGGCAATTTGCCAATATGGTCTACTTCCATTCTGTCGTGCGTCAGTCAGCGCCCATCCGAATCGTCAAGGGCAAGGACCCGCTCACGGAAATGTACGGCATCATCAAACCGGAATACGGTCCCGGCGACGAGACTCAGCTCGCTTTCCTGGAAAGCCTCAGGCAGTATGAGAGAATCTTTATCGCAGGGGAAGCGAAATCCCATTGTGTGCTGGAATCTCTGCGACAGATCCTGGAGTATTTTGGCGAAGATAAAGACATGACCTCGCGGATCGTGGTTCTTGAGGATTGCATGAGCAGCATTCCCGGTTTCGAGGCTTCGACGGAAGAAACTTTTGCTGCCTGGCAGCAGGCCTATGAGATTACAGTGACCCGAAGCACGGACTACAGATGGTAGGAAAGGAATGAATCCCATGCGGATCGGCATCTACGGGAGCAGCTTTGACCCGATCACATACAGCCATCTTTTTACAGCAGCTACGGTGGCGCATCGAAAGCGTCTCGACAAGGTGATTTTTGTTCCCTGCTCCTCCCTGCGCCACGACAAAAAGCTGCAAACCCAGGATCATCACCGCCTGGAAATGCTGCGTATTGCGCTTTCGACATCCCAGCACAAAAAAAATCGCTTCGGCGACCCGCTGTTCGAGATCTCGACTGTCGAGATGGATGCGCTGCCTGGCGAGACGTATACCTACGACACGATGGTCCACATGCGCAAAAAATACCCGAACGACGAACTGTTCTTCATCATGGGATCGGACCTGTTGCGAGGGATGTCCAACTGGGGGAATGCCCAGAAGCTGATCTCGCAGTTCAACTTCATCGTCATGTCTCGGGAAGGCTATCCTTCTGCTGACCTGATCGCAGACGATCCGCTTTTGCGCAACAATGACGAGCATTTTCTCATCATGAGCAAGGGCATCAATATGGGGATCAGCTCCACCTACATTCGGGATGAGATTCGCAAAGGAGGGGATCCCAGCTTTTTACTGCCGGATGCCTGCCTGCAATACATTTATGAACACGGACTTTATCAAAGCATTGTGGATAGTTGAATTAAAACAGAGTGCCCCCATGTAGCAACGCTGCCGCTACGCTGCCGCTGGAGCACTCTGTTTTTTTCTGGACTATTTCATTTTTAAGTAAGAGTCAAAGTCTTGCCTTGCCAACGGTTTGCTGAACAAATATCCCTGTCCCTGATCACAGCCGTTCAGCTGCAAAGCCTCTGCCTGATCCGTCAGTTCGATTCCCTCGGCGACAACGTTCATATTGAGGCTTTCCGCAATGGTCACAATCGCCTTCACGATGGCCTGGCTCTCCTGATTATGGTGCACATCGCGGATGAACGAGGCGTCGATTTTGATGGTATCGACGGGCAGGCTCTTGATGTAGCTGAAGGAGCTGTAGCCCGTACCGAAGTCGTCGATAGAGATATGAATGCCTTCATCCCTGATTTCCTGCAGGACGGGCGTTGCTTCCTCTATTTTGACGAAAATGCTTTCGGTGATTTCCAGCTCCAGCCATTTCGGATCCAGTCCCGTATCGTTTAGAATCTGCCGGATGTTCTCTACCAGATCCTTTTGATAGATTTGTCTTGCCGACAGATTGACGGACACCTTCAGCTCGTATCCCTGCTCATGCCACTCCTTGTTCTGCCTGCAAGCCTCCCGCAAGATCCACTCGCCGAGCGGCAGGATCATGCCGGTCTCCTCTGCAATCGGAATGAAGCGATTCGGTGGGATCATTCCCAGCTCGGGATGAATCCAGCGGACGAGTGCTTCCATACCGACAAGCTGCTTCGAACCGATATCCATCTTCGGTTGGTAGTAGATTTCAAAATGCTTCTGCTCGATCGCTTTGCGCAGCTCGTTTTCCATCAGAATCCGCTCAAGCGATTTCGTTTCCATCGTCGGATCAAAGAAATCGTAGCCGTTGCGCCCGCGTGACTTGACTGTATACAAGGCGGTGTCAGCCCGCTTCAACAAATCCTCTGCCTGCTCCCCGTCGTCCGGGAACAGCGATATCCCGATGCTGCAGGAAATATTAAATTCATGACCGTTCCAAACAAAAGGCTTTTGCAGCTCTTGGATGATGCGGTTGGCGACGTCTTCCGCATGCTGCCTGCCAGATAGCTGACTCAACAGAACCGTAAACTCATCTCCGCCCAGTCTGGCGACTACATCGCCTTGTCTGACGCAAGACTTCAACCTCCGCGCCGTTTCGATCAAAAGCAGGTCCCCCACATCGTGGCCGAAGGAATCGTTGACATCCTTGAACCGGTCCAGATCGAGGAAAAGAACCGCCAGATTGGACTGAAAGCGCTTGGCCGAAACGATCTCGCGCCCTAGATGCTGGATGTACATGCGCCGATTCGGCAAATCCGTCAAAGCGTCATGGTAGGCCAAATGGTGGATCGTCTCTTCCGAATGCTTGCGCTCGGTGATGTCGCGCGTCACCAGGAGAAGAGTATGTACTTCCCCGCTCTCATCGAGAACCGGATTGAGCTTGGTCTCTGTCCAAATCTGTTTGCCGCCGGATGTAAGCCTGCATTCAGCCGTATATTCCTTGCGCGTGCTGCACACATGCTCGATCGCGTACTCCATGATGTCGCGATCCTCCTTTGTCACCCAATCCAACAGATTCCGGATCTTCTCTTCCGGGACATCGTGGTCGAGAACAGTTCGATGAGACGGAGAAAGATACAGGCAATTTCCTGCTCGATCGATCATGGAAATGATGTCGGACGTATTTTCAGCAATGATGCGGTACTGCTCCTCGCTTTTTCTCAGTTCTTCTTCCATCAGCTTGCGGTCCGTGATGTCATTGCGGATGGAGACGTACTGATAGATGCTTCCCTGCTGGTTGATGAAAGGGACGATGGTCGTATCCACCCAGTAAAAAGTGCCGTCTTTTGCGCGATTGCGAATTTCCCCGCGCCAGATTTGCCCAGCTCCAATAGTCGCCCACATTTGTTTGAAAAAACTTTTCGGATGTGTGCCGGAGTTGAGCAGCCGATGGTCTTCTCCGATCAGTTCCTTCCGCTCGTACCCGGAGATGCGGCAAAACTGGTCGTTGGCAAAGAGAATCTTGCCGCGTTGATCGGTAATGGCGACGATGGTGGATTGATCCAGCGCGTACCTGACATCAGCCAACTCCCGCAATGCCCGCTTCAGCTTTTCATCTTTTTCGTGCAGCAACTCTTCCCAGTCCTGGTCAGAAAGTTGAACGATCATATCATTAGCCATTTTGAGATCCTTTCCCGAAAATACTGGTGAATTTGCATTTTTCTTTATGTATGATCCGAAAGAACTATCGATTCGATTGTATCACGGAAAAGGAGAGGTGAAACGCAAGCCATCCGATAATTGCTGACAGTTTTGCAAACGTTGGCAAAACGGATGGAGAAAAGCTGTTATTCGGATACAGGTGCTGTCCGATTCAACGGAATGAGGGTTTTATTCTGATACGTGTACAGTCTGGGGACTGAGTCTGCTTTTTGGCGTACTTCAAAAAACAGGTCGTCCGTAACACGCACGCTGTCAGCTTCATGTAGTTGTTTGTTAAGATCGGCGAAAACCAGTTTCTCGCCTTCCATCCTGTACAGGATCGTTTGAAAGGAGGTGCTCGCCGCGTATGAACCGATGATTACCGGGTCCCCGTCCATGTTCCCCTCATAGTGGGCACCGCCGTCAACGAAAAGAAACACGCTTGGGACTTGATTTTGCACCTGAATATAATACGTCACCCGATAATTGGCTCCCCTGAATCCATTTACTTTCAGGAGCTTCCTTCCCATGGCTTCTACGGATGCGATCGTGATGGCGCTTGTGTCTTTTCCGTAGCCAATTTGTCCGAAGTGATAGTGTTTTTCACCGATCCGGAGCCCGCCGTATAGTTCTTCGTACGGATCATTCGCTATTTTATAGATGAAAAATTCACCGTCGGCCATCTTCCTTCTCTCTATGATTTCTCCCTTTTCCTCTCCCTGAACGAATGTGATTTTTTCGTTTTCATTGACTACCGGTTCGAACTGAAGCGGGATGTTTCTCGCTTGTTCTTGGATAGCTGCATCAGCTCCTGCTGGGTTTTCCTCATGACTCGATGAAACTCCAAATAGGGATAACGAAATGGCTAGCCATACAACCAAATATTTCATTTACTCACCCCTGAGAAAGGTCTGCCCAAACTGCTTTAGTAGCTTTCCTGAGCGCTTCTGGCTGAATTTCGATCTGGACACCGATTTGTCCTCCGCTGACAATCATCATATCCAGTGCTTGCGCATGCTGATCGATCATCGTGGGAAACTGCTTTTTCATCCCGATCGGCGAGCAGCCGCCGCGTATGTAGCCCGTGACTGCTCTGATTTCTTTAACCGGAATCATTTCGATTTTTTTCTCGCTGACAGCCTTGGCAGCCTTCTTCAGATCAAGTTCTGCTTCGACAGGGATGACAAAGACGTAATATCCCTTTCCGGCGCCTTGGGCGATCAAGGTTTTGTATACAACTCCCGGCTCTCTGCCGATTTTTTCTGCCACGGAAACGCCATCGATCTTGCCGTCATCGGCGCTATAGGTCAGCATGTTATATGTGATTTTTTCCTTGTCCAAAATCCGCATGGCATTTGTTTTTCCGGTTTTCATGAGATACTCCTTGCTCTTGGGCTTTTTTTCCTTTCCATTTTACCAGTTCCCTGGAGGGCAAAAAAGCCACCCTTTTTCAGAGTGGCCCCTCACATCATAACCTTGTTGCTTTCTATCTTGTGAATCGCATCTGGTGAGTCGCATGGTGATAAACGGTAGCGGTAGAAAAGCCAAGCGAACGGTACAACTGGTCGGCCCCAGGGTTTTTCGTGCGCAGCAAAAGTACCCGATAGTGATTTGCCGCTTCCCTGACCACCTCCGAGACCAAGGCTCGGGCAATCCCCATTTTCCGGACGGACTGTTCAACAAACAGATGGCGAACGCGCCCTACAGCCGGATCCCTCTCGTACGGATCGAGATTGAGCCCACAGACCCCCACGATCCGCTCTCCCAAGCGTGCGACAAACAGCGCTTCGCCAGACTTGTCAAAACGATTTTGCCCGCTTTCATATTCTTCGACAAGCCGCTGCATGAACAGATGCCCCTCCGCAGTCGCTTCCGTCACAAGATGCTGGATTTCAGTCGTGAACAGCTCACCTACACGCTCCAAGCAGAATGGCTGCTCTTTTTTCAGTGGGAGCCGATACAGCATCTCATCCCCGAAAAGCTTGCCCGTATCCCGAAAGCCGAAGCCTTCATAGAGTCTTCTCGCTGTGGCATTGGCTGGATGCACCGTCAAACGAATTTCCTCGCAGTGAGGCGACCGCTTTTGAATATCGCGGAGCATGGCGGCAAAAGCCGCCTTTCCATATCCCCTCCCTTGAAAACGAGCATCGATAAGAAAGCCGTTGATCCAATAGCTGTCGCGTGTATCCGCTTCAAAAGCATGCATGATAAACCCAACCATGCACTCTCCGTCATAAATGGCAAACGGCAAATACTCGACCTGCTCCCCGTCCGGCTTGATGGACACTTTCGCCAGCGATACCGCAACTGTCGGCACAAACCCCGCCTGCTCCTTCGTCACCCGAAGCAGCAGCGCCTCTTCCCAATTGCCCCTTGTCACCGGCAAGAATCGAATATCCATCATATACCACCCTTCCGCTGACCACGTGCAACTAAGCGATGATCCCCCTGCAGACTCCCCATAGTATTATTGGCGTGTCAGGATGCTTCGGTTCACATCGGCAAGGGAAGCGCAGCCCGACAGAGCCAACGTCACATCCAGCTCATTAAGCAGCGTATCCACTACACTTGCCACACCTTTTTCCCCTGCCACTGCCAGCCCATAGACAAACGGGCGACCGATCAGGACGGCATTCGCCCCGAGCGCAATAGCCTTCACGACATCTGGGCCCGTCCGAACGCCGCTGTCCAGCAATACCGGAATCCGTCCCTGCACCACTTCGGCGATCGCTGGCAGGGCATCGAGGGTAGCAATCGCTCCGTCCACCTGACGTCCGCCGTGATTGGAAACAATAATGCCGTCCACGCCGTGCTCCACTGCCAGCTTGGCGTCCTCAGGATGCAGGATGCCCTTGACCAGAATCGGCAGGGAAGTATGCTCCCGCAAATAATCGATATCGCTCCAGGTCAAAGCCGGGGTATAGATCGTGCGGAGGATTTCCTCTACGGCATTCTCGGGCGTCACTTCCGGCAGGCGGGAGCAGAAAACGGGATCACTGATGTAGTTCGCCATTCCCTTGCCTTCCCGCAGCGGAGAATAGCCGTTTTTGAAATCGCGCCGCTTCCAGCCCAGCATGATGGTGTCGACGGTCAAGACGATGGCGGAATAACCAGCCGCTTCAGCTCGTCTGACCATGCTGGCACTCACTTCACGATCCGTCGACCAGTAGAGCTGATACCAGCGGGGTGCATCGCCCATTACCTCTGCGATCTGCTCCATTGAGTGGGAGGAGACCGTGCTCACCACGAGTGGCACACCTGCTTGCGCCGCCGCACGTGCTGTCGCCAGCTCTCCTTCAGGGTGGGAGATGGCTTGCATGCCTACTGGCGCCAGCAAGACCGGGGTTTTCAGCTGCTGGTTAAACAGAGTGATCGCCATCGATCGGTTCGTCACGTCACGCAGCATCCGCGGTACAATCGCCCAGCGGGAAAAAGCAGCGCGATTGGCAGCCAGCGTCTGCTCCTCCACAGACCCCCCGGCCGTATAATCAAATGGTCCAGCAGGAACCCGTTCACGCGCCAGTCTTTCCCAGTCTTCATAGGAGATAGGAAGAGACTCCGTCGATTTATCTACCTTGGTAAACAAGAGGGATTCCTTATTCTCGACAAAAGACATATGTGACAACTCCTTTTCTTCCTCATCGATATTGCATTCCTTATCCACTTCATGTTACACCTCTCTGTTGGAATTGCACTAATCTTTTTTATACTTCACTGCTAAATGATTCCGCCTGCATGCTGTCTATCATGACGCGTACACATTGCTTGAAAAAACGGAATTTTCCGTTTTAATGAAAAATGTTTACTACTATAGAAATGCGGGTACAAAAAAAATCGGTGGACAAGACCGATCAGGCTCATGCCCATACTGCACATCGAGAACGACAAAAAATGACAAAGGCAAACCTGTTGAAAAACAGGGACGCAAAACCACGGGTCTAAGGCAGCGCAGACGTGTATGACCGCTGCTAAGATAGCCGGGTTGCCATACCGCAAGCGCAGAGGCTGTTGGATGGCAGTCGTTTTTGTTGCACCAAAAGGATTGGAGGAACGATTTATCGATGAAAGCTAGCTTGCGAAGAAAGTTGATTGTCGTCATGTGTCTGCTCCTGGTTATCAGTTTGGCTGTTGTCTGCGGCGCCAGCTACTGGAGCTCTTCGAGGCTGTTGGCTTCCAGCTTGGATAAGGAAGCGGAATTGGCAGCGAACAACCTATCCATCCGTATCGACAGTTTCTTTCTGGAGAAAATTGGCGTTATCGAAACTATTGGAGAAATCATGTCGGCGGATAACGATTTTGAGCATGACCTGAAGTTGATCCAGGAAGCCCAGAAGAAAAATCCGGAGTTTGAAACGTTCTTTTTTTCCTATGATTTAAGCGGAAAAAAGGTCATCAATTTCAAAGGAGAGGTGACCAATCCTTCTGATCGTCCGCATTTTCAGGAAGCCGGCAAGGGAGAAGGGAAAATCATCGTCTCCGAGCCCGTGGTTTCCCAGCGGACGGGCAACAACATCGTGACGGTCATCGTGCCGTTGATGAAGGACAACCGCCAGTACGGCTATATTGGTTCCACCATCCCCATCAACGAAATCCAAAAAACCGTTTCCGAAGAAACATTCGGCCAAAGCGGATACGCCTTGCTGGTCAGCAAAAAAGGGACGTATATCTGGCATCCGAACGAAGAGCTGATCCTGAAAGAGTCGGTGATGAATGCGAATGTTCCCGAGCTGCAAAAGGCGTTTGAAGCGATCCAGCAGGGCAACCATGGCATCATCCAATACCAGCAGGACCAGACCGCCCACTTTGCCTCGTTTGCGAGCACCAGGCTGAACTGGGGCGTATTCATTACTGCTCCGGCCACAGAGCTGCATGCTCCTGTCAATGAGCTGTCGATCAATCTGATTGCCATCTCGGCCGCTGTATTGATCATCGGAATTTTGCTGGTGTATTTCCTGGCGAGCCGTCTGGTCAAACCGATCCAGCGTCTGAATCAAGCGGTCAATATCGTGGCACAAGGCAATCTGACTGAGACGGTGACCGTGGAAGGAAAAGACGAGATTGCCGTATTATCTCGCGACTTCAACCAAACCGTGTCCCACTTGAAGAACCTGATCGAGGGCGTCTCTTTGTCGTCCGAGCAGGTGCTGCTGTTTACGCGGGAAGTCTCGGCCGGAATTGAGCATGCGACCGAACACGTAAACCGGATTGGCGCTTCCATTGCCCAGATATCCAAAGGGGCACAGGCACAATCGAGCAGTTCCCAGGAAGTGGCCCTGTCCATGAACGAAATGGCCACAGGAATTGTAAAAATCGCGGAAACTTCCTCTCACGTCTCTGAATCGGCTCGGGAGGCAGCCCAACAGGCAGAGCAGGGAACGGCTGTCGTAGAGCAAGCCGTCCATCAAATGGGCAGCATCGGCGAAGGGACGAGCAAAGCGGCAGAGGCAATCGAGCGTCTGAACGGCCGTTCCAAAGAAATTGAGGGAATTCTCGATACCATCAGTCAGTTGACTTCGCAAATCAATTTGCTTGCGTTGAACGCATCGATCGAGGCCGCACGGGCGGGCGAGCACGGGCGAGGATTCGCCGTAGTAGCTGGTGAAGTAAAAAATCTGGCGAACCAGTCCGAAGAGTCGGCATCCAAAATCGCGCAGTTGATCGGAGAAATTCAGGAGGATACCCGACATGCGGTCGAAGTGATGAACGAGAGCAATCATAATGCGCAGGATGGCATTCAACTGATTCAGGAAGTGCGGAACATCTTTGACCATATCCTCGAGTCGTCCCGCAATGTCGCTGGACACATCCTGGAAGTGTCGGCGGCATCCGAACAGATGTCTGCAGGCTCCCAGCAGGTCAGCGCATCTGTAGATGAAATGCACCAGATCGCCAAGCGCGCTTCCGAGGATTCCCAGACCGTAGTGGAAGCTGCAGCAGAGCAGCTCCTGGCCATTCAGGACATCGCTGCCTCGGCCGAACGGTTGAATGCGGTGGCGGAAGAGCTGCGGCACGGAGTTGGCAAGTTCACGCTGTAAGACCATTCCCTTGTGAAAGGGGGGATGCGATGCAAGGGATGAAGTCGTTTGTTTGTCAGAAATAACTTCTTATCTACAACCAGGAGGAGAAACCAATGAAAAAATACGTAAAAACCATTATGGCGAGCACGCTCGCTGCTACTATGCTGATGACAGGAACAGGAGCATTTGCCGCAACGAACCAAGCAGCTCCGACTGCGGCTGCAGAAGCCGCCAAAAAACAGGAAAACAAAAAGTTTGAGTCCCGTTTGGACGCCATCATCGCGCGGGGGTACATTCTCGTGGGTACGACAGGGGACTACAAACCGTTCACATATTTGAATCCGAAAACGAACGAATATGAAGGATACGATATCGATGCCATGAAAGAATTTGCGAAAAGCCTGGGTGTCGAGGTGCGCTTTGTGCAAACCTCATGGTCGACAATGATGAACGATCTCCTGGCTGACAAATTTGATATTGCCGTCGGCGGCGTGACCCGCAACACCGACCGCGAAAAAACGGCTCACATGGGCGATCCTTACATCCAATTCGGAAAAGCGCCGCTGATCCGTGCAGCAGACAAGGACAAGTACAAAAGCATCGAGGATATCAACAAGCCATCCGTTCGCATTGGCGTAAATCCGGGCGGAACCAACGAAAAGTTCGTGCGTGAGCATCTGACCGACGCAACGGTCACGGTCGTCGAAAACAATCTCGACATCCCGGGGCTGGTCGCAAACGGTACCTATGACGTCATGATTACCGATACGATCGAGGCTATGGTGTACTCCAAGGCAGATTCCCGCCTGTATGCGGCTCTGACAGACAATCCCTTTACCAAGAGTGAAAAAGCCTATATGATCCCGCGCGGAGATTTCATTTTCGCAAGCTACCTGGATGTATGGATGGATGAAATGAAGCTGCAAGGAAAATTCGAAGAGCTGTTCCATAAATGGATTCAATAAAACAATGAACTTACAGGCTCTGTTTGGATAACCAAACGGGTCTAAAAAAGCAACCAACCTCGGCTGCAGCAGCAGAAGTTGGTTGCTTTTTTTCATACAACATGCATTCAAGTCAAGACGCGTTGCAGGAACGCCTTGGCCCGATCCGATTGCGGGTTGCGGAAAAAGGACTCTGGTTCGCCAGACTCAATGAACTCTCCATTGTCCATAAACATCACCTGATTGGCGACCTCACGAGCAAATCCCATCTCGTGCGTAACCACGATCATGGTCATATGCTCCTCCGCCAATTGCTTGATTACCTGCAGCACCTCGCCGGTCAATTCCGGATCGAGAGCGGAGGTAGGCTCGTCAAACAGCAGGATGTCCGGCTTCATCATCAGGGCACGCGCGATCGCCACACGCTGTTTTTGACCGCCGGACAGCTTGGACGGATACGCGTCTGCTTTGTCCGACAACCCGACTTTCGCCAAAAGCTCTTTGCTTCTTTTGTCTACCTCGGCTTCCGCTTCTCCTTTGACGATCCGCGGCGCCAATTCGAGATTTTCTTTTACTGTGAGATGAGGAAAGAGATTGAAGTGCTGAAACACCATTCCCATCCGGGCTGTAATCTGTTTGATCTCCTGCACGCTGGCATACTTGCCGTCCTTCACCAGATACTCGTCTCCGATTTGGATGCTCCCTGCGTCGATCTGCTCCAGGTGAACAAGACTGCGCAGCATGGTGCTTTTACCCGAGCCAGAGGGGCCAATGACCGCAACCACATCGTTTTTCTCGATCTCAAAGGTCACTTTTTTCAAAACTTCCAGATTGCCATAGGACTTTTTCAGATTTGAAACACGCATGATCGCCATATTTGCCATTCCCTCTATTCGAATTTGGATCTTCTCTCCAGCCACTTAAAGAAGAGCGTCAACAATAGCGTCATCAGCAAATAGATGACCCCCGCCACAAAGAAAGGCATGATCGTAAAGTCACGATTCACAGCTGTCTGGGCGAAGTGCAACAGCTCCGGCACCGCTACGGCGTACAGCAAGGCTGTATCCTTCACGAGTGTAATCGATTCATTCGCCACTGCAGGGAGGGCTACGCGAAACATCTGAGGCAGAATGATCTTGCGGGTCGTCTGCCACTTGCTAAAGCCCAATACCTGCGCTGCTTCATACTGACCCTTGTCGATTGCCAGCAACCCCCCGCGGAAAATCTCTGCGAAGTAAGCCGCGTAGTTAAGGATAAACCCGACGCAGGCAGCGACGAAGCGATCCATGACCAGGTACTCCCCGACGACAGGCAGAAGCGGCAGGCCAAAACAGATGAACAGCAATTGCAGCAGCAAAGGCGTACCGCGCATCACATAGATGTAGGTGTGGGCGATTGCAGTCAGTCCCTTGTTGCTGCTTTTTGCCATCAGCGTAATCAGAAAGCCCAGGGGAATCGAGGCGATGATCGCGATGAAAAACAAAAGAACAGTCATCTGCGCCCCTTGCAGCATGGGTATGGTTATTTTGATCAGATAATCAATGCTCATCCTCGCATCTCCTATTTCAAAACTTGGGCTTGCTTGACTGCTGGACAGCTCTCGCGACAGCCGGGAGCCCTCTTCTAAAAGCCGAAAGCAAAACCGGCTTTGCCCACCATCCGGTTTTGCTTACGATGTACTCATTGTCTTATTTTAACACACGATCTTCGCCAAACCATTTTTCCGAGATTTTCGCGGCAGTGCCGTCAGCATTCAGCGCGTCCAGTGCTTTTTGCAATTCTTCCAGCAGCGCTTCATTGCCTTTTTTCACGCCGATGCCGTACTGTTCAGGCGCAAGCGAATCTTCGAGGAATTTGAAGGTGCCTTGATCTTTTGCCATGTAATAGTCTGCTACGACCTTGTCAATGACAACAGCGTCGACGCGGCCAATTTTCAGGTCATTCAGAGCAAGCACGTTGTCAGCGAATTCAGAGATGGTTTTGACCTTGTCTTTGATTGGATGTGCATTCAGCGCGTCCAGTGCGGAGGACAGCTTTTGCAGACCCACTGTCTTGTCGGCCAGATCGTCGATTTTGTGCAGATCGGAGTTCGCCAACGTCACGATTACCTGTGCGTTTTCCAGGTATGGCTTGGTGAACAAGACTTTTTCTTTGCGTTCATCCGTAATTGTGTATCCATTCCAGATCAAGTCGATGCGTCCGCTGTTCAACTCGGACTCCTTGGAGCTCCAATCGATAGGCTGGAAGACGATTTCGCGTCCCATTTTCTCTCCAGCCGCTTTGGCGTAGTCAATATCAAAGCCGACCAATTCGTTGTTGTCATCGCGGAATCCCATCGGCGCGAATTTGTCATCAATTCCAATCACCAGTTTTGCTGCTTCCTGGCTCTTACCGGCTTCGGCAGGCGCATTTGCTTCGGAACCACCGGAAGCAGGAGGCGCGCTGGAACAGCCGACTACGAGTGAAAATACGGTTCCTACCATCAGACAGAGTGCTGCCAGTTTTTTCATAAATATCCCCCTCAAATCTCTTTTTATCTTATTAAAGTGGTAGTACGTTAACAAGGTATCATGATAGCACATGATTTCAAAAGAGTCGATAGGTATGGAAAAACACAGATTTTTTCGCAATCTTGCTTTTTTATTCCCCCTTCCGTACAGTGGGGCGCCCGGCGAGGTATACTGTTCGTAGAGGTGAGGCAGATGGAATTGACGAACGAAAAATGGCAGGCGATCCTTCATAACGATCCCAGCTATGACAATCAGTTTTTTTACGCTGTCAAAACGACGCGCATTTTTTGCAAACCCTCATGCAAATCCAAACCGCCCAACATCGAAAATGTGCGGATCTTTTCAGATGCAAATCAAGCGTTGGCATCCGGCTTTCGCCCTTGCAAGCGCTGCAAACCGACTGGTCAGCTATTGCCGGACAGCGACTGGGTTGAGCAGATCACCCGCTTCATCGATGCCCACTATTCCGAGAGACTGACCCTGGATAAGCTGGCAGAGATGTGCCATGGCAGCATGTATCACCTGCACCGGACATTCAAACGGATCACTGGAATTACTCCGGTTGCCTACATCCAGCAGAAGAGAATAAGCAAAGCCATGGCGTGTTTGGCTCATACCGATGCATCTGTCGCCGATATCGCCCGCTCTGTCGGCATCCCCAACACCCCTTATTTCATCACGCTGTTTCGCAAAAGCACCGGGCTAACTCCTACCGCGTTTCGTCAAAACCATCGGGAGCAGCCTGCTGTCTCTACAAATCATTGAAGCTAGCGAGGACAATAAGATGGGTTATGAACGCTTCGCCACATACCCGAAGTCCCTTCTGAATAAAGGTACGGGATTTCTGACCGATTATACCCACTCCCTGAATCCTTATACCGGTTGCTCGTTTGGCTGTTCCTACTGTTATGTGCGCCAGATGCCCGTATCGCTTTTTCATAAAAAAGAATGGGGAACCTGGGTCAACATCAAGCAGGAGGCAGCATCCTTGCTGCGAAAGGAACTTGCGCGCGCCAAGGCGAAAGGACCCGTCACGATTTTTATGTCTTCCAGCACGGACCCTTATCAGCCCGTTGAATACTCCGAGGAGGTGACACGCTCCCTATTGGCGGTCATGGCAGAAGACCCGCCTGATTTTCTACTCGTCCAAACCCGCAGTCCGCTCGTTCGCCGCGACATAGACCTGCTGCGGGAGATGAGGGACCGTGTGCGAGTCAGTTTGACCGTAGAGACGGATCTGGAGGAGATCAAGAGAGCGTTCACGCCAAATGCCCCTCCGATTGCCGCTCGCCTCAAGACTCTTGAACTTCTGGCAGCCGCGGACATTCCGACACAAGCCACCATTGCTCCGGTGCTGCCGAGCAGCGAAGCCTTTGCGCACAAGCTGCGGGCTGTGGTCGACCGGGTGTGCATCGATGACTATTTCATGGGCGACGGCAGCGGCGGCAAAAGAACCAAGAAGCTCGGCATCTCCTCTCTCTATGAGAAGCTGGGCTTGACTGATTGGTATGATCCGTCAGCCTATCAGCTCGTGTACGACAGGCTGACAGAGGTTTTTGCACCCGGGCAAGTGCTTGTCAGCCAGAAAGGCTTCGCTCCTTGACGAAAAAACCAGCCATGCTTTGGCTGGTTTTGGTTTCTTTCAGCGGACATTTTCCATTTTTTCATGCAACACATAACCATCGACGGGAGAGATATAGTAGGGGCTACCTTCACACATGAACTGGTAAAATCGCCCATACTCTCCTGGCGCATCCTCCAATTGGATCGTGTCGACATATTCGACAGTGGTTACCGGCTTTTCATAATACGGAAAGGCCTTCATGTAAACTGTCGCTTCCTCGATGGAGAGCTGGAAGCCTTGCTCCGTCAATTCTTCACGCTGCCTTTCATCCAGCAGCCATTTTCCCTCTTGATTGACGAGCGTGCTGATTTCGTAATAGCCGCTGTTTAATTCATTTGCGAACCACATCGTTTTCACCACGATCCGCTCTGCGTTCTGCTCCAGGATGGTCGTACGCGCATCCAGCGCCCCGGGCTCATAGTGAAACAGGTACAAGGCTGTCAATCCGACCCGCACCTGATAGAATTCCTCCAATTGCTCCTGAGAAATAAAATGGTCTGTCATATCGCCGGACAATTGAATGCGAAATTTTTCAAAAGGGAGTCCGGCGGCTTGAGCCGCTTCCAACCGTTCGAAGTAGCGGTTCGAGATCTCAAGCAATCGATTGGCTGCCCACTCCGCGCTTTTTTCCTCATGTACCGGGACAGGTGCAGGCCGCTCCTCTGCTGCGGGACTTGGAGAAGGCGCTGTTTCTTGAATATCCGCCCCTTGCTTTACACATCCTATCGTGAAAAAGACAAAGAAGAGTACGGCCAAGGGTATCGCTGCTCTCATGATATCCTCCACGTTTTGAGAAATGGTAGTATCATTCGAGTCTATCATTTTAGGGTTGGTCCCGTACAGAAAAAAAGCCCTCGTGGCTGCGAGGGTTGAAAAAGGTTATGAACAGTGTACAGCTGTCATTTTTGCCCAAAATCATGGATCGTATTCTCGCTACCCCACCTATTTTTGAATGGACTGGAGGACACAGATGGAGCATCAAGATTATATTCCCGTCACTTCAATCGACAGCGGTGTTGGGCAGGAGGTCAAGCCCGACATTTACTGCTTTTGCATTCAGGTCGTCAACGTCTGTTTTGTAGGCAATCCGGGAGAAAGGACGGGGTGGTTCCTCGTGGATACCGGGATGCCGAAATCCGCCGATGTTATTTTATCGGAAGCGGAACAGCGATTCGGTGCCGACCATCCCCCTGCCTCCATCCTTTTGACACACGGACATTTTGACCATGTAGGAGCCGTCCTCGAGCTGTCGCGGCACTGGGATGTACCGGTTTATGCTCACGAAAGGGAACTCCCCTACTTGACGGGTAGATCCCCTTATCCCGAGCCCGACCCCACTGTAGAAGGTGGCCTCGTCGCCAAAATGTCCCGCATGTTCCCGAATGAAGCGATCGATCTAGGGGATCGTGTGAAAACATTGCCCTCAGACGGCAGCATTCCGGCCTTGCCCGGATGGCGCTGGATCCATACTCCGGGACATTCCCCCGGACATGTCTCGTTTTTCCGAGACTCCGACCGTACCCTTATCGCCGGAGACGCGTTTATCAACGTTAAGCAGGATTCCCTGTTCAACGTTCTCCTGCAGGCCCAGGAGATCAATGGTCCACCGCGATACTTGACGACCGATTGGCAGGCGGCGCGAGAGTCGGTACGCAAACTGGAAGCCTTGCACCCCTCTGTTGCCGTGACTGGCCATGGGCCCCCTCTGTCTGGCGAGCAGCTCTCTTCAGGCCTTCGTTGGCTTACCGAGCATTTTGATGAGGTCGCCGTTCCCGATTACGGCAAATACAGCCCGGTTCAATCGTAAAAGATGTAGCCAGAAGCTAAAAAGGATAAGCCCTCTTCCGGAGGGCTTATTATTGACGCCTGAAGTAAGCAACCATATAATGGAGCGGAATCCCAATAAATGGAGGATTTCCATGAAAGTCAAACGAATCGTCGCCAATATCGAGACACATAAAATCGATGCAGCAAAACATTTTTATCAGGATGTGCTTGGCATGCAACTCCTCATGGATCACGGCTGGATTGCTACCTACGGCACGAACGAAAAGATGGATGTCCAGATCAGCTTCGCTTCACAAGGAGGGTCTGATACACCTACTCCTGATCTATCCATTGAAGTGGATGATGTCGATACTGCCCTCGAACACGTGAAAAATGCCGGATATCCGATCGAATACGGACCAGCCGACGAACCTTGGGGAGTTCGACGATTCTTCGTTCGCGATCCATTCGGCAAGCTCGTCAACATTCTTGCCCACATGCCCTCCAAGTAAGCTTCCAATGGGTTCGCCGCGGTTTTCACCTGCTGCCGCCAAAAGGAATAAGTTGCCCTTACCAGCGCACACTAAAGGAAAAATAGAGGATCGCGGGTATGAAAAAATGAATCTATATCGCAGGCTGCATTTCCTTACCTTTTGGGCTGCCACCATTTTTTTGCTGCTATTTGGCATAGGTCCGGGACCCGCTTATGCGGATACGGCGTTGCCGATCGTCGATGAGCAGGGGACCTTCTCCATAGAGATTTATCCTTTAAAACACCAATTAATCGTGCTAAAGCATGGTCAAAAGGTAAAAGCGTATACGGTCGCGGTCGGCAACCTGTCCACGCCTACACCTGTCGGCGAATACAAAATCATCTACAAAGGGAAGGATTGGGGTCCTTCCTTTGGTCCGCGGTGGTTGGGATTAAATGTTCCGTGGGGAATTTACGGCATACACGGAACCAACAAGCCCTACTCCATCGGACAGCACCTCAGCCATGGCTGCATCCGCATGTACAACCGGGATGTCCTCGAACTGTTCGATATGGTTCCGGTCGGAACAAAAGTAACGATCTACGGGCATATTTTGGGACATCCCAGCCATCACCCGAGGAATTTGGCTGAAGGGGACGTCGGCGGAGATGTGCAGCTGATCCAATCTCGTTTGAAAAGCGCAGGATATTTCCACGGAGATTGCGATGGAAAATTTCGTGCCAGTACCACGGCTGCCCTCAAAAAATTTCAACGCGACCACGGACTGCCGGAGAATGGAGTGGTTTCACTGAGGATGTACCGGGAGTTTGGACTGGTGGAATAACAGAAAAACCGCTTGGGCTTTGAGGTAGCCAAGCGGTTTCAGGCGTTTTTTATAACACTACTACCCAGTTTTGAATTTCCTTCTTTCGCTGGCCGTCAACATGTACATATCCACACCGCTCATCAGCTACCAAAGCATGAATGCAAACTACATATTTATCTTTATCACCTTTATATAATTCAGCTTGTTGATGGGCCGCTTGCATCGCTTCCTCTAGGGAATCCGTTTGCCATTCAAAATCTTGCACATGATCATCATTCCATGGTGAAAGAAATCGAAAAGTCTTTACAATATAACGTTCATCGTTGCTTTTTTCTGGTGTTCCCATATGAATGCTCCCATATCTATCCATTCGTAACCGGAATGATTGCTATTTCGAAGTCTCCTTCTCCACTTTCGATACCTTCAAGTTGAATTCTCTTTCCTGCTCCTCGATAATGGCTTTATCTTCTTCGTTATCCCTTACTACCTTTTGCGTCAGAATCGCCCCGACTGCGACAAGCAGCATGCATGCGATATAGTACCCTTTCTCATTCAATTGAAGCGAGCTCGCATTGTAAAGACCGATTGAAAACAGAAGTACGCCTGCACCTAAAGTAAAATATGCCAAGAATGTGAAGGCTGCGGTGTTGCGCTTGCGATGCTTTTGTGGATACATCGTAAACCTCCTTATGATTTATTTCTTATTAAGAACGAAAACTCCACATTCTTACATTTTAATATTTTCCCATTTTTTACACAACAAGGCCTTTCGTTCCAGGTCTTTCGTTGCATAAATCAACAGGACAATTGCTCTGATCACACGGCCCTTTTCACAAAAAGCCCAAGCACGAACGGGAAAAGCCAAAAAACTCCCCTTAATGTTCTCCCGGACAACCACTGCGGTTGACCCAAGGAACTTTAAGGGGCACATTTACATCCTTCTATTCCCTTCTCGCCTTCACGTTACCGCTTCCTTCTTCCCGAAAAACGTCTTCAACGCCTTATACACCTCACCCTTTTCCCGAATCACGCAATGCATGAATTTGGGCTCCCGGATATGGCGGTAGGCGGACATGAGGGTCGAATGGCGATTATACTGATTGACCTCTCCATATCCGAACATATTGCAGCGCTCCATCAATTCCCTCACCAGCTTGACGCAGCGCTCGTTGTCGGAGGTGAGGTTGTCGCCGTCTGAAAAATGGAACGGGTAAATATTGTACTGCGAGGTCGGATAGCGGCTGTCGATGATCTCCAGCGCTTTTTTGTAAGCAGACGAGCAGATCGTCCCCCCGCTCTCTCCTTTTGAAAAAAAGGTGTCTTCATTCACTTCCTTGGCATCCGTATGGTGGGCGATGAACACAATCTCTACCTTTTCGTACTTCGTGCGCAAGAAGCGGACCATCCAGAAGAAAAAGCTGCGGGCGATGTATTTCTCAAAAACGCCCATCGACCCTGAAGTATCCATCATTGCAATGATGACGGCATTGGAATGGGGCTTGATGATCTCCTCCCAGGTCTTGAAGCGCAAATCATCTTCGCTGATGCCCAGCTCCAGATCGCTGTAGCCGGCCAGTCCGTTGCGGCGGATCGCGGCGATCAGGGTGCGCTTTTTGTCGATGTTGCCCATCAAACCCTTTTTGCGAATATCGTTGAAGCGCGTCTCCTCGACGATGATCTGCTGTTCATCCTTCTGCTCCAGATTGGGCAGCTCCAGCTCGGCGAACAGCATCTCCTGCAATTCCTCTACACTGATCTCTGCCTCGTAGTAATCGATCCCCGGCTGATCCCCGGCTCCCTGCCCTTTGCCGGCTCCCTGCGCCGGGTCGCCGTCCTGGGCGATTACGTCTCCCACTTTGCTGTTGCCTTTGCCCTGGCCGCCGTGCTTCCCTTTGGAAAAATTGAAACGAAGGCGATACTCATCCAGCGAACGGATCGGGATTTTGATGACTTCCCGACCGTTCGACATGATGATGTTTTCTTCACTTACCAGATCTGGCAGGTTCTTTTTGATCGCTTCCTTTACTTTTTCCTGGTGCCGCGTTTGGTCCTGGTACCCTTTGCGGTGCAGCGACCAGTCTTCCCGGGAGACAATGAATGATGTCTCATCTTTCATGGCGTCTCCTCCTAGTAACTGGCGCAACCTGCGCCGAATATGTTTAACGGTTCAGCAGACTGCCGACGTAGCGAAGCAGCTCGTTGGCGCAGACTGGGCAATAATGATGCTCTTCCATGAGGCGTTTGGTCACCTCGTTGATTTTCTTCAGCTGATGCTCATCCGGCGTTTTGTTGGAGGTCGTGATTTTGACCACGTCTTTGAGATCGGCGAACAGCTTTTTCTCGATCGCTTCACGCAGACGGTCGTGTGTGCTGTAATCAAAACGCTTGCCTTTGCGCGCATAGGCCGAGATGCGGATGAGGATTTCTTCGCGGAAGGCGCGCTTGGCGTTTTCCGAGATGCCGATCTGCTCCTCGATGGACCTCATCAGGCGCTCGTCTGGGTCCATCTCCTCGCCAGTCACCGGATCGCGGAGTTTGTTCATATTGCAGTACGCCTCGACGTTGTCCAGATAGTTATCCATGAGCGTCTTGGCGGATTCCTCGTAGCTGTAGACAAATGCCTTCTGCACTTCCTTCTTGGCCAGCTCGTCGTACTCCTTGCGCGCGATGGAGATGAAATTCATATAGCGCTCGCGCTGTTCCTTGGTAATCGACGGATGCTGGTCGAAGCCTTCCTTGAGTGCGCGCAGGATATCCAGCGCATTGATGCACTCCGTATCCCGGCGAATCAAGGCACTGGAAATGCGGTTGATGACATAGCGCGGGTCGATTCCCGACATGCCTTCATCCGCGTGCTCGTTGCGCAGCTCTTCCAGATCCGAACCTTTGAAGCCCTCTACTGATTCCCCATCGTAGAGGCGCATCTTTTTCAACAGATCCGCCCCTTGCTTCTTCGACTCCTTCAGCCGCGTCAGGATTGAGAAAATGGCTGCGGAGCGAAGCGCGTGCGGCGCGATATGCACATGTCCCAGATCGGATTGCTTGATCAGCTTGGAGTAGATTTTTTCCTCGTCGCTGACCCGCAGGTTGTACGGGATCGGCATGACGATAATCCGAGACTGCAGGGCTTCGTTCTTTTTATTGGCGATAAAGGCTTTGTACTCCGATTCGTTCGTATGCGCGACGATCAGCTCATCTGCGGAAATCAAGGCAAAACGGCCCGCCTTGAAATTTCCTTCCTGGGTAAGCGACAAAAGGTGCCAGAGGAACTTCTCATCGCACTTCAGCATCTCCTGGAACTCCATCAACCCGCGGTTTGCCTTGTTCAACTCGCCATCGAAGCGGTAGGCACGCGGGTCTGATTCGGAACCGTACTTGGTAATGGTAGAAAAGTCGATGCTCCCCGTCAGATCGGCGATGTCCTGCGACTTCGGATCGGACGGACTGAACGTCCCGATCCCGACACGCTGGGACTCGGAGAACAAGATGCGGCGAACAGGGAAATTCTCAATGCAGCCGCCGAACTCCTGCTCCAATCTCATCCGGTTGTAGGGCGTCAGCTCACCCTCGATTTTGACACCCAGCTCTTCCTCTATCTCCGGCCTCAGATCATGAGGGATCAAATGCAGCGGCTCTTCCTGCATCGGGCAGCCGTCCAGCGCATAGATCGCTCCCTCATCCGTCCGCGAGTATTCCTCCAACCCCCGCTTCAGCATGGTCACCAGCGTCGATTTACCGCCGCTTACTGGTCCCATCAAAAGCAGAATTCGCTTGCGTACATCGAGCCGGCGGGCAGCGGAGTGAAAATACTCCTCCACCAGTCGTTCAATAGAGCGATCCAATCCATAAATTTCTCGACTGAAGAATTGATACGAACGAGAGCCGTCTTCATTTTCCTCGACGCCGGCGCTTTTAATCATGTTGTAGACGCGTGAGTGAGCAGTCTGGGCTATTTGTGGATTCTGGCGCACCAATTCCAGATATTCGGCAAAAGTCCCTCTCCACATGAGCTTTTCTTCTCGGGCCCGGTGTTGCGCTATTCGTTTTAAAATATCCATGCTCGTCACTCCTCCCTCATAAGCCCCTCTCTCTTCCCCCAAACGACAATGTACTTTCATGTATATGTCCGCTGGCGGTTGCACATTCACTTACACCTGTTTTCTTGCACGCTTCAGGCCATCTAGCCTTTTCATATGTGTATGCAAGCCGTCGTCGCAAGTTTCGGATTACTTCTCTGGATCTTGTATGGAGTTTTGTCGAACTTTGCTTAGGACGCCTTGTTAGCCCGTTTGCAAACAGGGCAAGCTACGCTATAATGGGAGGGAGTTTTTACGAAAGGAGCAGTCCAACATGGGTACGTTTATCGTAGGGTTGGTCTTTGCCGCGTTTTTGTTCTTCATTCTTACAGCAGGTTATAACAAAGACAAAACCTGGAACCTGTAAGACGGGCGCAAGCGCAACCGGCTTGCATCGCTCCCAGTAAAAAAGCAGGCTGCCTCATCGGGCAACCTGCTTTTTTCATTTATTCTTTGTGTCGGCTCAGCCGGCAAAAACCCCGCTTCTTCCACTGATCGCCTGATGCAGCTCCTCCAGCGTTCCCTTTTGATCCACCGGGTACGAAGGCTCTCCGCGATCCTCCATCCAGTTGGTGACGAGGAAGGTTTTCATGCCTACCTTCGACGCAACCATATCCTCCTGCATGTGATTGCCGACCATGACACACTCGGACGGCTCAACACCCAGTTTTTTGCAAATCTCCAGGTAGTAGCCCGGATTTGGTTTGGTAAAATGCGATTCCTCGTACACTGTCACCAATTCAAATTCCTCAGGATCCATTCCGATCCAGGCCAGTCGATGGTGGATGGCATCGCGCGGGAAAACCGGATTGGTGGCGACCGCGACGCGGAAGCCTTGTGCCTTGGCTCCTGCTATGATTTGCTTCGCCCATGGCGACGGATGCGTATGCTCGACCAGCTTGGGGAACTCGTCGCGATAAAAGGCGTCGAAAATGGGCCAGATCTCCTCGATATTCCATTCGCCATGCTCCCTGAAATACTCGATAAATACCTGCTCATTTGTCTTGTCTGCTTCTTGGCTTGTGATCATCGCTTTGGTCGCGTCCCAGATCAGGGCGATCAGCTTTTTCGTGTCACAGGCATCTCCTACGTAGCGGCCCAGGGCTCTCAAATACTGTTCAATAAAAGGCTCCGTCTGCATCTCCAGCAAAGTGCCGTCCAAATCAAACAAAATCGTATTGACGCTCATGTTCGTTTCCCCTTTCATGTCAGGACTTGTCCTGGTCATTGGCTACGATAATCCGGGAAATCCCAGTTGCCGCAAGCCCTCGAACAATACGATCGCCGCACAGTTCGATAAATTGACGGAGCGAGTGGCTCCGCTCATCGGGATGCGAATAGTCTGCTCCCGATAACGGTTCGTCAATTCCTCGGGCAAGCCTGTAGTCTCTTTGCCCAGGATGATGTAGTCGCCGTCCTGAAATGCGACTTCTGTATACAGCTTCTCTCCCCAGGTCTCCACGAAGTAAAATGTCCCCGCTTCGCTTCCCTGCACCTCGGCAAAATGCTCAAAAGAATCGTAATGGTGAACCTGCACGGCGTGCCAATAATCCAGGCCTGCCCGTTTCAGATAACGGTCTTCCGTCGAAAAGCCCAACGGATGAATCAAGTGTAGGTGAGCCCCTGTCGCTGCGCAGGAACGAGCGATATTTCCCGTATTGGCAGGGATGAGCGGCTCATGCAAAACAATATGTAGCGGCATGTCAGCACTATCTCCTTGGTATCCGAGCTGGTAAACAACCTCTATTATACCTAAACGCAGCTTTGAAAAGCCACCTTAGAACATTGTGGTCCACCAGCTGCAGTGGAGAGGAGGAAAAAGAGGACACGCTTCAGCCCCCTTTTTCCTCAGCCAGCTACTACTGGTCCTCCCGCTTTATTTGCGGGCTTCTCGAGAGGTTTTTATAAAAAAATGACTTAAATCTTGATGTTTTCAAATAAAAAATCCCCGCATATACGGGGAAGCATTACATAGTCTAATAGCTATCTGGCTGCCCAAGTCCCTTTCCACTCCGCCAAGGCATTGTTGATCAAGGCGGCATGATTGTGGACTACTTCCTCCGTGGAGCCTGCGATATGAGGCGTAGCCAGGACATTTTCCAGGCGGACAAGGCGCATGTCTTGTTCTTCTGGCGGCTCATGATCAAATACATCGAGTACAGCACCGCGTATTTTTTTGCTTTCAAGGATGTCAATTAGCGCTTCGGTATCGACGACAGATGCCCGAGATGTGTTCACAAATAGTGAATCCTGTGGAAGCAGCTCAAGCAACTCTCTGCTGATCAAGCGTTTCGTCTCGGGCGTGGAAGGCAGATGGACCGACACGATCTCGTTTGCCGAAAAGATCTCTTGCAAAGATGCAGGCTTGTATTGCGGAAAATCCTCGGCCGATACATACGGGTCAAAATACGAAATATCGCAGGAGAATGCCTCAAAAAGTCTAGCTGCACGTCGACCAACTGCGCCCAATCCTACAATGCCGACCTTCTTTTCAGAGAGCTGCTGGCCGCGGAATTCCTTGTACGGGTAGAGCCAGTCCGTCCAATTGCCTTCTTTCAGCCATTTTTCACTTCGGCTCGCATGCCGGTAAAAGCTGATGACATTCCCGATCAATAGCTCAGCCACTGCCTGAATATTGCGTGTTGGTGCGGTAATGAGCGGGATACCCTGTCTTCGCAACGCTTGGACATCAATATTCGAAGGGGTAGCCCGGCAGATGGCCACAAATCGCGGCTTGGGTTCCCAGGCATTGATTACATCCTGAGTTAATTCATCCAATTCGGTGATGAGCGCATCCGCCTGTGTTTCTTTGATCAACGCTGTCAGTTCAGCTGCCGTATAAGCAGCGCCACGGTCGATCCAAGGCTGGTAGATGACCGTTCCGAACCAGCTTTCCAGCTCAGTCAACCTATCAACGGGATACGGGGCTGTGACAAGAATTCGCATGCTGTGCTCACTCCTGTCCGACCAGATAGCGTTCCAGTGCTTCGATCCCTTGCTGCTCATCCGGCCCCTCTGCAATCAACACAACTTCTTCGCCTTCTTCTACTGCCAAGGTCAAAACGTTGATAATGCTTTTGGCGTTTACCAGGTTTTCGCCCTTCCCGATTCGGATATCACTCTCAAAGGAAGACGCCGACTTTACAAATTGGCTAGCCGGTCTGGCGTGAAGACCCTGCTGCAACGCAACGACTACTTTTCTCTCCAGCATGTGATTAACTCCTCTCCTTTTGCAAACCAAATCTGTTCACACATTGTAACCACAAATCATTTATCCTGTAAATCATATAATTCATATTTGACTGATCGGATTTATTTGTTTTAATATGTACACAGTCAAAAGAAAGGGATGATACCTGTGAGAACACTGAATATCTTGACAGTTTGCGGTTCAGGCACGATCAGCTCCACAATGGTGGCGCAAAAATTAAAGGAGGCTCTGGCAGCAGACGGAATCAGCATCACCACCACAGAAGTAAAGCCGACGCAAGTGTTGGGACATGTGGAGCAAGGCAACTATGATTTTGTGGTCAATACTACGCCCGTTTCCGGCAATATTCCGATCCCGGTGATTAATGGCGTCGGCTTTCTGACCGGTTTGGAAGAAGAAGAATTTTTGGAAGAGGTGCGTCAGGTCATCTCCCGGATTCTGAACAACGAAGCGAACTAATTTTTCTCTCGAGAGGAGCAGACCTCATGTTTCTTCAAACCTTGAAGGAGATTTTTGATACGTTTGGCGCCCCCATATTTGTTCCGGTCGTCATCTTCATCATCTCCCTGGCGTTGAAAGTTGAGATCAAAAAAGCATTGTACTCCGCGCTGTATGCCGGTATCGGTTTATTCGGATTCAACCTGTTGATTAATGCCTTTATCCCGATCATTATGCCCGTCGTCGAAAATATGGTGAAAAGCACAGGGGTCAGCCTGCCCGTCTTTGACATCGGGTGGCAAGCTACGGCAATCGTCGCTTACTCCACCAAAGTCGGCATGATTTTTCTTGGACTGGCGCTGGTCCTGCAAATTTTTCTGTTCTTCGTCAAATGGACGAACATCTTCCAGCCCGGTGATTTGTGGAACAACTACTCGTACATGGTGTGGGGTTCGATGATCTATCTGATCACAGACAGCATGTTCCTGTCCATCTCCTGCATGATCGTACTGAATCTTTACAGCCTTTTGTTTTCGGAACTGTTTGCAAAAAGATGGTCTACCTATTTCCAGTATCCGCGCGTGACGATTGTCCAGCTTCACCACGTGGGAAGCGTTCCTTTTGCTCTCGCGGGAAACTGGGTGCTGAACAAGCTGGTTGGCAATAAAATCAACCTCAGCCCGGAAGCGCTGCAAAAAAGACTGGGAATCTTCGGGGAGCCCATCTCTCTGGGCTTGATCCTGGGCCTCTTGCTCGGCCTGCTGGGGAACCTGAACAATCTCGGGACGATGGCAGCCTGGGGGCAAATAGCCACGGTAGGGATCGCCACAAGTGCCGTTATGGTGATCTTCCCCAAGGTATCCGGGATCTTTGCCCAAGCGTTCCTGCCGCTCACCGAGACAGCCAAGAAAAGTCTGAAGAAATCCAATTCTGCGTCAACGGACAAATCTCGGGAATGGTACCTGGGTGTCAATGACGCGATGGGGTATGGAGAAACCGCGACGCTTACAACAGGAATTTTGCTGATTCCCATCATGGTTGTTCTGGCGCTCATCCTCCCCGGCAACGAGGCATTGCCGCTGGTCGACTTGATTGCCCTGCCGTTCATGATTCAAGCTACCGTGGCGATTACCAACGGGAATATTTTCAAATCGGTCATTATTGGCGCAGTTTGGTTCAGTATTGGACTGTATGTGATTACCTTCACCGCCCCGCTCTTTACTGAAGTGGCGAAGGGCGTCGGAGTGACGATCCCTGCAGAGACCTTGTTGATCACGAGCTTTGGCATTTTGACTTCTCCCGTATCCGCCTTGATCTTCCTGGCGTTCCTTTCCCAGTCCTGGCTGTGGATCGGACTGGTATTGGTGATTTATTTTGCGGCTTACATCCTGTTCAAGAAAAATAAAGGCGCCATCACTGACTACATCGAGCGCAGCGCTTTACTGGATGGCAACCGCTTGCCAAAAGATGAGAATACGGAAAAAGGAGCGTATTCATGATTCGTCCTGAATTTGTCGTACTTCAATCGCAAGCAAACAGTGCGGAAGAAGTCATTCGCGAGTTGAGCGAGCTTTTTATCCGCCATCAGATCGTAAAAGACAGCTATCCTGCAGCCGTACTGGAACGCGAACGCGAATACCCTACGGCCTTGCCTGGCAAAGGATTCTACGTAGCTATTCCCCATACAGACAGCAGTCATGTGATCGAATCTGGCATTGCCGTTGCAACCCTGCAGACGCCTGTGCGATTCGGCTTGATGAGTGACCCTGCCGTACAGGTCGACGTTTCCCTGGTCTTCTTGCTCGCCGTTGCGGACCCTCGCGAACATTTGGTTTTGCTCAAACATCTCATGGGAATCTTGAGTGATACCGAGCTATTGCACAAGGTCCTAGGGTCGTCTTCTGCCGATGAAATTTTGGATGCCCTGCAGTCAAACTTCGCGTAAATAAACCTAAAAAACCTGTCGTCCTTCGGTAATGCAAAAGGAAACGGCAGGTTTTTTTATTGTACCCATTTGTTGTGTAACGAAAGGGTCCCCTGCTGCATCTAAGGTAAAATGCCTTCGGGTTAAAAGAGGAGTTGAATGACAGATGACACGAGCGCTTACCTTTCGTCTGATTACGCATCTGGTCAGTCTGATCTTTGTGGCTTTGGCCATGCGTTGGATGTGGAGCGACTACTTATCATTTCCCCCCATGGAAGCCACCAGCATGATCCTGGGGTACATCTCCTTTCTCCTAATCGGCTTGACGCTCTTGATCGGCCCCTTGTCGGCATGGCTGCCATCACGCTTTGGAGCAGCTTGCTTGTCCATTCGCCGCGACCTGGGAATCTGGGCCGGGATCACCGCGATATCGCATGTCGTACTGGTCTTGATTCTTTTCTCGGGAGTACCGCGGCTGATGATCCTGCAAAGCAACGCGGATAGCCCCCGGTCAGGCTGGCTCGGTCTCTTTTTCCAAAATTACGAATCCTTCTACGGATGGCCGATGCCTCGCTTGTCGCTGATTGGGATTGCGAACTATCTGGGACTGATTTCGATTTTATACGTCACAAGCTTGCTCTTCACCTCTTCGGATGGAGCAAAAAAATGGTTGGGTGGCTCTACGTGGAAACGGCTCCATCTGGCAAATCCGTTCGTCTTCATTCTCGTTGTCCTGCATGGATTGATCTATATCCAATCCGTCAAAGGCGAGCCACACACCCTATCCGACATCCTGCTTTTTGCCTTCGCCGTCTGGATCGTCCGTGTCATGACATTTTGGCGCACGGTCTGGCACCGTCGACGCTGACATCGCTGCACTACCTATACCCCTTGGATATGAAAAAACGCATAGCGAATCTGAGGGGTGTAGGCGGTCGAATCCTCATACGCCCAGTAACGCAACCTGCTGTCCGTCGTATGGGCATTGACCAGCGGCATGTTGTCCCAATCCTTGGCGACGACAATCGTATTATGCTGGAAGCGTCCGTCTCCGTTGAAGTCATAGCAAATAATATCACCTGGCACTAGTTCTTCGGGCGAGTTGACTGTAACTGCCCGCATCGGCTCTCTGCCTGATTTGAGCAGCAGATACAGGCTGTGCGCTACCGACCAGCTATAGCTCCACTCGCTGCCTTTTCCTGTCCGAATCCACCAGCCCTTGGTCTTCTCTTTGGAAAAAAGCATCGGGATTCCCCCAGCGTGCAGGCATTGCGAGATAAAATTGGTGCAGTCGTCATTGAAACGGGGGTAGACCGGATTGGTCGTGTCCCAGTATCGCTCGGCGTACTCCACAGCCTTACGTGCATTGTACCCTTTGGCACCGTACACCACCATGAGCGGTTTGGCGTCCGTATCCCCTTCCTGAACATCTGCTTCCCGTTCCTTTTTATTGGCCTCCATATTCGCTTCCTTTAGGTCTCCCTCCCATTCGCGAGTCTCCGCGATGACCCACGAACCATCTGCTACCTTGTTCAAGCGCAGCGTCATTACACGAGTGCTAGCCTCTTCATGCCGCTGATTTCCGATCCGGTAATGGCGCGCTCCACGCCAGACCAAGCTCACTTCCAACGTTTTTTCCGTCTCCATCCAGCACAATGGTATGACCCGTCCGCTCACCGCATAGATTTGTGCCCCTCGGCTTACTGTCTGACTGTATTCACGCGTCAGACGTTCCCACTCTCCTGTCTTGTCTTTCCCGTCCTTGCTAAAAAAAGAGGCTAATCGTTCAATCTTGCCGTCCATCCACGACCAATGAACAGCATCGAAGTACTTTTGGATAAATCCCTTCCAGTCCATCTGCCGCTTCCCCTCTCCTTTCCGATTCACATCTCCGCCTGGCTGCTGTCAGCTTTCATATAGCAGAATATGTAAGGGAAAAGCCTTTCAGAAGAAAAAGCCACCCGAATTAACGAGTGGCTTGATTGGAAGTATGGGGCAAAGTAAGCAGTACCTTTTCCAAAGCGAGCAGATGTTCCTTGATCGACAGGCCGCCTCCATACCCGACCAAAGCGCCGTTGGACCCAATCACGCGATGGCACGGAATAATGACAGGTATCGGGTTGCGGTTGTTCGCACCGCCAATTGCTCTGACCGCTTTCGAGGCACCGATCGCCAAGGCAATATCTTTGTAGGAGCGCGTCTCTCCATACGGGATGCGACTCAACTCCGTCCAGACCGCTTTTTGAAACGGCGTTCCATGCAAGACATAAGGCAAGTCAAACGTTTCTCGCTCTCCTGCAAAGTACTCCTGCAGTTGTTGTTTTACCTGCCCGTTGGATTCATCGTCACGCGTGATTGGCATGCCGAGAAAGTGCTTTTTGCTCCAACGCTGCAGGGACGGCAGACTGTCCGGCTCTTCACCAAACTCGATAAAGCATAATCCCTCTGCCGTAGAAGCCAGCAACAACGGTCCAATGGGCGAGTCCATCATGGTATAACGCAATGTATTCGTCATCCAACCTACCTCCTGCTCCCAAAGATTCCTTCTCCTTCTCGTACACTTCCCGTACAGTCAGCGCGCTGCTGTCAGCATGTCCAATCCCTTGTCGATCTCCTGCAAGACTTCAGGGGAGTCATCCCGATCTTTCGCCTGAAGAAGTGCGGTATGGGCATCCTCTCCGCCGATTTTGCCCAAAGCCCAGGCAGCCGTCCCGCGGATAACAGGTCGCGGGTCGTTTTCCAACAATCGGACGAGGTGCGACACAGCCGAGCGGTCCTTGAAGTGGGCAAGTGCCAGGATCGCATTGCGCTGAATCGGCTTTTTCCCCCGCCACGACGAGGAAGAGATCCCGAACTTCTCTTTGAATTCCTTGTTGCTCATCTCGAGAAGCGGGATGAGCAGAGGCTTGGCTACCTCCGGATCAGGCGTAAACTCTGCATGATTCTGGAAGTGAATGCCGCGGTTTTTCGGGCATACGGTCTGGCATGTGTCACATCCGTAGAGACGATTTCCGATCTTGGCCCGAAATTCGTCCGGGATGAAGTCCTTTACCTGTGTCAGGTATGCGACACAGCGCTGCGCGTTTAATTGCCCGCCCTGCACCAAAGCGCCTGTAGGACAAGCGTCTACGCAGATGTTGCAGTCTCCGCATCCTTCTTCTACAGGTTGATCGGGGGGCAGCGGCAGATTGGTCACCAATTCCCCCAGATAGACCCAAGAGCCGAATTCAGGTGTAATCAGCGCGCAGTTCTTCCCTACCCAGCCCAATCCGGCTCTCTCGGCTACGGCCCGATCGGAGAGCGCACCTGTATCGACCATGGACTCGATTTTCGCTCCCGGCTCCAGCTCCTGAATAAAACGGCTCAGCTTGTCCATCCGGTCGCGCAGAACATGGTGGTAATCCGTGCCCCATGCCGCTCGGCACAGAATGCCGCGATATGCTCCTGGCTCCGATTTTGGCGGGTTCTCCAGCTTGGATGGGTATGCCAAAGCAATAGAGATGAGCGATCTTGCCCCCTCCATAATGCGCTGTGGCTGCGTTCTTTTATCGAGATCCGGCTCCTCAAAACCAGATTCATATCCCTTCTCCCGGTGCTCAACCAGCCGCTCGCGAAGCTCCACGAACGGGTCCGCGCTGGCAAAGCCAATCTTGTCTATTCCGATCTTACTGGCATACTCCTTGATGGCCTGCTTCGTCTGTTCCCAGTATTGCTGGTCGCTCACAGCTGTCTGATCGCTCCTGTCGCCAGCTCGTCACAGCGGTTGTTCCACTTGTTGTCGGCATGGCCTTTTACCTTGACGTATTCTACCTTGTGAATATCCATTAAACGAAGCAGTTCCTTCCATAAATCCTGGTTCTCCACCGGCTGTCCCTTGCTGTTCTTCCAACCATTCTTCAGCCAGCCTTTGTACCAGCCCTGCTTAAAACAGTTGACCAAATAAGCGCTGTCACTGTACAACGTAACCTTGCAAGGCTCTTTTAATTGGGAAAGGGCCTCAATGGCAGCTCGCAGCTCCATGCGATTATTCGTCGTGTCAGGCTCGGCTCCGGACATTTCCTTGATGTGCTGCCCGTACATGAGGACTGCGCCCCAACCACCAGGTCCTGGATTGCCGGAACAAGCTCCGTCTGTATAAATCGTAACTTCACGCATCGTCATCTCCAGGGAATCCCTCCTGTTCTCTTCTATTGTAACGAAGGTTAGTCGCTTCCACAAAAAAAATTTGGTATACTACCAAAAATAGGTTCGGAGGAATGAATGTTGGTACAAGTACATATGGATGCATCCATTACGGAACGTCTGCCTCAGATATCCCTTGGTGTTTTGCAATATCGCGGCGTGACTGTCAGCGACTCGCCCAAAATGCTGCAGGGACGCATCAATTTCTTTGTGGAAAATCTGCGGCTCGAGCATGAGCTTGCCCGTTTGACAGAGATTCCCGGTATTCGCGAATGGCGTGCTTGCTTGAAGAAAGCGGGCACCGATCCTTCACGCTATCGTCCGTCAGCGGAAGCCTTGCTGCGCCGATTGCTCCAGGGCAACCCGTTCTTTTGGGTAAACAGCGCGGTAGACGTCAATAATTTTTTCTCCGTGCTGCACGCCTTGCCTCTCGGAATATATGATGCTGCACAGATAAAAGGCGATGTGTCTTTTCGGCTTGGACATGCCGAGGATCGCTACGAAGGCTTGAACGGCCGCGAAGTGAGCATGGAGAACAAGCCTCTGCTGGCAGATGGTCTCGGCGCTTTTGGCAGCCCGATCGTGGACTCCAAGCGTACCTGCGTCACTGAGCAAAGCCGTGATTTGCTGCACGTCATCTTTTTCCACGACCAGATTGATTCCGCCCAAAAAGATGAGATCCTCGGCTCTGTCGGACGCATGTTTACAGAGATCAACGGCGGAGAGCTGGTGTATTCCAGTATTGTATCCACGTAAGAAGGATAGCCCAACTTCGGCTGTCCTTCTTTTCGGGCAAAGAATTTGTAAGAATGTTGGGAAGGAGTCACTTTCATGCCAGATATGGAGTTTTTAAAAAATTTCCCTTTCTTTGAGCATTTGAACGAGCAGGAACTCGAAGATATTGCTGCCGTCATTACGACGAAGGTGTATAACAAAGGGGTCAACCTTTTCTGGGAGAATGAAGTAGGCAATGAGTTGTTCATCATCCAGTCAGGGGCAGTTAAAATCTTTCGGCATCAGGAAGGGCGAGAAATTATATTGACATTGTTTCGCCAAGGAGACTTTTTTGGCGAAATGGTCCTGTTTGGCGACGAGAAGGTACGCTCGGCTTCCGCCAACACGTTGGAAAAGACGACTGTCTATATCCTGAAAAAGGAACACTTCCTGCAGCTTCTCAACAAAAATCCGAACATCTTCATCAAGATCCTCAACACGGCACTAGAACGACTCCGCCAAGCGAATGAACAAATCGCCAACCTCTCCATGACTTCCGCCTACGCGCGTATTGCACGGCTGTTGGTCCGTCTGACGCAGTCCCCTGAAGCAGACCGCGTCCTCGGATTAAAGCTGACTCATCACCAAATGGCCGACATGACGGCTACCGCCCGTGAGACTGTAACCAAAGTTTTGTCTGACATGCAGAGCAAAGGGTATATTCGGATCGTGAATCGGCAAATCCACATTACCGATCTCGAAGGACTGATGACTGCTGCCGGACTGGAGTAAATCTGTGGCCTCAACACAAAAGACGGCCGTCATGCAGCTTGACCGTCTTTTTGTTCATTCGATTCCTTTGGTTTGCGAAAAACAATGTGCTCGAGAACCAAACAGACCAAGACACCGAGCAATAGCCCATTGCCAAACAGGAAGCTGATCATCGGCGGCATTTGCTGCCAAGCGCTGGCAGGAACGAACATGATGCCAATCCCGACGAGCAAGGAGCTGCCTCCAACTGTAAGTGTCCGTTCGTCCATTTTCAGGCTGGCGTAATCCTTCAAGCCAAAACCCAGCAGTTTGGTGTAGGTGATGAACATCGCCGCGTATGCGACTGGTGTAGGCAAGGCGGACAGGAAATGAGAGATCGCAGGGAAAAGGCCGATGACCATGATCCCCGCCATGGCCAGCATAAATGGCAAGCGGGAAGCCATGCGTGTAGTTTGAATCACCGCCGCTGCCAGAGAGAGCGGTATCATCCCCACTACCCCGGACAGCCCGGAGAGAATGTGGGATACCCCTGTAAAAACGCCGCCGCGATTGTACTGCTTCGCTGTCGGTTCTGTCTGCGTCGCTTTTCCCATCACAACAATACTGGTCACCAGATTGGTCAAAAGGACAAATCCCGTCAGCACGCTTGTCAGGACGATTCCCCAATCCCACCGGGGAGCTCCCCAGAAAAACAGCGAGGGCCATTCAAACACTTGATGCGAAGGGCGCACCGGTTCCGTCCAGCCCATGACAGCATACAGGAGCCAGCCCGCTACCATTCCGAACAAGACAGCAAAACTGGAGAAACGCTCCAACCTTGTCAACCAGATGACCAATGCGACGATCCCAACAGAAGTTATTGCGACTCCTGGCTGTACCTCATGGGAGTGCTGAAATCCAATCCCCATCATACCTGTCAGGATGTTGCTGCAGAGCGAGATCGCAAGCAAAATCATATATGTGCCTGAAACAATCGGGGTAAACCATTTTTGCAGCTTCCCGACCCAGCCTAATCCACCAAAGATCAGAAAGAGAATCCCCGCTATGATCAGACCAAGCTGGAAGGATTGTCCTATTTCTTGCGGATGCAAGCCCACGCTGGTTCCAATCTGCGCCAAAATGATAAAAATTCCCCACCAAAGTCCCGCGGGCCCTTCCATCATCGGGTAGCGGTGCCCCATCCAGATTTGCAGAAATGAGGCCAAACCAATGTAGAACATGGTCTGCTGCATCAGTTTTCCAATCTCATCGGGCTGGAGTCCATATATATCTCCAATCATCAAGGGAACTGCCACACTGCTTGATACTGTCACAATCATCCATTGCAGGGCTGACAGCAGCGTTGTGCCCATAGGCGGCTTGTCATATATGCCGTATCTCATCTCAACCACCTCTTTTTTCTTTCAGCATTTCGTTTGGGCTTGGGCTAACGCCTTTATTCGACCTACGTACTTACTATGCACGAAACTCGGTTTCTATTCTAGATTTTCATGTGTTTTTGATCCAAAACAAAAAAATTCTGATCATCAAGGAATTGACGATCAGAATTTCTTTTTTACCTATAGTGTGAGTTGCACTATAGGAATCCTCTCAATACTAATATTCAAGAGTTCTCGCCATCTTTGCTTCCGTTCGAGGTATATTTACAACTCAAAAATAAATAAAGTCCTTTAGGCTTATATGCGTAAAGGACTTCGTCATTAATGTATGGTGCCGGTGAAGGGACTTGAACCCCCACGGTTTCCCTCACGATTTTGAGTCGCGCGCGTCTGCCATTCCGCCACACCGGCCTATTTACTTGGAGGAGGCACCCGGATTTGAACCGGGGATAAGGGTTTTGCAGACCCGTGCCTTACCACTTGGCTATGCCTCCAGATATGGAGCGGACGACGGGTCTCGCTTCTCTGGCGCCTCTGCGTCGATACGCTTCCAAGACAAGCCAGATCAGTAGTACCCGAGCAACCTGCTTCCTGTGTGTCTTCAAGGGTGAACCCGGAACGGGTGAGAGACCTGAAGAACTTCTATGGAGCGGACGACGGGTCTCGAACCCGCGACCTTCGCCTTGGCAAGGCGACGCTCTACCAATTGAGCTACATCCGCATAAATGGCTGGGGTACTAGGATTCGAACCTAGGAATGACGGAGTCAAAGTCCGTTGCCTTACCGCTTGGCTATACCCCAACATGGTTTCCCCAAGGATGAAAATGGGGCGATCGATGGGACTCGAACCCACGAATGCCGGAGCCACAATCCGGTGCGTTAACCCCTTCGCCACGACCGCCATACTATGAAATTTGGAGAGATTGGCAGGGGCAGTAGGAATCGAACCCACACCAAAGGTTTTGGAGACCTTCGTTCTACCGTTAAACTATGCCCCTACATGGTGGCTCGGGACGGAATCGAACCGCCGACACGAGGATTTTCAGTCCTCTGCTCTACCGACTGAGCTACCGAGCCATAATGTACTTCGTACTCGCCATTTAAAAAGAATGGCGGAGCTGACGGGACTCGAACCCGCGACCTCCGGTGTGACAGACCGGCGTGAACTCCAACTTCACCACAGCTCCATACATAAGAAAAATTGGTTGCACCCAAGGGCACTACCCTCTCACTTGAGCAAGAAGAAAATTCAACGTAGTACAAGTGAAAAATTTGGTTGCGGGAGCAGGATTTGAACCTGCGACCTTCGGGTTATGAGCCCGACGAGCTACCGAGCTGCTCCATCCCGCGACGATCAGGACATTGTCCTTAAGATTGCTATCCACTTTTTAAAAGGTGGTGGAGGCTGACGGGATCGAACCGCCGACCCTCTGCTTGTAAGGCAGATGCTCTCCCAGCTGAGCTAAGCCTCCAGAAACCCCAAAAAGTTGTTGGGGCCCCCGCAAAGTACTCGGTGTTGCTACAACGCATCCACTTCACTTTGTGGGGTAATATGGTGACCCGTAGGGGATTCGAACCCCTGTATGACAGCGTGAAAGGCTGCTGTGTTAAACCGCTTCACCAACGGGCCAGATGGCGGATGGAGTGGGATTTGAACCCACGAGACGAGTTGACCCCGCCTACACGATTTCCAATCGTGCTCCTTCGGCCGCTCGGACATCCATCCATATATGGCTCCTCGGGACGGACTCGAACCGCCGACCGATCGGTTAACAGCCGATTGCTCTACCAACTGAGCTACCGAGGAACAGTGAAAGGATTTATTCCTTCAAAACTGAATCTGCATGAATGCTTGGATGTGTGGATAAGTCCTCGACCGATTAGTATTCGTCAGCTCCACGTGTTGCCACGCTTCCACACCGAACCTATCAACCTCATCGTCTATGAGGGGTCTTACCAGCTTGCGCTGTGGGAAG
>Ga0182742_1000527_pt1 | contig 59727 bp, 59 predicted proteins | sample eDN5th37CBELigMG_FD_128880 | JGI IMG/M metagenome (GOLD analysis project Ga0182742, IMG submission 128880) | Enriched Miracle-Growth compost microbial communities from Emeryville, California, USA - eDNA 5th pass 37_C BE-Lig MG (version 2)... ...
CAAATTGAGCTTTTTTTGCAAGAAATTTCGAAAAAACCGAACGAAGTGCTTCGAAGAGTCGGGGCCTCGTAAATGTTAAAAAATTAAGTCGGACTTATATATATAAGTCCGATTAAATAATTTGACATTTTAAATGTCTGCCTGAATTTCTACAAAATACTTTAAAGTAAGGTACATCAAGGGAGGAGAGGTATTTAGGAAATCAAATCAAATGCTAAAAAATTAAGTCGAACTTATATAGCCTAGCTTATGTTAAAATTTTATTTTTAATAAGCTTAATGATTGCAAATGATTTTGACTACAGGTTAAAATGTTGTACACAGGAAACTTTTTCGGATTAAGGCATATGTTATAACAGGTAATTTTTTTTATGATAAAAGTTGCCCTTGTGAAACATATTTTATTTAGCCCAAAAGCTCGGTTGAAAAGGAGAGGGAATAGATGACTGAAAATGTATTATTTGCATTAGGGCTTACGCTGTTTGCAGGCTTAGCTACAGGCATTGGCAGTATATTAGCCTTTTTTACGTCAAGGACAAATACGAAATTTTTGTCCTTTGCATTAGGTTTTTCCGCTGGTGTGATGATTTATGTTTCTATGATTGAAATATTTATTAAAGCAAAGGATGCCCTAATTCATGCAATGGGAAATGTGACTGGGAACTGGGCAACGGTCGGAGGCTTCTTTGGTGGAATCCTTTTGATTGCATTAATTGACAAATGTATTCCAAAACAAAGTAATCCTCATGAGTTAAAACGAGTAGAGGAAATGAAAAAGCCAGAAAATCCTGCAACTGACCCTGCACTTTTAAAAATGGGAACATTTACAGCGCTTGCGATTGCCATTCACAACTTTCCTGAAGGGATAGCAACTTTTACGTCAGCCATACAAGATCCGGCGTTGGGAGTGGCCATTGCAGCTGCCATTGCGATTCATAATATACCTGAAGGGATAGCGGTATCTGTACCTGTTTATTTCGCAACTGGAAGTAAGAAAAAAGCATTTAAGCTGTCCTTTTTATCAGGTTTGTCAGAGCCAATTGGTGCTTTTCTCGCTTATTTAGTGCTCATGCCTTTTTTAAATGATATTATGTTTGGTATTATTTTTGCGGCTGTAGCAGGGATTATGGTCTTTATATCTCTTGATGAATTACTGCCGGCAGCAAAAAAATATGATGAAGCACATACCTCGATTTATGGATTAATTGGTGGTATGGCGGTCATGGCTTTAAGTCTATTATTATTTTTGTAAAAAAAAGTCCTAATTAGGACTTTTTTTTATGCTTTTATTTTCTTTATATATGGCTTAGCTTCTTTACATAAAAATGTATTTTTTCGTAATCCAAGGTAAAAATACAAAAGAGAAATGAACGATAGCTAAGGAGGAAATAAAATGAAACTAAAAGCTTTATTAACATCTATCTTTTTAGTAGGCTTATTAACTGCTTGCGGCGGCGGTAATGATGACCAAGCGGCAGAAGAAAAAGATCAAGCAGCAACAGAGAATGAGGAACAAGCTGCAGAAGAAACCGATGAGAATGCAGCAACTGAAGAAGATAAAGATAAAGATAAAGAACAAACAACAGATGCCTTAACAACAGCTTCTATTGTAAATGAACCGGAAGCATTCAAAAAAGCTGTAAGTGAAGAAGGTACATGGATTGTTGCAATTCTTGAAGATATGGCGATTGATGAAGAAGTGTTGGTTGCAGGTGAGTTCCATGATAAAAATGATGCGACAAAGGATGTATACCGTAAACTAGCATTATATACACAGGATGAAGACCATAACATCACGGCTTCATTTACATTAACCGTCCCTAAACTCATCGTACAAAGTCCTAACTTTAAAATCCAAGGCGGTACGGTAAAAGGGGATGTATTAGTTGAAGCACAAGGTTTTTCGCTAGATAAAACGGCTACCATTGACGGAAATCTCATTTTTGCTAATGAAGATGTGAAATCATCGGCTATCATTGACGGTAAAGTAACAGGTTCCACTGAAACGAACAATCAATAAATGACAAAATGACGCGTGCAAATAGCATACGTCATTTTGTCATTTATTGAGGATTTTTACCATAAAAAATGTGAATTTAGTATGATCATTAATTCACAAAATATACATATGCAATACCTCTATTAATAATCAAAGTATGATAAATTGGTTGCAGGAACTACTTTTAACAGCCTAGGAGGAAAAGCATATGAAATTTAAACTATTGTTAGCATCTACAGTATTAGTAGGGACTTTAGCTGCGTGTGGAGCGGAAGAAGAGAAACCAGCTGAGGAAACAGCAAAAGAAAAGTCAGAAGAGAAGACAGATGTAGTAACGACAGCGTCTATCGTAAATGAAGCGGATGCACTAGTAAAGGCTCTTAGCGCAGAAGGAACATGGATTGTTGCCACTCTTGGTGATATTACTGTCGATGAAGAATTGGTTGTAGCTGGCCAATTCCACAATAAAGGAGATGCAGCACAGGATATTTACCGTAAGCTTGCTCCATATACGCAAGATGAAGACCATAATGTACTTGAAAGATTTACTATCACTGTACCAAAAATGACTGTACAGTCTGAGAATTTCAAAGTACAAGCTGGTACTGTAAAAGGTGACGTTTATGTAGAAGCGAAAGGCTTTACATTAACTGCTGATGCTACAATTGATGGAAATGTTTATTATGCAAGTGAAGACTTAAAAGCTTCTGCAGTTATTGAAGGTAAAGTAACCGGAGCTCAAGAAGTAGGAGCTGCTTCTGATGTTGTTACAACGGCATCTATTGTAAATGAAGCAGATGCTTTAGTTGATGCATTAAGTGCAGAAGGAACATGGATTGTTGCCACATTAAACGATATCACAGTGGATGAAGAAATTGTTGTCGACGGTGAATTCTATAATAAAAATGATAAGAGTCAAGGGATTTATCGTAAGCTTGCTCCGTATACACAAGATGCCGACCACAAGGTACTTGAAAGATTCACAGTCACCGTGCCAAAAATGACTGTGAAATCTGAAAACTTCAAAGTACAGGCTGGTATTGTAAAAGGTGATGTTTACGTTCAAGCAAAGGGCTTTACATTAACTGCAGATGCTACAATTGATGGAAATGTATATTTCGCAAGTGAAGATGTACAAGCTGCAGCTGTAATGGAAGGTAAAGTAACTGGAGCAACAGAAGTAAAAAAATAAACCAATAGCTTAAAAAACAGCATTCTGTTCATATAAAGACAGAATGCTGTTTTTTATTTCTTTTTAAGCTGTGTTTATGAACATGGTTGATTTTTGACTTATCCATATCATTTGTTAACAGAGTCTTTTTTAAGAATGGATAAGACAGATAATGATAATTGGAGAATCATTCCACTCATTTTCATCTGTGTTGGATGGAAATATAATAATGCCACTCTAAAAAAAGGGGCAATGTGATGTTTACATTTAGGAGGATGATGATGGGTATACTTAGCGGAAATCCAAAAGAAGAGCCAATGCATTATGGCGAGGTTTTTGCCTTATGGACACATTTAAATGCGGCAAAGGCGATGGTGGCAGCTTATGAAACGCTCTCAAATCATATTGGTGATGAGGAGTTAAAAAAACTAGTCGAGGATGTAATTGAGAACGGTACAAAAGCTGAGATTGAAGAAGTCGAAATCGTTTTAAAAGAAAATGGAGTAGGACTTCCTCCAACACCACCGGAACGTCCAAAGGCTTGTTTGGAAAATATTCCGGCTGGTGCACGATTCATGGATCCGGAAATTGCTAATAAACTTGGTGTAGATCTTGCTGCAGGACTTGTCAGCTGCAGTACTGTCATGGGTCAGTGCATTCGCGAGGATATTGCGATGATGTATGGGCAATTCCATATGAAAAAAGCGCAATATGCGGCGAAAACGCTAAGGCTTTTGAAAGAAAAAGGCTGGCTCGTACCGCCTCCGCTTCATCTTGACAAAGCAGAATGTTAATAAAAGGTGGTGCTTGTCATATCAAAAGCAGGTGAATTCCAAAATAAAGAACAATATATGATGCCAAATGCCTTAAAACGGCAAAAGAACTTCTATTACCGTGTAGGCTACACATCAACGACTGGAAATGAAACGAATGGGAAGGAAGAGCCTGGTAAACGCTCCGATTTAGAAAGTTAGATCTACTACTAAAATAAATGATCATTTAGGGTTAAATCATCTATGCATATAAAAAGAACGCTTGATAGCTCCATCAAGCGTTCTTTTTATATGCGTGATATTAATGTTGTTTGTTTGGCAGTTTACCGCTAGGATTCCCTCTTCCTTGGCGTTTGCGATTTTGTTCATCTTTTTGTTGTTTTTCGTGTAATTTTTCAACAAATTGATTGGTATTCTCCATTTAAATCCCTCCTTTATTACAGCGCTAGTTGTTACTTTCTCCATTTACTTTAAAAAGATGTATAGAAAAATGGTAAACAATCTTTTCATCAATTCAATAAACAAAAACTTTCACAAACATTCGGATAACAAAGAACATGAAGTTATAGTAAAATAAGAATATGGAGTCAAGAAGTCAGGAGGTTACTAACGGTATATATGAAAGGACATTATAAATTCATTAGTGTGATGCTCATTTTTGGCAGTATTGGTATTTTCGTAAAGAATATTCATCTTTCTTCAAGCGAAATTGCTCTTCTTAGAGGAATAATGGGCGGACTATTCCTACTAGGTGCGAGTTTTCTTGTTAAACAACGGATATCATTTAAGGCAATGAAAGCGAATCTTTTCTTGTTGTTTTTATCAGGGGCAGCGCTAGGCTTTAATTGGATTTTTTTATTTGAAGCTTACAGATATACAACGATTTCGAACGCAACCTTGAGTTATTATTTTGCTCCCATATTCGTCATGATTCTTGCGCCCGTTATTTTGAAAGAGAAATTAACAACAGTGAAAGTGGGCAGTATTATAATCGCTATGATTGGATTAGTTCTCGTTGTGGATACCGGTGGAGCCAGCGGGGGAATGTTTGGACATACAGTTGGTATTTTATATGGTCTTTTAGCCGCAGCTTTATATGCGAGTGTTATTTTAATGAATAAGTTTATCAAAAATTTATCCGGCTATGAAACCACGTTAGTCCAATTATGGGTTGCTGCACTTGTGCTTCTGCCATATGTGTATATGAAGGAACAATTTGATTTTTCAGGTATAAATACTCAATCTCTTCTATTTATTTTCATTATTGGTATTGTTCATACTGGTATTGCATACTTTATCTATTTTGTTTCCATAAAGGAGCTTAAGGGACAGACGATTGCCGTTCTAAGCTATATTGATCCGATATCTGCCGTTGTCATGGCTGCGATTTTTTTGCATGAAAGCATGAGTAGTATTCAAATCTTTGGGGGACTGCTTATTTTATCTTCAACATTTATAAGTGAAAGGTTCGATAGGAAGCTTCAAAGCACAGATAAGATGAATACATAAATATTAATAATGACTATTAGCATACTGTGCTAAATACAAACATTAAATTCTCTGTATTTGTACTGCAATAGAAGGAGATTGGAATAGATTCAAAGCGAACAGCAGCAAGACCATGCTGTTCGCTTTGTTCGTGTATGACAATAGTGTTTATTTTTTTACATAATAAAATTATGGTTAACTCATTGAATGAAAAGAACATTATGTGTTAATTACATACATATTTATTATAAAAGTCCCCTCCCAGCAACGTATTCAATCTTTAAGACTTCACTCGACCACTGCTGTAAAATGAACTAATGCCATTGCCCTATTTCCTATGGTAAAAGCCCATTCTCTACACACTTACCTAAGAACTGAATAAATTATCTTAGACATATAGAGGAGGCGCATTCCCAATGGAATTTTTACAATTGCCAAATAGGACCTCAGGAAACCGGAAGTTTGGACTAACATCAATTATTGATAAAGGTACTCCACTTGGAGAATTAGAACATATACTTAAAGATTATCATCACTTTATTGATATTGCTAAATTTGGAATGGGAACTGCTTATGTGACTCCTAATCTAAAGGAAAAAGTAAATTTGTATAAGGAATATGGAATTAAGCCCTATTTTGGAGGCACCTTATTTGAAAAGTGCTATGCCCAGCAAAAAATTTCAGAATATCTCAAATGTTTAAAGGAGCTGGACATTGAATGGGTAGAGGTATCAAATGGTACGATTGATATTACCCTCGAAGAAAGACTTGACATAATTAAAAGGATAAAAAATGATTTTTTTGTCATTGCCGAGGTTGGATCGAAGGATTCTAATCAAGAAATGCCGATTGGAAAATGGCGGGAAGAAATAACAACGCTATTAGATGTCGGCTGTGAATATGTAATTACAGAGGGAAGAGATTCGGGTACCTCTGGAATCTATGATCAAAGCGGGAGCTTGAAAGCAGATTTAATCCGTCAGCTGGTAAAAGGCATCGACAGTACAAAGATTATTTTTGAAGCTCCAACAATGAAGCACCAATGCTTTTTTATCAATGAACTTGGTGCAAACGTTAATTTGGGGAATGTAAATATTAAAGACATATTATTATTAGAAACCCAGAGATGGGGTTTGAGAAGTGATACGTTTGGTTTGGGGGATTGTGTATGCAAGCTACCTTCATAAGACATTTACCAACAGACTGGAATCAAAAAACATGGCTTCAGGGGAGAAGAGATATTGACATTTTACCGTTAACAGAAGCTCTTCGGGATGAGATTCAGGAAAATCAAATCCTTCTTTCTTCATTATCACCATTTGACTTGGTATTAGCAAGTACATTGAAAAGGACTCATCAAACAGCCCTTTTATACGGTTATCGTCCTGAAACAGAAGGATTGTTAGATGAATTAGATTTTGGATCGTTTGAAGGACGTCCCAAAAAAGAGCTTTTAGAAGCTTACGGAAGTATCTGGGAGAATTATCCGCGGGAAATGGTATTGGGCGAAAGTGTAATAAACCTGGAAAAGCGAATTCTTTCATTTCTCGGTAAGTATAGGGAGAAAAAGAATATTTTAATCTTCGGACATGGTTCATGGATTCGAGCCATTCTTTCGTACGTCCAAAACGGCCATATAAATGATATGAATAAAATAGTCGTTCGAAATAACGAATGTATTACGTTGCATTTTGATTGATAACGAATGGATTGGAAACGGGGTGCTGGATTTTGTCAGAAATCATTTCGTATGAAAATTGGGATGAAAAACAAGTTAAAGTGAGATTGGATCAACTAAAAGATTATTTTGATGTGTTAAAATGGGCCTATAAAGAATATAAGGATGAGATTGTTTATGCCTGCAGTTTTGGTGCTGAGGGAATCGTTTTGATTGATTTAATTTCAAAAGTGAACAAAAAGGCTAAAATTATTTTTCTTGACACGGGGCTCCACTTCCAAGAAACGTATGATTTAATTGAAAAAGTGAAAGAGCGTTATCCGTCATTAATCATCACAAAAGTGAAACCGATAAGTTCTTTAGAAGAGCAAGCAAAATGGTATGGTGATGAATTATGGAAGCACAACCCAAATCTATGCTGCCATATGAGGAAGGTGGTACCTCTTACAGAGGCATTAAAGGATACGAAGGCTTGGATATCCGGTCTTAGAAGAGAACAGTCCCCAATAAGAAGTAAAACTCAATATATTAATAAAGATGATAAATTTCAGAACGTAAAAATTTGTCCGCTTATCCATTGGACATGGGAGGACATTCTTACCTATATTGAATTAAACAACTTGCCATATAATCCATTACATGATAAAGGATATCCAAGCATTGGCTGTGCTCCTTGTACACAGCCAGTCTTAGACAATGCGGATTTGCGAGCTGGCAGATGGGCGGGTACCACAAAATCAGAATGCGGTTTGCACCACAGTTAAGTATAATACTGCGAATAGAAGAGTGAAGAAGGTTCCAATAGCGGGATCTTCTTTTGATTTGTTTGTAATAAATATACAACAGGAAATGGACGAATAGAATTGATCAGAATATCCATAATAACATTCAAGAGGAGGGGTAGAATGAAACATTTAAAAGCATTGGCCATTAAATTTATTTCTAGTCTAGTTCTTTTGTATGTAATCCTCGGATTGTTTTACGGGATGGAATTTGGAAATGTCTTTTTAATCTCTCTCGTTTTAGGGATTGTTTCTTATTTAATCGGGGATCTGCTGATTTTACCGAGAACAAATAATACAGTCGCTACACTGGCAGATTTTGGACTAGCCTTATTTTTTATCTGGTTTATGAGTGAGAATTTTACTCGGGGGGATAATTTATTTACTGTGTCCTTGTTAGCCGCGTTAGCTGTTACGTTATTTGAGTATTTCTTTCATAAATATGTTTCGCGTAATGTTACGAAAGAAGATAATCAGGAAAGACTCAATTCATCTACTAACTTACGGTTTCAGACAGAGGCTTCAGAAGAGCTGTCTCCGCAAAGCAATGATATGAAAATAAATGGGGATAAGGAAAACCCATCCTAATGTAAAAAAAACACCTGAATTTCAGGTGTTTTTTTTATTCGTTTTACTGTTCAAATCTGATAGCAACATTTATCCCACTCTTAACGGACAGTAAGACTCCTGCCTCAAGATTCTAAGTATACAAAAAAACTAGGTGGGGAATCAGCTGTCTGTAAAGGTCCATTCGTGGAATCACAGATTAAAAACGCCACATTTGCGGCAACGTCTGTGTGACCGGCATTCTGTGTGGGCCTCAATTAACCATCAGTGGGGGATGGAAAAACCCCGACTGATGGAAGCTTTACTTTATATTTCAATAATGATAGGGAGAATCATTGGCTTTCTTTTTGTTTTAGCATACAGATATTGACCGACTGATTTTTTTATACTTTGTTTGACAACCTTCCATTGATGATGTCTATTTTCCTTTTGCAACTCTTCAATCGCCTGTTTTGTCAATTGATTGACTTCCTTAATAAGATCCCCTGAATCCTTTATGAAGACAAAACCGCGGGAAATGGTATCCGGACCGGCAATTAAATGTCCTTCATGTTTACTGATGGTAATCACGATGACAATCATTCCATCCTCAGAAAGCTGCCTGCGATCTCTAAGAATAATATCTCCCACATCGCCAACACCCCAACCATCAACATATGTGTCTCCTGCTGGTATTTTTCTCGTTTGCCGGGCAACGCCGTGCTGTATGTCAACGACATCTCCGTTATTCAAAATAAAGGTTTTGTTCTTTTCCACTCCTACAGATTCTGCTAATAATTGGTGATGGTGGAGCATTCTGTATTCACCGTGAATCGGAATAAAGTAAGTTGGTTTCATGAGCGTCAGCATTAATTTTAAATCTTCCTGGTAGCCATGTCCGGACACATGCATCCCTGTTTTATTGGAGCCGCCGTAAATCACCTTTGCACCAAGTTGAAATAAATTGTCCACGATTCGTGAAACACCTTTTTCATTCCCCGGAATCGGAGAGGCAGCTAAGATAACGGTGTCATTTGGCAGAATCGAAATATCGCGATAAGATCCACTGGACAGACGTGAAAGAGCCGCTAAAGGTTCTCCTTGGCTTCCTGTACAGAGGATGACTACTTTTTCTGGAGGAAGCTCGTTCGCTTGATAGGGCTCAATTAACATACCATCTGGAATATCGATATAACCGCGCTCTATCGCGACTGAAACGACATTCACCATACTGCGGCCTAAGAGAGCAAGCTTTCGATTGGTTTTTATTGAAGCTTCTACAATTTGCTGAACCCGATTAATATTTGACGCGAAAGTAGAGATAATGATTTTTTGTTCTGCTTTGAAAAATGCGTCTTCGATATGGCTGCCGACGAGCATTTCAGAAGGAGTTAAACCCGGACGCTCTGCATTTGTGCTTTCAGAAACCAGCGCAAGGACACCTTGATTTCCGATTTCGGCCATTTTATGAATATCTGAATATTGGTTATTGACAGGTGTTAAATCAAATTTGAAATCACCTGTGTGAACAACATTGCCTTCCGGTGTATGAAAAACAACGCCTAAGCAATCCGGGATACTGTGACTGATTCGAAAAAAACTGGTGCTGATTTGTCCCAATTCAAGCCGTGATTCGGAATCAATAGGAATAAGCGTTGAATCACGGAGAAGCTTTTGCTCATCTAATTTTAATTCAACTAAACCGAGAGTAAAACGGGTGCCATAGATAGGGACGTTTAGCTTCTTTAAAAAGTAAGGAATCCCTCCAATATGGTCCTCATGTCCGTGAGTCAAAATTAAACCACGGATTTTTTCCTTATTTTCCTCTAAGTACGTGATATCTGGGATGATTAAATCAATGCCCAATAAGCTTTCGTCAGGAAATTTACCGCCGCAGTCGATAACGACTATATCATTTCCATACTGAACAACATACATATTTTTCCCGATTTCATTAATACCGCCTAAGGCAAAAATGGATAAAGTATTTTCGTTCATTATTGTATTGCCCCCTCTTTAGAGTAAGTATTTTCAGTATTCCCATTTTAAGTGTAAAAAAATGTATGAAGTGAGAATTCGCTCATAAGTTTATTTTCAGACGGGGAAATTACTTTTAGCAGGTCTAGTTGCTTAATGACAAAAGCGAAGGAGAGGTGATTTTAATGGCAGACCAAATAGCACAGGCAATGACCAAAGAATTAAAAGCTAAAATTGAACATGAGATTAATGGGATGACATTTACAAAAAACTTTCGATCCCCAACAGCGGAAGAGTGGTATGTTTTTTTGCCGAGTTATCATGATCCGCGAACAGGCGGTGCTGCAGGAAAGGTTATCGTACATTACGACCTTTATGGCAATAGGGATGTTTTTATCAATACGACTGTTATACTGGATGATCCCGCATTATTTCACCTAGAGCATTCACGGCTTGTGTACGCGATTGCAGATGAGCTCGTTAATCGGATTGTCGGTTACGCAGATACCCTTTTGTCTGTCCATGCCGGTGAGAATTCTTATGATGCGGAGTATAAGCAATAAGAAAGAATATTACTTTTTACCCGTTTTATGTAATTTTAGATAACCTGTCCTTCTTCCACACTTTCATGCATATAGTAGAGCAAGCAAAGTGTTTAGGGGGAAAAGTATGTTTCAACTTTTGGAAAAGGCAATTATTGGGATGGCTATTTTACGATTAATCTCGGGCAGTATTGAAATTTTTGTCGCTTTTTTGTTTATTAAATTTAATGATATTGAAAAGGCGCTTATGATAAACAGTTCACTGGCACTCATTGGTCCAATTATTTTGATTATTACTACAACCATTGGTTTAGTTGGAATGGCAGATAAAATTTCGTATGTAAAACTGCTTTGGATTTTTGGGGGAGTAGCCTGTATTCTTTATGGTGTTAGAAGCGGTTAAAGAAGGGTTTCTACATAATCATTAGGGTTTAAATAAAAGGCTTTGTTAAATAATATTGTTGATTTTTGACTCATTTAAGCTGTATGGTCATGAAATAGTAGGAGAAAATGCATTTTCTCCTACTATTTCATGACCATATAGCAACCTTTCAGCATAGCTGAAAGGCGTGTGAAATGAACATTTCACACGAATGAGTCAAAAATCTAGCTTATCAACACAGTACTTTAACAAAGCCAAATAAAAAAAGCGCTAAAAAGCGCTTTTTGATTAACGATCAGGGTCCTTTGGTTTTAATATGCGCGGACGCCGATTTTTTAGTGGCATAGGAGATCGGAGTAAGACATCTCGGAATGCACGAAGATTAAATGGAATGAATGGCCATAGATACGGAACGCCGAAAGAATTCATGCGAGCAAGCATAATAATAAATACAACGATACCGATTACATAGCCGTATGTATGGAATAAGGCAGTTACAAGTAACAACCCGATGCGTACGAGCCGGTTCGCTAAACTAAGCTCATAGCTTGGTGTTGCGAAGGTTCCAATGGCAGCAATCGAAAAATACAAGATGACTTCGTTTGTGAACAAGCCGACTTCTACTGCTACTTGTCCAATCATTAAAGCAGCAACAAGTCCAAGTGCGGTTGCCAAGGAAGTAGGGGTATGAATGGCAGCCATTCGCAGCATATCCAGCCCGACTTCAATTAATAAAAATTGCAGAATCAAAGGAATTTGACCAGGCTCGTTAGGACCAATAAAGTCAATCTGATTTGGTACGAGTCCAGGTTCAACATTAAGTAAATACCATAGTGGCATTAAGAAAATGGATCCGAAAATAGCCAAATAGCGGACAAAACGCAAATAGGCACCAGCTATAGGGTTGTTACGATATTCCTCGGCATGCTGTACATGATGCCAATAGGTAACAGGCGTAATCATGGCAGATGGAGAGCCATCCGTAAAAATAATCACATGCCCTTCAAATAAATGAGTGGCGGCTGTATCAGGGCGTTCAGTATAGCGGACAACTGGAAAGGGGTTCCAATAACTGCCTGAAATATATTCTTCAATGGTTTTGTCAGCCATCGGCAGTCCATCGGTATCAATCTTACCAATTGTACCTTTAAGCTTTTTGATCATTTCTGGATCGGCAATGTCTTCAATGTAACAGATGACAACATCTGTTTTAGAACGACGGCCAACCTGCATAAATTCCATTCTTAAGGTCCGGTCCCGAATTCTTCTTCTTGTTAAGGCTGTATTAAATACGATTGTTTCAACAAAGCCATCCCTAGAACCTCTGACAACTCTCTCTGTATCAGGTTCTTCTGGTCCCCTGACGGGATAGGTCCGTGCGTCAATTAATATAACCTCATCAATACCATCTACGACAAAAGCAGTTGGACCTGACAGAACCGTGTCAACCACCTTGTTCAAATCATCGGTTGTATCAATTTCAACATAAGGGATATACGTTTTAAGAAGCTTTTTTAGTACATCCTTTTCTAGTTCTTCTTTTTTGACTTTTGCCAAAAACTTCATTAGTAAATGAAGAAGATCATCTTTGATTAGACCATCAACGAGAAAAAGTGCCATTTTGACTTCTGCATATTCGACATCTAAATGGATAATATCAAAACTTTTTCCAACCCCGAGTTCTTGCCTTAAATAATCTACGTTGTCTTTAATATTGGTTGTAGCAAGTTTTTTCTTCATATCTTTATCTTCCATAATTCACCTCAAAAACAACCTCTTCGTTTTTTTCCTATTCCTAGTAGGCTATTTCCATGATAGACATTAGAAAGAAAAAACATACTATCTTCTTGTAGTAAAAGAAAGTTCTTGTTTTCACAAAAGGTTATATCATTAAATCAGCTTTAACCCGCTGAATAAAATCACAATGGCTAAAATAGCTCGTAATGGTTTGGCTGGTAATTTGGATGACAGGGTACTGCCAATGAGAACACCTGGAATGGATCCTAATAAAAGGTTAAACGTTAATAAATAATCAACATTGCCAATACCTGCGTGTAAAATCCCTGCTGCAGTTACTAATAAAAAGGCATGAGCGATATCTGTGCCGACCAGCTCTGCAGGTGTAAGCTTATATAGAAAAAGCATCATGATGGCAAATAAGGATCCTGATCCAATGGAAGTTAAACCAACGATAAAACCTAGTACAGCACCAATAGTAATCGTTAAGGCCCGTTTCTCAAGCAAGGGTTTCATCTGTATAGAATTTGTTTGATATTTATCTTTCATAAATGTTTTTACCAGTGTGGTAAGGGCAACTAAAATTAATACATAACCTAAAGCGTGTTTAATGATGTCCTCTTGGTTATGAAAAAATGTATCGAAAAGGTGAAGAAGTCCGACAGCTAAAGCAGCACTGGGGATGCTGCCGATGGCAAGGTATTTCACTAATGTTGTATTAATCGTTTTCTGACGCCAATGCTGAACGGAGCCAAAAAACTTAGTGATTGAATTATAGGCAAGGTCTGTTCCTACTGCAACAGTTGGATTGATGCCAATTAATATTAATACAGGTGTTAACAAGGCGGCTCCTCCAACACCGGTGAGACCAACGAGGAACCCTACAAGGAGGCCCATTAAAATGATAGCTAAGCTCATGAGGCGCACACTCCAAACAAAAATATATACTCACTCTATGTAAGAGAGATTTGCCTTGTTACATCGTGCATTGAAATTTAGTAAATAAAAAGCCCAACCTAATTGCAGGCTGGACTTTTAGGATATATGGAAAATTTCACATGAAATAAATTATTTTTCCTTTTCCTCTTCTTTTTCCTCATTCAATTTAATTTGTTTACAGCCTACGTATAGACAGGACAGGATGTCAAGGTCAGGCTTTGCTTTAGATAGCCCTTTTATATAAGGGGTAACTAAGTCCTTGAAATCTGCACCAACCGATTCTTCCTCTAAGATGCCATATACGTACAGTTTTTTTTCATCAAACAAGAAAGCAACGTTGCCAACTGCTTTTTCGGATGAATCCAGCACATTGAGTACCTGAAATTCAGGGGTGATTACCTCAGGTGAAAAGTAAATTTGCACTTTTTTCCAGCTCCTTACGTAAACTGTAATTTTTCAAACAGTGTATCTTTTTCTTTTTCCTTTTCTTTGGAAGATTCTTTTTTCCCAACATGGATGAACGCCATACATAGTAAGCCCACAAGAAAGGTTAGTCCGGCTGTTGATAAAAACATACCTGTTCGTGACCATTCCATTAATGCTCCGTATATAGGGGGACCGATAGCTACCCCTAAAAAGCGAACGGATCCGTATAAAGAAGTGACAAAGCCTCTTTTGTCCATTGAGACAGAACCTGTAATAAAACTATTGATACAGGGTAAGGCGAGTCCGGTTCCGATACTGCTGATAACTAAGATGGAAAAAAAAGGAATAAGCTTAGTGAAAAACACAAGCACTCCAAAAGAAATGGTCATAAGGAGTAAGCCTATCACAATTAATTTCTTCATCAGCTTCATATTCTTCCCAATTTTGCTTCCGGTAAAATAAGAGGTGGTGGTCATAAATAATAAAGGGATAGCTAATATACATCCTTTTAAAACACCATCAATTTTATAGTCCTTTTCAAGGATATCGGAAATGTAAAATAAAATCCCAAATAAGGTGAATAAACAGGTAGCACCTGCCAAATAGGCAACAGATAACCAACGCCCTTCTGTTTTAAAAACGGATACAAGACCTTTGACATAATCTCCTAACGTAGGCGGCTCTTTTTTCTTTTTCTTTTCTTTTATAAAGAAGATGGTTAACAAGATAGAAAGGAGGCAAAAGATTGGAAAAGCGAAAAATGCCGCATACCAAAACAAAAGAGCTAATAAGGAACCAATGATGGGACTGACAACTTTGCCAAATCCATTTGATGCTTCAACCAAACCTAATACTTTGCTTTGTTCTCCTCCTTTAAATAAATCACCTGTTAAAGCCATTGCCATGGACGTCGTACCCGCAGCGCCGATTCCTTGCATAATTCTTCCTGCAAGAATCCAAGTATAGGCATTGGAAAACCAAGCTGCAGCAACTCCTGCTAAAATGCCCCCGCTGCCGTATAAAATCAGAGCTGGAATTACCACTGCTTTTCGAGAAAACCGGTCTGAAAAATAACCTAGAATCGGAATCATAATTGCTGCTGAAATGGAAAAGGCTGTAATAATCATACTTGTCTGAAATTGAGATAAATCTAGTTCCGATTTCATTTTGGGAAGAATGGGAATTAACATAGAATTTCCTAAAACGAGAATGAGCGGAATGGATCCAATAGCAGCAATAGTCATTCCTTTATGTTTTTGCTTCGGCAATGAAAGGACACCCCCAACAATAAGAATAAGCCTTTCTATTATTCGATAGGAGGTTCATGTTTATTCAAACTCATTCGCCTATTTATCATGGATAAAGCCCATAATCTACACAATCACCCAATGATTGAATAATCTGGTTCTAAGGTATAAAGAGAATAGTGAATAGGTTTAGTGATGATGGTTGTAAATGATTTGTTCAGGGGAGGAAAAGGCAGTGAATAAAAGTTGTCCGCATGGTGGGAAATTGGTGAATCGAATCAATGAAAAGACAAAAATAGATGCTTCTCATATTAGTGTTGAATTGAGTTTAATGGAGCTAAGTGATTTGGAATTGATTGCAAATGGAGCCTATAGTCCCCTTGAAGGTTTTATGGAACAAAAAGAATATGAGTCTGTCGTGCACGATATGAGACTAACTAACGGGCTTCCATGGTCTATTCCAATTACTTTAGCAGTGGATAAGAACAAAGCGATGGTGTTAAAGCGCGGCGATACAATCAATCTTACCTATAAAGGGAATGTCTATGGTGTAATGAATGTGAAGGAAATATACGTTCCTGATAAAAAAACAGAGGCAAAAAAGGTCTATAAAACAACGGATTTGAACCATCCAGGTGTCAGAAAATTATTCGAACGCCCTGAAACATATGTCGCCGGTCCGATTACCCTTAGTAAAAGACCTGAAAAAGAAACATTTAAGGAGCATTATTTAGATCCGTTCCAAACGAGAGAAAAATTTAAAGAACTTGGATGGAGCACAATCGTTGGATTTCAGACACGGAACCCCATTCACCGGGCCCATGAGTATATTCAAAAATCAGCATTAGAAATAGTGGATGGTTTATTTTTAAATCCGCTCGTCGGTGAAACAAAATCAGATGATATTCCTGGCGAAATCCGAATGAAAAGCTATCAAGTCCTGCTTGATAATTATTATCCGAAAGACCGAGTGTATTTATCTGTTTTTTCAGCTGCCATGCGCTATGCAGGTCCTAGAGAAGCCATTTTCCACGCGATTGTCCGCAAAAATTTTGGCTGTACTCATTTTATCGTTGGACGGGATCATGCAGGTGTAGGGAATTATTATGGTACGTATGATGCTCAAAAAATCTTTAGCCAATTTACCGAGGAAGAACTTGGAATTAAACCGTTATTTTTTGAGAATAGTTTTTATTGTAAAAAGTGTGGAAATATGGCTTCAGAAAAAACATGTCCGCATACAGAGAAGGATCGAATTGTATTATCTGGGACAGCTGTGAGAGCGATGTTGAAAAACGGGGAATATCCTCCAAAAGAATTCAGCCGAAAAGAAGTGGTGGAGATTCTAATAGAAGGTATGAAGGAAGTATATACAAACTCATAAAGGATGTCTGTTATGAACATGAATAATATTACCTGGCATCATATGTCTGTTACCAAGCAAAATCGTCATCAATTAAATGGTCATAAAAGTTGTGTATTATGGTTTACGGGACTTTCAGGTTCAGGAAAATCAACCTTGGCAAATGCTGTTGATTATGCATTATTTCAAAGAAAATGCAGAAGTTATGTTCTTGATGGAGATAACATCCGCCATGGGTTAAATCATGACTTAAGTTTTGGTGATGATGATCGGAAAGAAAACATCCGCAGAATCGGGGAAGTGTCAAAGTTATTTGTAGACAGTGGAATCATTGTATCAACTGCCTTTATTTCTCCTTTTAGAGATGACAGGCAACTGGTGCGGAATATGTTTGATTCAAATGAATTTATAGAAATTTTCGTCAATTGTCCTATTCAGGTTTGTGAGAAACGTGATCCAAAGGGATTATACAAAAAGGCGAGAAGCGGTGTAATCTCCAATTTTACAGGAATAACCTCTCCTTATGAAAAGCCCGAAAGTCCAGAAATCATTATAGATACGAACCACTTAACCATTGAACAATCGGTACAAAAAGTATTGAATGATTTAAAAGAAAAGCAGATCTTATGAGAGGATCTGCTATTTTTTGCGCCAATGAGGCGAAAGTACTTTTACTTTTTGAATTTGAAGGTTATAAATCATGTCAATCATGTTCGTTGAAATGAATTGGCATATAATGGCGTAAATCACAATTTTGTAATCAATCACAAGAGAAGTTACGACAAAAATGCAAAAATTTATGACCATCATGACTTTCCCAGGAGTCCATTTTTTATAAGATGCAATCATAACAGCGGGAATGGCCATCCCCCCGCTTGAAGCGCCTACCCTTATTAAAATGCCAACTCCAATCCCAAAGAAAATACTGCCGGCAACAATATCAAACAGTATATGTATATGTGGAAGGGGGAGCCCGGCAGAAAGGATGGTTACGGTAGTCGATGTTGTTGCAACGGCAAGAATGGTTCTTACCGTCCATGTAAAGCCAAAATAATTTAATGCAAAAAATAAAAAGAATATATTTGCCAGCCATAAGGCAAAACCAAGGGATATGCCAAACCAATGATTTAACAGGATGGCAATACCTGCTCCTCCTCCTGAAGGGATAGAATGTGGAAATAAAAATAAGGACATGGACAAGCCTTGGATAATGGCACCGACTAGTAAGTATGCATGAATAAACAGGAATCTTCTCATATTTCATCTTATGAAGGAAAAGGATAAATAAGGACAAGTTCTTATCCTTATGATAAAACTTTTAAGTCACTTGCCATCACGGGGGAAAATAAAAAACAAGCATGAAAGCAGCACTCCTGGAGAGTATAGGTAGAAAGGAGCGTGGAAGACATGAAAAAACAACAGGAAACCAATGAACCGACACTTGCTGAAGGAATAAATACAGAAGATATGTTACAAAAAGACGCAAATAAGCAGGATATCAGCCATGGAGAATCGACAAAGGTATTTACGTTATCATTGGATGAAAACGATCCAAGCTAACCTGCACCGTTTTAAAGACGGTGTTTTTTCATAATTAATTAAAGAAAGGAAGAAGATGAGTGGCAGAAATGACGCTTTTTGTAAAAGAAGCTATTAAGGAATGTCCTATTCAGATAATTGAAACCGTTCTAATGGAAATGAACGGGATTGAACGAGCTTTAGTAGACGTACATGATGGTGAAGTGAAAATAGAATTCAATAATGTTGAGGTGTCAGAGGATACAATCAAAAAAACGATTGAGGGATGCGGTTTTCATATTATTCACTAATATCAGTTAAGGCTAGTTATGATTTAGACGGCTAGCCTTTTTTAGATGTTTTAGGTTCCGAATAATAAGTGAGGGTCAATCGAATAATAAGTATATGAAAAAGGAAACTATACCATGTGATAGATTGTAAAAAAGAAGAGGATGCCCACTTTGGTGAATGTACTGTAAAAAAACATAAAAGGGTTGATACTATGCCACTAAATCAACAGCAGCTAGCTGAATTTCGTTCGACTTTATTGGAAATGAAACAGGATATTGATGAAAGACAAGAAAGTAATGATATGTTTGGTTTGAATAGAGGTCATTATCATGAATCAATGGGAGAATTATCAAGTTATGATAACCATCCTGCTGATGAAGGAACTGATTTGTATGAGCGAGAAAAGGATGTAGCGCTGCATCAACACCAGGATTATGAACTTGAAAACATTGAAGCTGCACTTCAAGCGATTGAAAATGGAACATATGGAAAATGCTTAACTTGCCAAAAGGATATCCCCGTGGAAAGATTGAAGGCATTACCTAGTACCCTATATTGCAAGGAGCATAGTCTAGATCAAACGATTTCGACGAATCGACCAATTGAAGAAGGCGTATTCATGCCTCCGTTCGGCAAATTTGCGATGGATGAACAGGACGAAAGCGTTGCCTTTGATGCAGAGGATTCTTGGCAAGAGGTTGCTCAGTGGGGGACTTCTGAAACTCCTTCAGATTTTGAGATTCCGTCAGAGAGCTATCATGATACGTTTATGGATTATGATGATAATGTTGGTTATGTCGAGGATTATGAAAATTTTGTCGGAACCGATATTGAAGGAAAAAACATTACGATTTATCCAACGGAAAAGCACCAAAAATATGAAGAAGCTTTAGATGAAGAAGGAATTATGACAACCTTTGGCGACCTTCCAGCCTTTGAACATGATCCGTATGTTGAAGACAATCGGTCCAAAGAAGAATAATCTGAATGAATGGCCTATTTAATAGGATAAGGAGAGTAATGAATGGATCAATCACTTGAATACTTACGGGAAATTTTAGCCGGTCATACAGAAAATGATGATGTGGGAAAAAATCTATATCATAAGATTTCCTCCCATCAATATGATTCAGAGGATAAGTTTGTCAGAGAACTGACTCAAGAGGAAAATGTTTATCTCAATCAAATATTAACGGAAGCGATTGACTATTCCAAACAGGAAAAGGATTATGTAAGAGCCCGCCATTTAAATGAAGTGTATGAGTTATTATTAATATAAAGGCTTTGTTAAAGTACTGTGTTGATAAGCCAGATTTTTGACTCATTCGTGTGAAATGACCATACAGCTTAAATGAGTCAAAAATCAACAATATTATTTAACAAAGCCAATATAAATGAAAAGCATCGTTCTGTTTTTTGCAGCCAAAAAGGAGATTGGAGCAGTTTTCCCTTTTTGGCTGATTTTTTTATTGGCAAAAAAGATAGGTCCTTAATCGTAGTGTTAAGATATTCTATGAATTTTATTTGTTATTAAATCAAGACTATTGAGGTATTTTGTCATTTAAAATCGAAAATCCTCACAATTTCATGTATAATATGTAATGCTGATAAAGAAATGCATTAGGAGGATTTGAAAATGGGTTGGGCGATTGCCATTTTGTTTGCGGCAGCAATTGTTTTATTAATTATGTCTTTTCGAAAATCAAAGGATACATCGAAAGCACTTGAACAACAAATAGAAGAAATGTCCTTTACGTTTATGGATGAAATCAATAAATTGCAGCAGCAAGTTCGTCATGTTGAGCTTGATGCAGAAATAACGGTACAGGAAGCGGGCATTGATGTAGGAACGACTGCACACAGACTATTGTTAAGGGAAATTCTTGAATTAAATAGACGCGGATATTCATTCGATAGCATTGCAACGAAAAAGCAGATGAATGTAGAAGAGGTTACCCAGTTACTTACTCCTTATATGAGAACGAAAGATGAAGGAGGGAAAGTTTCTAATGACATCTAATTCATTGCGAAGCTTTGCCAGCGGCCTTATTGTTGCAGCAAGTGTTTGTGCTGCTGTATATTATCTTGGTCCGAGTGAAGTAAAGAATAGTGAGAAACTTGATTCTACAGAAAAAGCATCTGCATTATCAGCGGATGAGATGAAAAGCATGCTTAGTGCTGAAGGTTATGTCATTCATACAGAGGAAGAATGGAAGCAACAGCAGGCGGCAACAGAACAGCTGAATACTCAGCCGCAGGAAACAGCAGCTGAAAAGGTCGTTTACCGGACCATGTTGTCTGTTTCATCTGGAATGACAAGTATTGATGTTGGAAATGCTTTAGCGCAGGCAAAAATTATTCCCGATGGTTGGGAGTTTGCTAAAGAAATAGAAAATCGAGGATTATCAAATGAACTACGTCCGGGATTATATGAAATAGAAAGTGGAAAAACGACAGATGAAATTATAGCAATTATTTTTCAGTAGCGAACTGCGCGGACAGTTCGCTTTTTTTTGCCCTTTTTTGATAGTAGGCTCCCGCCTCATGTCATGTGATGGGCTACCGCCCAGTGAGCAGTTCCAGATGAAATATCCGCTCATATACTAGGCCAGTTCACTTCCTTTTTGTACAAGTCGGAATATGCTAACTAATGAAAATTTAATAAGAAAATGGAGGGGAAATCATGTGTGAATTTTGTACAAACCATTATTTTGTTAAAAACAACAAAGATGTTTGCTCAAAAAATTACGAGTATTATTATCCACAAAATCAAAATATAGAAGTAAAAACTGTAATAGAAGCAATAGAAGATGTACAAGCAACGGATACTCCAAAGTCAAAAATGGCTGTACAGGCAGCGGATGATTCAAAGTCAAAAATGGCTGTACAAGCAATGGATAATCCAAAGTCAAAAGTTGCTGTACAAGCAATGGATGATTCAAAGTCAAAAGTTGCTGTACAAGCAGCGGATAATTCAAAGTCAAAAGTTGTTGTACAAGCAGCGGATGATCCAAAGTCAAAAGTTGTTGTACAAGCAACGGATGATTCAAAGTCAAAAATGGCTGTACAAGCAGCGGATGATTCAAAGTCAAAAATGGCTGTACAAGCAGCGGATGATTCAAAGTCAAAAGTTGTTGTACAAGCAGCGAATGATCCAACGTCAAAAGTTACTGTACAAGCAATGGATAATCAAGAATCAAAGATTGATGTTCAAGTCATAGATGATATAGCATCACAAGTCAAAGTACAACAACCGAAGTTTGATATATTTCTAACATTTGATATAAATTTAACAGTTGAAACAGAACCCAAATTGAATGTAGAGCCCAAAGGAAAGGTTCAAGTAAAGGTGGAAGTTGAGCCGGAAGTGAAGCCAGAGTTGAAGGTAGAAGCGGAGCTGAATCTGGAGGCCGAGCCAGAAATGAAAGTCGAGTCGGAAGTAGAAGCGGAGCCGAATCTGGAGGTCGCGTCAGAAGTGAAGCCTGAGTTGAAAGTAGAAGTGGAGCCGGATTTGGAATCCTCGTCAGAAGTGAAGCCTGAGTTGAAAGTAGAAGTGGAGCCGGATTTGGAATCCTCGTCAGAAGTGAAGCCCGAGTTGAAAGTAGAAGTAGAGCCGAATCTGGAGGTCGGACCAGAAGTAAAGCCAGAGTTGAAGGTAGAAGCGGAGCCGAATCTGGAGGCCGCGTCAGAAGTGAAGCCTGAGTTGAAAGTAGAAGTGGAGCCGGATTTGGAAGCCGTGTCAGAAGTAAAGCCAGAGTTGAAGGTAGAAGCGGAGCCGAATCTGGAGGCCGCATCAGAAGTGAAGCCCGAGTTGAAAGTAGAATCCGAGCCGAATCTAGAAGCCGCGTCAGAAATGAAGTCTGGGTTGGAAGTAGAAGCGGAGCCGAATCTGGAAGCCGCGTCAGAAGTGAAGCCCGAGTTGAAGGTAGAAGCGGAGCCGAATGTGGAGGCTGAGCCAGAAATGAAAGTCCAGTCGGAAGTAGAATCCGAGCCGAATGTAGAGGCCGAGCCAGAAGTGAAGTCCGAGTTGAAAGTAGAAGTGAAGCCTGAGTTGAAAGTAGAAGCGGAGCCGGATTTGGAAGCCGCGTCAGAAGTGAAGCCTGGGTTGGAAGTAGAAGTAGAGTCAGAAGTGAAGGATGAACCAGAAATGGAGGCAGGCAATAGTCCTAAACAACTGGCAGAGTATCTTTTTGATTATATTGTTAACCATAATAACGAACAAATTATGGATATAGCTAAACTAATAAACAGCAGCGGTAACTCAGAAGTTAATTTACATCTTCAATTAGATGTAACACCTATTGCTTTTGCGATGATATTTTCATTATATGCAGAAAAAAAACTGTCTAGTGAAGATTTAGACGTTGCAATACAGAAATTAAAAGAACTTAAACCCAATTAAAAGGCATCGTAACTAGTTTGGTTTGAGTGAAAAATATTAAGCCCAAAATTAAGACCGGTAAAAAAACATTGCTGGTCTTAATTTTGGGCTTATCTATTAACAGCCCAATGCATGATATGTTAATAATCATACTTTATAAAACATCATTCAGATTAAGACACATTGTGCTAAATACATAAATTTTTATAAATTGCTTTATATCTTAGAAAATATAATCTCTATTGAGAGAGTACTGAGAATCAGCAAAGATAATCTTTTGAAAGGGAGGAACAAAAATCATAGTTATATATCTAAAGAAATATCACTATAACAGTTTTTTTGAGAAATACATAATAATTATAGAAATATTTTATAATAAGAGGAATAAAAATGAAATATTTCGACTAAATTTTACAGTTAATCATACTTACTATTTATTTCAAAATACTAAATTGGTTGAAAAATAGGGTCTGGAAAATGGTGTGAAAAGCTAAAAAGTATAGACAAAGTCCATGTTTTATGCGTATTGAGGGCTTTTTTATGAAAAAATAGCAGTATATTGTTGTCGAAAAATTTACTTTTTCTTTTTACTATTTCTAACATGAAAATGTTAAAAAAATTTATTGACTACAATAGAAAATATTAATATACTGAAAATTAGAAAGAGGCTAACGTTGGAGGTGAAAGAAATGATAATAGATTACAATCATTTATCTTTAAAAAAGGGAGGGTCTGTTATATAAACTCAATATAGATACAAAGTACCTCTACATTGGAACTATAAAAGGAATGATCTAAACAACAATTCTCCACTCTGGATTTGTTGAAGGGTAATATGTATCTAAAAACAGGAGTAGTCTTGAATTTTTTCGCGGGACCTGCATTAAGTTTGATAATGTCGACAGAGAATACGGCAGACAGGATGAAAAGTACCTCAAGTGATGCCGACAGTAATCAAGATTTTATAGACTTATAGCGCTTAAAAAATTCAGATTTGTTAAATAATGTTGAATATTAAAAAATGATATCGATTTCAATCAGAGGAGGAGATTGCAATGGCTAAAGTTAATCCAGCTGCAATAATTGGTAACGGTAAGTTTAACAACTTTCACTTAGTATTATTTTTATGGAGTTTCATGATTATTTTGTTCGATGGTTATGATCTATCTGTATACGGAACGGTTCTTCCGATTTTGATGGAAGAATGGCAAATGACTTCCGTTGAAGCAGGAACAATTGGTAGTTATGGATTGTTTGGTATGATGTTTGGTGCAATTATTTTTGGTATCATGGCTGACCGTATTGGAAGAAAGAAAGTAATTATTATTAATACTATTTTATTCAGTCTATTTACTTTATTGTGTGCGTTTGCTGACGGTGCAACTACTTTTGCTATTTATCGCTTTATTGCTGGTTTAGGACTTGGAGGCATCATGCCTAATATTGCAGCTTTAGTAACAGATTATGCTCCAAGATCAATGAAAGTGAAATTAGTATCTTACACACTAGTAAGCTTTGCAGTTGGTGGTGCGCTTGCTCCAACAGTTGGAGTTCTATTAATTAATAATTTCGGCTGGCAGTCTGTATTCTGGGTAGCAGGAATGCCTCTATTATTTGTTCCATTCATGATGAAGCAATTACCAGAATCAACAGGCTATCTTATTAGTAAAGGTAAAAAAGAACAATTATTTGCTACACTTAAAAAAATCAACGCTCAATTAACATTTAATAAAAATGATGAAGTTGAACAAGTTCAAGTAACAGTAACAAAAGTACCTGTTGTTGGTTTATTCAAACAAAACCGTGCTGTTAGTACTATTGCGTTTTGGGTTGCTTTCTTCTGTGCTCTATTAATGGTATATGGACTAAACACTTGGTTGCCAAAGTTAATGATTCAAGCTGGATACGGATTAAATGGAAGTTTATCTTTCCTTATTGCCCTTCAAGGTGGAGCAGTATTAGGTATTCTTGTACTTAGCCCACTTTGTGAGAAATATGGATCTAAAAAAGTTATTATCCCATCATATATTGCGGGTGCAATTGCTCTAGCTTTACTTGGATTCGGTGGAAATACATTGTACATTTTCATTTTGGTAGCGATTGCAGGTGCTGCTACAACAGGTTCTCAAGTATTAATTCAAGCTTATGTAACTTCTTTCTATCCTTCAGATATGAGATCAACTGCTATTGGTGTAGCATCTGGAGTAGGAAGATTAGGCGGAATGACTGGTCCAATTTTAGGTGGATTCCTATTAACTCTTACAGTTCCAAACTTTGTAAACTTTGTAATCTTCTCTGTAGTAGGTATTATAGCTGCCATTGCATTGTCATTAATTGCAGACAAATACTCAGCGTTAAATATTCTAGCTACTGACAGCAAGAACTCAGATGCGGCTAAAGGTAAAGAAGTAGCAGCATCAATTGAATAATGCTATTATAATAATCCTTAATTAGAAACAAATTGGATTCAAATAAGAAAATCCCCGTCAATTTAGCGGGGATTTTCTTATTTTTAATCGCGTGTTCTATATTGACCGCACTCTCTAGTATTTAGAACCAGTACAAATTACTAGGTGTTCTTTTTGCCGGGCCACAGCATACTGGATAAGGAGATATAAGAGTGGTTGATATTCCCACCACACAGCGTGAAATGGTATGGTCAACTATCCTTAATAATTTAGGGTACGTGATAAGATTAAGAAAATGACTAGACTTTAAAAAGTATTATCGAAAGAATAAATATCTTAAGTAAATAGTCCTATCTAGGGCTCTTTTGTTGTATAAGCACTTGACAATTCCTTCCTAACAGCTTTTGATGGATTTATCATCAGATAAGGAGAGATACATCATGAATGAAAAACAGTATCATACTGTGAATGTAATTGATTTTAGATCAACGAATCACCAAACAACCTTTGTGAAAGTAGAAGGATACGATGCAGAATTAGAGAGAGAATTTGAAGGAGAAATCAAGTTTGTCAATGGCATGCCATTCGGAGATTTAATCCATCCGCAAAGATCGTTTCTATCTGCTAGTTGCAGACAACATGTCCGAGATAAATTGCTAAATAAATATAGCAGTGGTGAGTTTGAATAATAGTGGGATTATACCATAGGGTCCTTTTAGGACTCTTTTTTTATTCGCTCAGAGTGCGATTCTCAGGCATAGAAAAAGCCCTAATCTATGCAGGGGCTTATTGATTTCTGCGACTTTCCTTCGCGATGATTTTCGCTTGCTTTTTCGCTCTTTTATCCGCTTTTTTATCATGAACCACCAAAATAGCATGAACAACGGCGGGGATCCAGAAGAAAAAACATAAAACAAAATTAATAAGTGCCTGGATGGGTTTTCCTACCAATAAAACAGCAACCGGCGGCAGAATAATAGCTAACAAATACATCATGTTCATTTTTCCTCCTCTTTTACTGCTTTAACTCATAAAGAGTGTAAAAAAACAAGGTAACCAATAACAATCCAAAAAAGACAACGTATTCTAGCATGTTAACATTCCTTTGCTTGATTGATACATATACATGTCTAGGTTCGCCAAATATTTCGGCCCATAAACAGTTTGTAATATCTTCAATGGTTTATTGAACCAAATATAAGAAGTAATCTTGATGGTAATCCATAAAATAATATCAATCAATTAGGAAGGGCTGACAAATCAATAACTCAGCGTCTACAATATATTAAAAATCAACATTGATATATCAACATTTCGTAGGGGTTGAATGGGGGTACTGATGTCCTCCGCGGTCTTCAAAACCGTTTGTGACCTGCGTGTCAGGTCAGCTGGGTTCGATTCTCAGGGAGTCCCTCCAATTGTTCTTACAGCCGTAAGGGCATGCGATTTTACAAGCTACGCAAAGAACATATAATTACTATCAAACAAAAGGCTCTGTAAAAATGAGGTTGCTGAAAAAGTGTTCATGTAGATAGGTTAGTCTGCAACAACATCAATATTTAGTAAATAAAGTAAGCTGGTCGGCTACATATTGTAGATAACCAGCTTACTTTTCTTTTTAAAAGGACTTTTTCAGCAGTCCCGTAAAAATTAATGTTCTTTTTCTTATTAAACTAACCAGATTAATTACTTAAGGATTTCTTTACCAAAAGAATTTTATTCTTAGATGTTTTATACTTAAATCATTACTTTAATGTAAATGGTGAAATAAAATATGATTTCTAGTTTGATAGTAAAATATTGCTAGTTTGTAATTGCCGTCGAATACATTGTTAAATTACTAGAAAAAAGATTAAGTGCGGTGAGTAATCAGATGGCTATTAAAGAAATAGAAGTATGGGTTAAACATAATGGAAAGACTGCCAAATATTACGAAGATAAAGGATATAAATTTCCAACATACTTTAATAAAAAAATGAATGGATTTTTCGTTAAGAAAGGCACAGAGATATTAGTTAAAGTTGAAGATTTGCCAGATAGTAGTAATGTTCTTGTAATTAAAATTTGTGACATTTGTGGATGTGAAAATCCTAAACCACAGATTTATTACAACATAACACGTCGTAGAAATGCTACAGATGGATTGGATAGATGTAATGATTGTGGAGCGAAATATTTAGGAAGACAAAAAGCACTAGCAAAAGAATCCAATTGCATAGCCACTGTTGACCCAGAATTTGCAAAATTATTTTGGAATGTAGAAGATACTTATAAATTTACCTGTCAATCTAACCAAAAAGCAGATTTTAACTGTCCTCAATGTGGCAATAAAGTAGAAAATAAAATAATAACTAATGTTTATAGAAATAAAAAAGTACCTTGTTATTGCAATGATAATGTACCTTATCCAGAAAAATTTATGTATAGCCTACTATCTCAATTAAATGTTAATTTTGAAACACAAAAAATATTTGAATGGTCAAAAAATGTATATTCCACTAACCTTTTCTTAAATGGAACAAAAAGATACGACTTTTATTTAAACGAACTAAACACAATTGTTGAAACACATGGTATACAACATTATGAAAGAAGTAAACGTGGAGCAAGAACATTTGACGAAGAACAAGAAAATGACAGAATAAAAGAATCATTGGCAAAAGAAAACGGAATAATTAATTATATAATTATGGATTGTAGATTTTCTGAAATGGAATACATTAAAACAAGCATTTTAAAAAGTGAATTGAACAATTTATTCGATTTATCAAAAATAGATTGGGCAAAATGCCATGAATTCGCTTGTAGTTCGTTGGTTATAAAAGCGTGTGACTTATGGAATGAAGGCTACAGTGATGCAAAAAAAATAGGTGATGTATTAAAATTAAGCAAAACTACAGTAACTAGGTATCTTAAACAAGGAAAGAAATTAGGATTATGTGATGATTATGACTATGCAGAAGTTAGGAGTAGATGTCGTCCCGAAACAGCCATCAGAAACGGCGAAATAAGAAATAAATCTATAATTCAGTTATCCCTAAATGGTGAATTTGTTGATGAATGGGAAAGTGCTACAAAAGCAGGTGAAAAATTAGGAATACAACAAACATCTATATCGTTGGTATGCAGAAGAAAACTAAATACTGCTGGCGGTTATATATGGATGTTTAAAGAAAATTATTGTCCAATAGAAGCGTTGGAAAAGGCGAAATCTTTTAATTATATTGAACGTAAAATACCTATAGTTCGTTTATCTTTAAATGGTGAATTTATTGATGAATGGGAAAGTTATATGGAAGCAAATAAAAAATTAGGAATAGACAATTACACTATTTCGCTTGCGTGCAGAGGTAAAAGAAAGACTGCTGGTGGTTTCGTATGGATGTTAAAAAAAGATTATGAAAAGCAATATCCAAGATAAACGTGCTAAGAACGGATGGAGAAAATACTACGAACTATTGAAATGCGCTATGCAACTGATGGGGGCGTTCGTATTATAAGGTTAACCAGTTTTTATTGGTTGACCTTTTTTAATAGATTCTATTATATCAGTAGCCAGGGTAGGACGTACGGGTGCGTGGGGCATTGATTCGTTTCATAGCGACTTTTCTAAGCGGTTGTCAGGTACTAAATCTTAACGTTGATATAAAAGTTTTTCATCGTATTACTGAACCTGTTCACTGCTGCCGTAAGCCTGTACATACAGTTTCTTTAGAGCCTTGCTTATGGTTGACTTCCGTCTGCGGGGATGTTCACCAAATCCGATTCAATCTAAAAAAGGTGGTTTATCCTAGAAAATGGTTACAGAGTAGCGGTTTTCGTAACGGATGATTTCAAATTCGATTTCATCTCCAACCTCGTTTATTATCTCTGTTTAACTTCTCTTGAAATGTAATTTCCTGATAAGTAATCGAAAAAATATAAATTCATAGGCCACTTTTTCCCCCTTTCTCTATATAACAAACATGAAAGGAGAGGATGATAAAGATGGCACAGACAATGGCTAAGAGTTTTAAGTTGCGTTTGACTTATGAAACAGGGATTGGTGAAGGCGGTAAACCGATTTTTAAATCAAAGACGTATAGCAGTGTGGTTGAAACAGCTACGGCTGATCAGCTTTACCAGGTGGGGCAGGCACTGGCTTCGCTTTCGAATGATCCGCTTTCTATAGTGGAAAAGACTGATGTTTATGAAGTAATCGGGTAAGTGAAAACGACGTTAAGAGGAGAGGATGACGGATATGGCCAAAACACTCGAACTGCATTTTACAAATGGTCTGGGGAAAATTTCCAAACTGACTATTGATAATCCAAAAGAGCCAGTAAACAAGACGGTAGTGAAGCAGGTAATGGATTTGATTATTGCAGCTGATATTTTCGGCGGTGAAGAACAAAGTTTTGTCAGTGCGAAAGAAGCACGACTTGTGGAACATAATGTAACTGATTACGAAATGTTATAAGATTAATCTTCATTCAGAATTTTTGAAAACAAAGGGAGCTGCTTTCCAATCTGGAGGCGGCCTTTTCTCATATCAATGAAGAAACGAGGTGTCTATCTTGGAACAATTCATTCCCCTCATAAGCGAGGTCGGCTTTCCGATTGCCGTTACCTTGTTTTTGCTTTATCGAATTGAAGCAAAGCTCGATAACGTTGTGCAATCGATTCAAGGCTTGCCGGAGCGATTAAGCGGAAAATAGGATTTCTGAGAATTCTCTTTTGTTCAAAAGCAAGAACTTCTTTTAGAGATAATTACATAATAAGTACCGCAAACACTCCATGGTCTTCAGCCATCAAAAGTTGGTCTAGGGAAAAACTTCGCTTTCTGCAGTCATAAAAGTAGAGATGACATACATTTTTTCGCACCTGTAAAATTTGAACCAAAAATCGCATTTTCAGGGTGAATATATATCATTTCGCCCTGAATTTATATAGATTCACCCTGAATTTGATATATTTCAGGGTGAATTCGCATTTTTTGAGAAATGTACAAAGTAGTTCTAATTTTATACATTGGATAGAGGTTGAAAGAGGAAAGGGTACTTAACAAAGAGGTTCTTCCTTTTTCAAAGAACAGCATGAAACCCCTTCAGGAGGAATGACCAATGGATAAGCTGAACTATGAAACAATCAAACAATATCAATCTTTTGCAACGGTGGAAGAAATGGATCAAGTCGTTCGCGGTTTTTTATATAAATTTAAGTCTTCTTTATCAGATGGCGCCATTAAGGTATTGCATTTTCTATGGAATTATTCCGTAAAGGTAGTCGGAGTGTCATTTGCCAAATATGACACGATGGCTGCAGCTGTAGAGCTAAGCCGCAGAACAGTGATTCGTGCGGTGAAAATGTTAGAGGAACTTGCTTTTATCAAGAAAATCCCGACTTCCCGTATGAACGGAAAGCAAGGTGTGAATCTGTTTGTGATTCAGCCTTTTGCAACGATTGATTCTTTATTGACCCAGGTGTCACCCCAGGATGTCACCCATCCTGTCACTCCTAATAAAACAGAGAATAAACAAAGCTCACTCTGTGAGAATAAAAAACAAAACCGTATTATCGTAAAGGAGACGGAGGTTGAAGATGCAGTTAGAGAAATGGGATTTAATTCTGATACAGTTAGCAGTTCTGATATGGATGGCGGAAAACAAACAGAGGGCAAAGATTTAAAACAAAAGGCAGGATTAAAACCAAGAGAAGAGCAACAGCAAAAAGCAGAATCAAGTGCAGAGGGTAAAGCAAATGTTCAGCTAAAATCGGTTGAATGGCATCAATTCGATCCCAGCTTTTTACCGGAGTATGTAAACAAAGATTTTATCCTAGCAGCCCAGCCATTTTTTCATCCAGGGGATATCTATAAGCTTTGGTCAAAGATTCAATTAGCATATAAAAAAGTGAAGTTGATGGCCCATTTGGATGATGTGATGGAACCAATTATCGCTGACTTTAAGCGTACGGTATTCTTGTATAAAGCGGGGAAAGTACATACAACATTTGAGGGATATTTTTATAGTGTTGTTTACAGGAGTTTGTGGACTTTGAAGGTGCGGGAATATCAGCACGAGTGGTATGAGAAGGTGATGAATCGTTAATTTAAATGGCCTAATCACCTCTCATTTTCCTTCGTGTCCATTTGATTTGAGTGCAAGTTAGGACGAGATAATATTAGGGCCGGATGTATTAACTATTTATAAAAAATGTTTATCATTTTCCGACAGAAGACTGCCATCTCAAGGAATGAGAAGGGCTACAGACCAATAAGTAGGTTTGAGCTGAATGTCGGTTGATAATTTAGCTGATTCTTACGATAGGTACTATAAAAAACAGAATAAGTACCCAAAGTTCAAGTCGAAAAAGAACCCTATTCAATCCTATACGACCAAGCAAACGAATGGAAATATGGCTGTGGTAGACAACTATATGAAACTTCTCAAATTAGGACTTGTTCTTTTTTCGAAAAGCCGTGAAGTAGAAGGAGGTATTTTGAATGCTACGATTCGGCGTAATCCTTCTGGGAAATATTTTGTATCGATGGGAACGGAAATAGAAATATCAGCGTTACCTAAAAACAATTCAGCTATTGGAATCGATGTCGGTATTAAAGATTTTGCGATTCTTTTAAATGGAGTAATTTGCTCTAATCCAAAGTGTCATACTCATCATGATTGGGATCAAAATGCGGCCATGAACTTAAAAAAGGAAGCGGCTCGTTTGCTTTCAGTAATGGCCTAAAAGATAGCAAGCTTGCAGGAAACAATCTAAGTCGATGGTACTGCTAACTGTCGGTGCGAAAGGGATAGTCTGCTAACAAACTGAGGGTTACTTCGGTGTTCGCAGGAATCTCATTACTTTAGTGACGAGTAGTTCAAAAGATTCATCGTCCCTTTAATAGAATGAAAAATATTGGGTTTAAAGGTTCCCCAATGGATAAAATTTACTTATTTATTGTATAATGGAAGTATGTGAAGCTGCATCAGGTGGTTTCAAATAGATTTTTCTATTCCCTTATTGGGCATTTTGTGCTGACTGTTTTAAACACTGGGTTGATAGTAATCCGGTGGATCAGCTGATTTATCCTCCCTAACGCTGAGTTCCTATAGGGAGGATATTTTTCTTTAAGGAGAGTTTAACTATGTCTGCCTTAGATTCTAGGTTAATCCATGCATGTAGTCCTAAACTTTTAAAAGAAGAGTATTCTATATATAAGAAGGTAAAAACAGATGCCTTTAATCATAAAAAGGTGCAGATTCCTATGGGAGCTGATGGGGTCACCTGGAAAGCATTTGAGAAAGACTTGGATCATCAAGTGGTCAGCATGAGCAAACGTATGAGCAGTGGGTCGTATTTTTTCTATCCATTTCGTGAAGTGCATGTACCAAAGGACTCCCATAATCATCGGATTATTTCAATTGCATCTATACGTGACGTACTCGTTCAGAGGAGAGTACAAAATGTTTTAAGGGATGAGTTAGAGAAATTATTCAGTCAATTACCCGCTGTTAGTTATGCCTACCGCTCGCAATTTTCAGCTTCACAGGCTGTTATGAAAGTATATCAATATATAAAAGAAGGATACCATTATGTATTGGATGCGGATATTAAAAACTTTTTTGATGAAATCCCACATTCTTTATTATTGGCACAGTTTGAGAAGCTATTTCAAAAGGAAAGTCCCCTACTTCATACACTACTAAAAAGATATATTTCAACGGATCGTGTTGAATGGAAAACCTATGAGGGTAATTTAAAATTATTTTATAAACAAAAACCTAAACGGACGCATCGGGAAAAAGGGATTCCTCAAGGAGGAGCTTTATCTGGATTACTAGCTAATTTATATTTACATCCATTTGATGAGTGGGTGGTAAATGGTTTAGGGCAAAACATGGATATCAAATATATACGTTATGCAGATGATTTTATTATTTTAACCCATGATAAGTTTAATCTTGAAACCATAAAAAATCAAACAAGAGAAAAGCTATCTGAAATAGGTTTGCAATTACATCCAGACCAACAGAAGACAAAATTGGTACATGTTGCTGAACAATCTATTGATTTTCTGGGATTTAATCTTTCACCAACAGGTGTTCGAATCAGCAAACATAACATTCGTAAATTTAAACAAAGAATTCGCAATATATTGACAGAACTTGATGCTGATAAAGTTCAAGAGAGTGACGCAAAAAAGGTGATAGGTAAAATTCAATATAAGCTTTTGGGAAATGAAACAAATGGAATGAGAATTTGTCAAACCTGTAAAAAGGTAGAAACCCGTCGAAGCTGGCTGCAATTTTTTTTGTGTCTTACAGATGTTCAGCAATTAAAGGGTTTAGATTTATGGATAAGAAAAACGATACATTTATTTTATTTTAAACAAACAGGAAAACGCCTAAAAAGGCATCGTTTAATAGAAATGAATATTCAGAGATTAGAACAATTATATTATGTTTACAGAAAAGAAATAGGAAAAAGAACAGTATGCACATGTTCTCCGCTAGTAGCTGATTTCCGAAGAGAGTCTATATTAAATGTTCTTTTTAAAAGGTATTAAGCTATTGCTAAGTTATCCTTATTCTATACGGATAACTATCAACATTTTATAACGGTTCTTTTGTTTATTTTTTTAAGGTTAATATCATTCAATGATGAAAGTGAGAGGATTGATATGTACACTATTTGTCTTCATCATAAAGCAAAGGATGAGCTACAATCATTTTCGGCAACTGAAATCGGTGAAATAGAAAAGAGACTCCGCATGCTGAAGCAAGGGCATTGGCAAAATGGAACGCGAGTGAAAAAGCTCAGGGCTGTTAACAAGCAATTGAATATGTTTGAGGCAAGAATTGATGGTGGTAACCGAATGTTGTTTACGCTTTTCTATGACAGTGAACTAGCTGAAACAGTGGTTCTAGTGTTTAGGCTGTTGCTTCATCACGATGATGTCATTCGTACGGCTCGCGTGATTCTTGATGATGATCTCGATTATTCATTATATGAAGAGGAGGAAATTACTGCGGGTGAGTCATTCCAAGCGTTTGCGGAGGATCAGGTGGCCTTATGGAAAGATGACTATTTCTTCCATCAGTTTCAACAGCTGAAGGCCTATGAAATTGACGAAGACACCCTTACACGCTTTATGATGAAACAAGATGAGAATGCAGACGAATTTTGGGAGATGAAATTGCGCCTTACCCGTGAACAACGAGCGCTGTTGTCGAAGCCGTTGCCACTTTTGATTAGCGGAACAGCTGGTAGTGGGAAAACAACCATCTTAATTCATAAAATGCTGGAAGAACCCGCTGTAAAAAAACTTTATATTACCTATACCAAACAGTTAAGAGATGACGCAGAAAAACAGTTTCTAAGTCTTGTGAAGGGAATGGATGAAGAAGAAGAATACAAGAGGCAGACCTCATTTTTAACCTTCAAAGACTTTATGAAAAACTATAATTCTGAACGTTTTCAAACAGTTGTGACGAAGGATCACTTTATTCATTATTATAATACTATTTCCAGAGGACAGCATTTGGAGAGAGATTTTCCCGCTTTAATGTTATGGGAAGAAATTCGAGGAGTCATAAAAGGTGGTATTTTTCATTCAGAGCATGAATATTTGACAGAAGAAGAATATCTTAAACTTAGTATTAATGAGGCACCGAATTTTTCTAATAACAGACAGCAGGTTTATAATATCTTTTTATCATACCAGAATTACTTGTCCAGTCAATTTCTAATTGACGAACAGGATGTGCTGCAGCGGTTGCTTAAAGCATCTCTGACTTCTTATGATATGGTTCTGTGTGATGAAATTCAGGATTTGACAATGATTCATGTTAAACTGCTATTCAAGTTGGCAAAGAATGATTCGAAACGGCTTATACTTGCAGGTGATGATCATCAGGTGGTTCATCATAGTGGATTTCGTTGGGAGAATGTGAAAAACACCTTTTATCACGAGCTCAATGAGCGGGTTTCTGAGATCCATTCACTATCGAAAAATTTTCGTAATACGGGAAAAATTGCATTACTGGCACAGGAAATCAATAGGCTTCAAAAAAATTATACGGATTTTAAATATAAATCAGATCAAACGGTTCCATTTCATTTTGGTGAAATGCCGAAGCTGATCATTGGGATGGAGGAGAACAAGCTATACCCCATGCTGAATCGATTTGGTCCGTATGATGCAATTCTAGTCCGTTCAGAAGAAACGAAAGACGCTCTTTTGAAACAATTGGTTAAACAATCAGAACATATCCCTTTGATGTTCACGATTTATGAAGCGAAAGGGCTGGAATTTAGGAAAGTCATGTTATGGAAGGTACTTCATGAAGAAACGGAAGAATTTGCACAATGGAAAAAGATTGCCGGCATAGTGAATCGAAAGGAACTTAGTAAAATTTCCAGTAATCCAGTGATGCAAAGGTTTATCCGTTATGAAGCGAGTCTGCTTTATGTGGCCGTAACGAGGGGAATGAAGGAATGTCTGATTTATGACGGCTGCAAGGCCTCTGATCTTTGGCAGATGGAGGATATTCAAAAGCAGTTGGCTGTTCATACAGCTGTTGAGCCAGTTGACAAAAAAGCTGAGTCGGAGTTTTCGGAGCAGGACTGGAAAGAACAAGGTGATCACTTCTTTAAGCGCGGCTTATATGAACAGGCTAAAAATTGTTATTTGCGTTTAACACCCGATTGGGACATTGAACAACGACTATTACTTTGTCAAGCGTATCTTGTGAAACAGCAAGGAAACTTTGAGCGTGCAGGTCAGCTGTTTGAGCAGGCGATGTTATATGATGAAGCAATTGAGTGCTATGAAGTGGAAAAACAATATCATTCAATAATAAACCTTTGTAACCGAATGGAACATAGAGATCGTAGTTCAAAATGGATTTCATTAAAAAATGAATATAAAATTAAAGAATTTGATCATAAGAAACAGTGGGTAGGCAGCGGAGTTTACTGTAGGCGTCAAGGCTATTATAAAGAGGCTCTGATTAGATTTGAGCGGGATGAAAATAATTGTTCTAGTTATATTGACTATACTTATCAAATCGCACTTGATGATGCTTCCATATCGGCAGAAGAACTTAAAAACATTCGTCAGTTTTTTGCAACAAGCTTGAAATATAAAGATGAACAAAAAGTGGCTCGAATGAATGAGGCTTTAGAATTCCTCCGGGATGTTGCATATGTGAAAGAAATGCTGCAGTTAATTAAACCGGATTATAATGAATTTGGAGAACGAATGATTCGAGAGATATTTAAAGTAAAAACTCCGTTAAAGCAACTAGAACCATTTTTCTCCATCGAAGATCCACATATTCAATATGTGTTTGCATTAATGGCTGAAGATAATGGTATGAGTGAAGAAATTGTTAATTTGATGCTCAAACGTGCAGCTGATCAAAATCATCTCGAAGCACAATTTATGCTTGGAGCAATGTTTGAAGACGGGGATGACATGGATACTGCAGTTTATTATTATGAACTAGCGGCTTCCCAGCAACATCCATTTGCTGCTTTTAACCTTGGCAGCCATTATATGAGTATAAGCAATGCCGAAAAGGGAATGTACTGGATGAGTGTAGCCCTCGAACTAGGGTTTGAAGATGTTTATTCAGATTTAGCTATTTACCTGCGAAGAGGCGAATTGATTCCAAAAGACATCAAAAGAGCTCAAAAACTTGATAAAGAATATGAAAAAATGATAAAGAAAAGAAAAAAACAAGAAAAGTTTTTACAAACACAGCTTGAAAATAGAAAAAAAGAAATTGATCAGATGTACTAATTTACCCTTACCGTTGGTCCTAATGAGGGAAAGCTGATTCTGGTTAGCAAACAGCAGGACATTTAAGTGGCTGACGAAAAAGAAAGTCAGCATCATCTATATTGTATAAATTCATTAATTGTATCATGTAAACAAATTAAGCACGTCCTTTCTTTTATAAAAATTTAGAAGGTATAATCATTATTCATAATAAAAATGCTGCACCTCGAGATGCAGCATTTTTGTGATTTTCTATAATTTTTATAATCATAGTATAGGGTTGTAAGTCAACGCGAGACTTGGCGTAATATTGGAATTACCTAAGGTCATGATGAGGTATTATGAACTTTAAATCTTTAATAAAGGGAATATTTATTAAGTTTCAAATCTATAATTGAATATAAATTTGAAAGCAAATAATAAAAAAGGAGTCGGAAATAAAATGGAGGCAATCAGAAGATGTGTTAGGTATGCCGATTTTCCGGATACTACAAATGGATTTATTGGATTTAAGCAATTTCCTGATGACGATAGAGCTGTCCGTCCATTTATACCGAAGAAAAAAAATAGTAATCGGGGAATAGCATATGTTCAAATAGATTCTCCAGAAAAAATGAATGAAATAGCAAGACAAGTTGGTGCTAAAACAAGAGAGGAATTTATTAGTGACCATGGAGAACCTTGGAAGGATGACTATGCTGAATATTTATCAAAAGAAATAGGTAATTATTTGGTAGGTTACGAAGAAAGAGGAAAAGGGTTATTAGTGCATGTATATAATGAGGAAAAGAAAATTGATCAATGGTTAGAGCTTTGGTGTCCACGTGGAGAATTTGTTGTTCGAAAAAATGATAGATATAGAAGGTAAATATAAATGAGTTATTTCTATAAAGAAGGAGAAATAAAACTATCCATCACAACAAGGGATACATTGTTATAAAGGAATAAACCAAGACAAAGTAAACAACCTGATTGAGTCGCTTAATCTATAAGCGGCTTTTTTATTTACACCTAAAATAAGAAACTAACTTTATATGGTAAACTTATCCTGGGGAGGGACTCGATGTGATACGAAAATTTTTCCTTATATGTGGATTCATTTAGATATGTTTATATTTAATTTTTGCAGCATTCTCTTTGGGGGACTTGGAATAATATTGGATTAGGATAAAGATAAAGAGTAGCCTGCAACAACAAAAGAGGAACAAGAGGCAGACTTAAATACTCAATCAATCATGAGCAGTCCGACATCTGCAGGTGATCAAATGAACCCAAAAAAGGAATTACAGGAATACCTTAATGTAGTAAAGGCAGATTGGTATAAAAACTTGAGAAACTCATTAACTTTTTCAGATGGAGTAATTTATTACTATTTACAAGGTTCTAAACGAGTTCTAATAACCTATAATTTCAAGAGGGGTGTTGGATAAAACATGAGTAAAAATCCCTTTACCAGACTCAAGGAAATACCCCATACCGTCAAACCATATGAAATTAGTTTAATAACTAACGATAACGGTTTGGGAGATTCAATTCATTTACGTGGCGAAAATTTGCAAATTTCTTTAGATGAAGTCGATTACGAATATGAATTTATCATAACAATGTCTGATAAAAGAGGATTAAGTCTGACAATCCCTTGTTCAGGGGTTGAATTAATTAATGAATATCGAAATGATAATAAGATAATAACCGAAGTATATTTATATTTATTCTATGACGGCATTGGAATCTTATCTATAAAAGGTATAGAAGATATTATTGCTAATACAGATAGAGAAGTAGATTATAACAATTTAATTATTCAAGCCAAAAGTTGCCGTAAATGTGACGCTATGAAAGAGGCAGAAGCCATTATTGGTAATAATAATGGCAATCTTAATGCAGATATTATGTTTATTGCGGAGGCCCCTGGTCCAAGAGGAGCAGATATTACAGGAATTCCACTACATGGTGATGTAACAGGTGATAATTTCGAAAAATTATTATGTTCTACAAAATGGACTCGCTCGGATATTTATATTACAAATGCTGTGTTATGTTGTCCAACTAATGAAAACGGTACTGTAAGAAATCCTACTAAACAAGAAGTGAAGAATTGCCATCCATATCTATCTAGAATAATAGATTTAGTTAACCCCAAAATAGTTGTCACTTTAGGAAAGAAAGCATTAGAAGCCATAAAAGAAATAGAAAACCATCCATTAGTTCTTAGTAAAGATGTAGCAAGCTATACAAGATGGAATAATCGATGGGTATATCCGCTCTATCATCCAAGTCCGCAAGTAATAAATACTGGTACTCGAACATTTGAACAGCAAAAAACTGACTTTAGGCAATTAGAACATAATTATAAACAAAGAATATTAAAAGGCAAAGAACCAATCAGCTTTCAAAAAAGGTAAATCGCAGGACCCGCTCACCTTGCTATCACATACCTAGCACATTACTATTATTTTTTACTCATAAAGAAGATTGTTTTCAGGTTTCCGCTTATTTCATGATGTTCTATTAAAGGTAGATTCGGCATATTTTAACGGGTATTAGCTGTTGTGATGAGTGACCGTTTAAAGAGAAATCGAGATTGCGAGATTTCCGAAAAACAACACGGGGCTGTCGGATTTGCAGGAAAAGAAATTGCACCTGTAGAGGAAAAACCAATGGATAAAGTGTAATGGCTGGAATGAATGGTGGGAATCAGAGATGCGGAAGGTGCTGTTGATAAAATGTTAGCAGAGGAAATAGAAGAGTATTTCAAGAAGGTCTAAAAGCTAAAAAACAGCTTGAGGTATTGAATTGATTATTTATTATTTATTTTAAATACCTTTAAATCTTCTCAGATTAGATTAATAGCCTTTATGTTTCTTTGTATATTATTCTATTGAGAGTAATCGAGTTGTCAGGATAAGTAATTGCATTAATTTAACCGTATGTGCTCAACTTACACTCCAGCCCCTGGCAGACACTTCGCTCGGGCACTCGCTCAGGCGTGGGGTCGCAAGCAAGACTTGCTCGCTTACCTTCAGCTTCGCTTCAGGTGAGGTTGTTTTTTTGTTTTTTTCAGAGTCGACTCTTTTAGTTGCCAGCAAAATTGGCACGGTATATCATGAAATAAATACCAATATTTAGAATGGGAGCTGGTGACATGAAATATGTTTGGGATTCTGCTAGAAATAAAGTAGTTCGATTGAGGGATGGCATAGCATACGATGATGTAGATGGTTCGACATTCAAAATAACGCTTGATGACGAAGCAGATTTTTATCCTCTGCCAAGACATGTTGGGGAAAACATCATTTTAAATATCAATCATTATATTGCAACTGGCCAAGTGGAACACGAATTGATTAATGAGGTAAGAACGGAATTGAAAAGGTTTGTGGGATAAGTTATTGGTGCCGAAATCATATAAGGAGGCTTACACTATGGGAGACTCTTTTACTTTGCGTACAGAACATATTTATGGATTTAATGTAAATGGCATAAGATTAGTAATCATGGATAAATCATATGCTAGGTGTTTCCGTCGGTTTTGGTCATACTTTATGAATTATGATTTAAACAAAACCATTGAAACAATCGAAAAGGCAGGTATTCGCACTTTTGATTCAGAATATTTCGTATCTAAAAGCGGGGGTAAAAAGAAAAATATCTTCGTTAAAGAAGGATACTGGATTTATACGCATTTAAATGCAGAAGCAATGAAAAGAACTTATGAAAAGTTTTTATCTGAGTGGGAAGGTAAAGCGATAGAAGTTGATACGCTTAACGATTGTAAATAACGTGCCATCAGGTGCGTTTTTTATTTTTGGAGGAAAATGTAACCATTTGGAGAAGTAGAAGTAATAGGGTCAGAAGGAGAGGATAAAAATGACTGCAGTTTTATCGTATGTAAATAGACAGTTTGCAATTATTTTATCTGATAACAGAATGAACTTTGGGCGCTATCAAGAAGGCGGTTACGAAGATGGTCATATTAAACTGATTAACGTAGAGGTGTTCAAGGATGAAGGAATAAGCGGTACTGTGTTGAATCGCGAAGGATTAAATGATTTACTTGCTTTATTTAATGGAATAAATAAAGTAGTAGTATTGAATACAAGTAGATTATAGAGAAACGATAATATCAAAGAAATGGACTTTAAAAAATAAAAAGTGATAAAAAATTAATCAATGGTAAAATAAAAAAGAGGAGGAGGAGAAGAAAGAAAATGAATTCACGAGAGAAAAAAATTAGAACTGGATCAAAGCCAGTTATTTATTCCATTGTAGCAGCATTTATTTTACTTTTTGCAAGCCTAATTATGCAGCAATCAGAAAACCCAATTGCTCATTTTTTTGCAAACATTTATTTATTCCCGTTTCATCTTGAATTTTCTAAATCGTTTTCTGTATTTATTGCAGCAATTATTTCATCTATCATTGCTTTGGCATTTTACAGTATTTGTTCGTGGAATATAAAAACGAAAATTGGTTTTTATATTGTTGGAACGATTGTAGCGTATTTTGTGTATACAGGTGTCTGGTACTTTGTTAGAACCATGGGTTTCGCTTTACAAGACATTTTTAGCATTGAAAGGATTATACCGGGAATAATCTTCCTTCTGGTGTCTATCTTTTTCGGAATTATATTATGTAGTGTGCATTTTTCATTGACAAAAGAAGTCTATGAAGGTGAATTTATTGAAGAATCAGAAGCCTATCAAGCAGATAAAAGAATGGAGAATATTAATAACCATAAACAATATCCGAAATTAAAGAAGCAACAACTCAAGATACAGCGTATTTCAAATCAAGAGGCAATTGATAGACTTTATAAAGATTTAGAGAAGGTTGAAAAATTAATAAACATGGAAGACCTGGATTTAACTTTAGAAGCAACCACCAATCTTCGTCGTATCGCAGAAACTTTCACTAAGCAAATTTCTATTCACAATGATTTAGATTTAGAGAAAATGGTACAATATGAACGAGTGGATTACTTATATAATCAAAACTATATATCTAATGAATTATATAATGTTCTAACAAGTATTAGAAAACTGGGGAATAGAGCAGCCCATGAAGATAATGATCGTTTTGGTAAAAACGGCATACTTAAACTACGCCGTCAGTTATTAGACCATATCAAAGAATGGGTAGTAAATGACCAAAACGAAGTGGTATCGAAAAGAAACACTAACTCTAAATCTACCCAAACTGAAAATACATATGAAATACTATTACAAATTGCAAGTTTACGGGATCAAGGGATTTTGACTGAAGAAGAGTTCCAAAAAGAAAAAAAGAAAATTTTAAGTTCATAGGGAGAAGTCACAGAAAGATGTTTATATTAGCCTGACTAAAGAAGAATTTTTAATAGAAGGTTGGGGTAGGTCAAACGATAATAACCGTACGACTACAAACTATGGTGTTAGCGAACAGCGGGAGTATGATGATTAATGTCTATTTAATGGGCTTTGGGGTGGGAGTCCCACTGCTTTAGCTGTGGAAGCAGTCAAAAACACAGCTCGAAAATAGAAAAAAAGAAATTAATCAGATGTACTAATTTGCCTTTACCGTTGGTTGTAATGACGGAAAGCTGATTCTGGTTATCAAACAGCAGAACGTTTAAGTGGCTGACGAAAAAGAACGGCATCACCATTTATATTGTATATTTCCTCTCAGACACCTAAATTTGAAATCTTCGAAAACGTATGGTTATTAGCATTAAGAACCATTTAAAAGACGGAGGAGTGTTTTAATATTTTAAACCTTATTTACCGAACATTTGGACCTTTAGAAGAGAGCTGGGCAAACAAGAGATAGAATGATGAAGGCTTATGCAGAGTGTCAAGGTATTTTATTTAGATTATAGCAATGACATGAATACTATTTAGTGATGAATTATTTTGCTAAGTTTTTACTATTTTTATTGATATATGCAAGGTTAGCAGTACACTAACGTAATAAGGTTTAATTCAGTAAAATAAGGTATATTATATTTGTTGAATAGATTCTCTCTAAAGATAAGAAAGTAGGTGAGCAAAGTGGGAAAATATCAATTGGATTACAAAGGTCAGGCAGCTGTGACAAAATTTCATGAAAAACAGACGCCTGTCAAATTTGATAAAAAGCAGCAACTTGAAAAAATACGTGCGGAGTATTTAAAAAAGAAGCAAAAACAAACAGATAAATAATAGGAATGAAAACATAGGAAGACTAAAATCTCCCTATGTTTTTTTATTAGCGAAACAAGGGGACGGTTCTACTTGTTTCATTGATATGAAAGGCTCTATGGAGAGAAATTCATTAAGGACTTCTATGAAACATCAGATTTGCCCCCGCGTTTCTCAGTTATTTTTATTTTTATGAAGAAAATAATCGGACTGCACAGTATAAATTTATCCCCCAAGATGAAAATTAGATTCATATACAGTTAAAAAGGAGGGTACTGATGAATCTCGCAGATTTATTTATTATTGCTGGAGGGTTTTTGCTCATATTGCTTTTTATCCTCATCGTCATTTATCTAAGCGTTTTATTTGCTTTTGACAAAAATCAAAAGCGGCATTCTATCTTAAGAAATTATCCTTTGCTCGGCAGGATGCGTTATTTTCTAGAAAATATCGGACCTGAGTTCCGTCAATATTGGTTTAACGGTGATAACGAAGGGAAGCCCTTTTCAAGGGACGATTATGAGCATATTGTCAAATCGGCAAAATACAAACGGAATGTTGTCGGCTTTGGTTCGAAACGTGATTTTGATGAGGAAGGATTCTTCATTCGAAATGATATGTTTCCGAAGTTAAACGAGGAGTTAAAGTTCAATCGAGATGTAAAGGTTTTAACCCAAAGATATCTGTTGCTGAATGATCCGCTTTTTACTCAAAGGAAGGAAAAGTTAGAGGATGAAGAATCAGCTGCCTACCTATTACATGATGACGATGCTGTTGTGATTGGTCCTAATACCAAATATCCTTTTGTCCTTAAAGGGTTAATCGGTATGTCAGGGATGAGTTACGGTGCACTGGGACGTAATGCCATCACAGCATTATCGGAGGGACTTGGAATAGCGAAAGGTACATGGATGAATACAGGAGAGGGAGGGTTATCTCCTTACCATTTAAAAGGTGAAACAGACATCATTATGCAAATTGGACCAGCCATGTTCGGCGTGCGTGATAAAAATGGAAACATAGACTGGGATGAGTTAAAAAGGAAAAGCGAAATTCCTCAAGTAAAAGCTTTTGAAATCAAATTGGCCCAAGGTGCTAAAACACGCGGGGGGCATATTGATGCCGAGAAGGTTAATCCTGAAATTGCGGAGATTCGCAAAGTGGAACCATATAAATCGATTGATAGCCCTAACCGTTTTGTTCAGTTTGGTGATGTACCATCAATGATTGAATTTATTGAAGAAATCCGTAATCATACAGGAATCCCGGTCGGAATGAAAATTGTAGTCGGAGGCACAGATAGTATAGAGGAACTCGCCAAATACATGAAAGAAACAGGAAAAGGTCCTGACTTTATCACAGTCGATGGCGGTGAAGGAGGAACGGGTGCTTCCTATCAAGAATTGATAGATAGTGTTGGCCTGCCAATCAAATCAGCTCTTCCAATCGTTCATAATACTCTTCAGAAATACGGCGTTCGTGATCGCGTGAAAATTATTGCTTCTGGGAAGCTGTATTCTCCTGACAGGATTGCTGTTGCTTTGGCGATGGGGGCCGATCTTGTCAATATCGCACGTGCTTTTATGATTACAGTGGGATGCATTCAGACATTACAATGTCATTCCAATGCCTGTCCTGTGGGCGTGGCAACAACTGACCCTGAATTACAGGATGCACTAGTCATTGACGAAAAGAAACACCGTGTTGCCAACTATCTTATTACTCTTAGAAAGGGACTTTTTCGTGCAGCAGCAGCTGCTGGTTTGGATTCTCCCGTTCATTTTGAACCAAAACATATCATGTTTAAGGATGAAAAAGGCGTGGTCATTCCTTTAGAAAAAATCATGGAAAAACTATAGTTTTTTAATCTTTCACACGAATGAATTTTTGTTATTCTTTCATTTTTAAACCAATCTACATACCCACTATGGATTTAACAAATAATAACAAAAATTAAGGGATGAAAAAACATGATGGAATTCTTAAATCATTGCCTTCACTGCCATATCGAGTAAAGACAATCATCATTTTGGTTGCTGCTGTTCTTCTTCTGCGGATTGCAGGCAAAAGATCACTTGCAGAAACAACGGTTTCGGAAGCTATGTGGAGAATATCTATTGGTGCTGTACTCATTCGACCTTTAGTATGGAGAGATGAGTGGGAGGCATTATACGGTGGAACTTTGCTTATGATTGGGATTGTTTTATGATTGGTCACATTTGATCCCCGTATAAACTTCTAGAAAAATGAAGTAAACCATTTATGTTCAATGGATATTGGGTTGACTTGTTCACTGGTCCTGGACGGTTCTGACATTTAACATATCACCTTTTAAAATATGAGTGATCTCATAGTATTGTAAAAATCTTAATGTTATGATGCAACAATGAGGTGATAAAAAATGAACACACAACGTTGGATGAGTAGTCAGTTTTTTAGTTTTTTTATGACTTGGGGCATTTTCCTTCCGTATTGGACCGGATGGATGATTTATACAAAAGGGATAACTGTTTCACAAGCTAGTTTAATTATGAGTCTAGGATTGGTTGCTAGAGGTTTCTCTACTTTGGTCGCATTTCCTTTTTTCTCGGAAAAATTCAGTAGTAAAACATTATTAAATCTAATGGCCATTGGTACATTAATCAGTCTTTTGAGTTATATCCCGGCAACTTCCTTTACTGGCTTACTTTTGGCTACCTTGCTTTTACATTTCTTTTATCCAGCATTAATGCCAGCATTAGATAGTGTAGCCGGTGCACTTGTACAACATAAACAATTAGAAGATTACGGAAAGAGTCGTTCATTTGGTTCGATTGGATTTGTTGTGGCTGGTATGATTTTAACCTTGTTTACTGGGGCATGGGGTGATGAAGTAATCTTATGGGCCATGTTACTGGGGACACTGATATTCCTGATTCTAGGATTTGTACCTTCACCGGCTATTTTATCGAAAAAACCGAAAATGGATTCTAATAAACAACACGGAATGATGAGTTTATTCCGTATAAAACACTTTGGGTTAGTGCTTGTTATCGTGATTTTATTACAAGCAGCACACGCCTCTTATTATAGCTATGGTTATATTTTTTTACAGGAAATCCATGCACCAAAGTACCTGATTGGACTCATTCTTAACATTGCCGTATTCGCAGAGATTATTTTCTTTTCTATTGTCGACAAGCGTTTTCAACGGTTTTCAGTAGGCTCCTTGTTGGCACTAGCGGCACTAGGTTCTACCATACGATGGTTACTGGTATTTTCCTTTCCTAATGTGCTTGTATTCAGTATTGCACAAACCTTACATGCCTGCTCATTTGCAATGGGGCATTATGCCTTTATGAAATACTTGGTCAGAAATATTGCACCTGCGCAGATTCCGAAAGCACAAGGCATGTATTCGGCGCTTGCACTTAGTTGGAGTACTGCCATATTCACATTTTTTGGTGGCTATTTATATGAAATCGAGCCAAGCTATGCCTTTCTCGGAATGATTGTTTGTACCATACCATCCATGTTGCTTGCGCTTATCTATCGAAAAGAGGAGCTTAGAAAGGAAGGTTTAATTTCTATTTAGACTTTTATCTGAGACTTCCAAAACACAAGATCTGATTATTGCGAATGAATGGAGACACTTATGTGGAGTATGGAGCCATTTATAGCGAAGAAAAGAGCAATCATTTGAGAAACAGAAAGTCGCGTGTAGCGCGATTCTTTTTTTAAAATAGCGCCAGAGCCATAGCGAAGCGGCTTTCCGTTGACTATTTTTCCCGATTCTTTGCAGACGTTGGAAGGGGATAGTGACCCGACAATGACTGCTTAGAATCAACTTGTCTGTGTGGTATCATGTTTGAGTCAGTTTGCTTTTTAGGCATTATTTATGCTACACCTGTAATCGTTCTACCACACGAACCAAAGTTTAAAATCAATGGTGGTGGAGGACTATCGACTTTGCACTGACTCAGGCAGAGTAGAGTGTTGATTGCAGTCATTGAAATGTCCAAACTTTGACATAGTTTTTAATAGAGAATACCAAAAAAGTCATAGATTAATATAAATCTGTTTGACATTCAATCAGATTAGTCCTCCATAATCGGACCATATTCTTAAGTAACGTTCATGAGCATTGTGAAGGAGTTCGCTTAAATTAAAGGGGTAGGTTTGTTGAAGAAGGATATATAGAAAACGAAAGTGAATTAATATAGGAAGGATGATTGTTGATATTGTTTTTGGGGGGGAGCTTATGGAAAATAATAAAAATATATTTGATAATAAAAAGTACATTCATACTTATCTTTCATATATGTTAAGTAATAAGTTTGCAGTTGCATACAATGACTTTCAATTCTTTTCAACAAAGACACTCGCAATAGATAATAACCCATATTCTTTTAGAGAAACTCCAAATAAACTGACATTTTCTACTCTTGAATACTTACATAAAGGGAAAAAAAGAATTGCTGATTTTAATCCATTTATGGAGAAGACAGGTACAACTGCATTACTTATAATTAAAAATGATACTATTTTTTATGAAGGTTATTTTAATGGACATAAAAGAGATACTCCTCAAAAGTTGTTCTCCATTACAAAATCATTTATTTCTGCTCTTGTTGGAATTGCTATTGATAGCGGTCATATAAAAAGTGTAGATGATTTCATTTCTGCTTATATCCCCGAAATAAAACTAAGAAATATTAGAATTAAACATCTTCTTCAGATGGACGCAGGAATAAAGTTCAAGGAAGGTCATTTTCCGTGGAAAGATGAGGCGAAAGTTTACTTACATCCGAATGCAAGAAAATTGGCATTGACCGTTGTAGAGGATACAAATGATACATTTTTTCATTATAATGATTATCATTTATTGCTATTAGGGCTTATTCTGGAAAGGACAACAGGTAAAAGTGTAACAGACTTTTTTTATGAGAAGATATGGAGCCAGTTAGGGATGGAATTCCCAGGTTTTATGATAGTAGACAGTGAAAAGTATTCATTTGAAAAGATTGAGAGCGGGTTAGTAATGACTGCAATAGATTTAGCGAAGTTTGGCAGATTATATTTAAAAAGTGGTGAATGGGAGGGTAAACAGATTATTAGACAAGACTGGATTGAGGAGTCAGTAAGTCCAAATAATGTGCCATCTAGTAATGACCATTTCCAATATTATCACAAACATCCATGGGGGAAAATGTGGTTTAATCATAATAAAGCATATTATAAATATTTATGGTGGGGTCATATAAATCATAAAGCGAATAATGACTATTTTGCTTTAGGGGCATTAGGTCAAGTTCTATACGTCAGCCCAGAAAATAATACAATTGCTATTCGTCTTGGGAAAAAATGGGGTGTTATGGACTGGTGGCCTACCATCTTATATAAATTAATAAATTCTTCAACCTAATTGCACAAGCAATTATAGCTACTTTATAAGGATTTCCTTCTTTACGCTTTCTATCATAAAACTCACGCATTTTCTTGTTACGAGGGATAATTTCATCAGTCGTTTTCTTCTTGCGACTATCACGAATAGCACAACGAACTGCTATATATAAGGCATGGCGGAGCCTGCTAGATTCTCGTTTTGTCATCCGATTCTTGGTAGATGTAAACTCACTAGACTCGAATACACTGGGATTAATTCCAGCGAAAGTCACAAGCTTTTTGGGATGATGAAATCGATCAATCTCACCGATTTCGGAAATAATCGTTGCCGCAATCTTTTCTCCGATGCCTGGGATAGATTTAATAATATTGTATTCTTCAATCTCTTTAGCGGGAGCGTCTATCTCTGTCTCTAATTTTGATAGATGCTCTTTGTACTGAAGAAGAATATTTATATACATACCAAGACTTAAAATATGACTCTGATAAACGCTCTTTTCAAAAGGATTACGGGCTGCCGCAGCTTTAAGCTGAGTCACTTTTTCATTTGCCCATTTTATGGATCTACTCTTACATCACTCAAATATCTTATCTCTAATCGCTTCTTCATTTGCCTTCAAAATGTCTTCAGAAGAAGGAAATTCTGAAAGAGTTAAGAGCGACACCACCGAATATAAATCCCCAAAAACCTCTTTATATTCAGGAAATACTTGTTCAAGTACAGCCTGAAATTGTAGCTTTGTTTGACTCATAACACGAATTATATTTTCATGTTGTCTTGTGAGATTACGAAGGTTTAATAACTGGACTCCACGCTTTTTATACGGCTCTAACTCCTCCTTAGAGAACAATTCACAGAGAAGATGGGCATCAATGGCATCTTTCTTAAACTTGAACCTCTTGCTTTATAAGAAATCAATGGATTGATAATAATCAATAAATATCCTCGCTCTTCCAAGTATTGAACAACTGGAGCTTGATAATGTCCGGTAGATTCTAATATTACTGAGGGTTTCTTTCCAGACTCTTACTTTACATCCTCAAGAAACGATACCAGTAAACTAAGTCCCTCACAAAACAAATGGGAACTCAAATGGAAGAGAGTTTCCTCCAGAGAGCTATCTAAACAGCAATCGAGAAGCGTCTTTGATATGAATTTTAGAAAGAAAGAAAAGCATTAGAAGCAATGGCAAGTGTTGGTTGGATTGAAGGGAATTAGTTGCAGCTGATCTTTAAGCTAAAGAAACCATAAATAAGACGCATGGAAAGCTTTAACCTCATCATGAAACATAGAAACATATCATTAAGAAAAATGGACAAGATATCCCGTTCTACACCCTTGGACCGGCCAGTGCAGCGAAAATGGTTCTGGGGTTTGTTCCAAATGATTGGGTAGAGTATCGGATTGAGGATGTTTTAAATAGAGGTTTATGTTTTTTCGGCTATTTGACTTATTAAAACATCAAAAAGCGAATATAGGTATAGCTCCTAAGCCATTTTCAGGTGCGCTGGAACTCAACGGAAATCTTTTTGTATGTTTACTGTACTCGTGGGGATACGAAAGATTTAGAAATGTTGTTAAAATGGAAACCATTTAGCAATCAACTAATCATAGTCACAGAGCATATTCATTATTTAATGAGTAGAGCCTTATAATAAATGCTGGAATAAACCCGTTATATAGGATAGCCCTTTTATAATGAATGATTTAACCCAGCTTACTTTACCTGGTTCTAAGTTTGGGTTCTCTATATACGATTCATCCTTTGCTACTTTTAAGCTCTTGTTAAAATACTGGTTCATTTCCTGTTCGAGACTTTCGGTAAATTCCATGCTATCAATGACGACCATGGACTCTGTATTTAAAAACGTCGACCTGGAATCCATATTAAATCCTCCAATGGCACTCAATCGATTATCAAAGATAAATGTTTTGGCATGTATAGAGTCCACCCCTTGATATTCCCATATATTCACACCCTTTTTAACCATCCCGTTAATATGTTTAATATGTCCTGAATAGGCCATGACATTAGCTGACGATGCTAACGAGTTCGTTAAAATAGTTATTTTTTCAGGAGGTATTTGTAACGTATCCATATAAGGAAGCATAGGTTTCGTTGGAATAACATATGGGCTTTGGATTACTAAGGACTTTTTCGAATTCTTCATGAGGTTCGTTAAATCATACCAAGCCCAAGGTTCTTTATTAAATCTTTGTATAGGATTATGAATAAAGGCAATTTTTTTAGTAGGAAGGGACATTTTCGTCCAATCATAAAAATTATTGAATATTTTTTTATCCGTTTTTCTCAAATTCTCTAGACTCTGTTTTAATTGTTGCTTGGCTTTTTCTGCTTTCTTTTGTTGGCGTGAGGATAGCTTATTAAAAGGAACCTTTGTAATTGGGTGGTCCCAGACTTGATTAAAGTAGCCTTCCATTTGATTCAAAACACTGCTTTCCTTTGTCTTAGGATTTGTATTAATTATCAGAACATCCCGGTCATTCGTAGGGGATTTCTCACCTTCTTGAATAAAATAACGATTTCCGATATTTCTGCCGCCGATAACTGCATACTTATGATCGATAATAAATAATTTATCATGGAGTCGATTATTCCATGTCCAAGGAAGTAAAGGATTTAATGGTTCATAAAATTTAATCTCGATATTTGGATGATTGATTAAGGCGTATTGAACATCTTTTAGACTAAATCTAAGACCATGGAAAATGCCATCCAAAAGAATCCTTACCTTTACGCCACGATCGGCCGCATCTAAAATCATTCCTAAAAATACATCGGTAATATATCCTTTATGCATCGCATAATAGGAGACATCAATAGACTCATGTGCATTTTCTATTAAGTTAACACGGGCAAGCCCTGAAAACGTTTTTTCTTCCAGTAGAATCACGCGATCCTGTGACGTTTCATTTCCATAGAATCTTTCAACTTTATGCTGTTCCTTATAGGTGGTACTAACCTGCGGATATTTATCTTTAAAAATAACAATGCCAAATATGGTAATATACATTAAATAAAAAATGAGAATCATCATAACTGCTATCCTAACCTTTTTTATCGAATCTACCTCCTTTCTAACAACTGTAGAACTATAATAATTGTTAATAGTTTGTTCAACATTTTTTACACTATGAATGAAATAAAAATAAGTTAGGTATAGAAAAAGTCACACCCTTTCCAAATTCATATGATTCCTATTTGGCCAGTTTTCCGTTGCTATTGCAATCATTATCTTAGTCTAGGGAATCTTAGCTGTATTAGGAGGATATATAAATCTAAATCAATATTGGATTATGTCTTCAGCTCCAGAAGCACCTGATTTTGCTAATGGATTATTTATCCCAGCATGTAACGTCGGAACAACAATTGGGGGGAAGTTCACTGTAGGGGGATTTTTCAAATTAGAACGGGTACACAATACGTCGTATAAGTAGCATTTTTTATAGTTAATCTTGGGATCGATATCCATTTTCCTAAGAAACTATATGTATCTTGTTGGTATCAGTGTGAACTTAATAAGAAACCTGTTTATATGTTAATCTGCAATAAAAAAAGGCGCCCTTTTAGCATTTTTAAGTAGCTGGTTGAAGACTAAATTTTTTGCTTAAGATTAGTTTATGTTAATTATTTAACAATGATTCGGGTTATAGCGTATTGTTTTAAAAAGAAGCAAGGTCCACCTGTTTGGTTCAGGGTAGAAGAATAACGCCTTGCTCAAGAAACATTATTTCTTTTCTATGACAAAATTAATTAATGAAATGACCGATGCAGGTTTAGTACAAAAAGTTCGCTCTAATCAAGATAAACGCGCAGTTTTTATTCAACTATCTGAAGAGGGAATCGATTATTTTAAAAACCATGTACTTGTTTATCGTAGACGGTTACAAAAGGAATTTGAAGAATTTGATGAACAAGATTGTTACACAATGATCAAGATGATCCATGCGATTCAGAAAAAAATACATAAATCGTATGTTAGAAATGGGGAAATGTAACGAATGGAAAGGGAGAAAATTTGGACGAAAGATTTTGTTTTTTTATTAGCGTCTAATTTCTTAGTGTCTTTAAGCTTTTACTTATTAATGACGACAATGGCTGTATATGCAATTCAGCAATTTAATGTAACAGAAAGTAGAGCTGGTTTAGCAGCAAGCATCTTTATTATTGGGGCTTTGATTGCACGATTATTTGCAGGGAAATTTATCGATGTAATAGGTCGTAAAAAAATGCTATATAGTGGATTAATTTTATTTTTAATTGGTTCGATTACTTATTTATTTGTGACAAGCATTGGATTTTTAATGGTTATTCGATTTATTCATGGAATTGGGTTTGGTATTTCAACAACTATTTTGACAACTGCAAGTATGTCAATACTACCGCGAGATAAACAAGGCGAGGGTATAGGTTATTTTTCTTTAAGTACCGCAGCTGGAACAGCCATTGGTCCATTTTTGGCGCTGTATTTAACAAGTCATTTTAGTTATAACACGATGTTTATTAATTGTATTATTTTTAGTTTCATAGCATTGGTATCAACAGCATTAGGAACAATAACTGAGGTGGATTTAACTAGTGAACAAAAACAGAAAATAAAAAAGAGCTTTAGATTCAAAGATTTCTATGAAAAGGAAGCTCTTCCGATAGCATTACTTATGTTCATTAGCGGTATGGTTTATTCAGGAGTTATTTCATTTATTAATTCGTATGCTATTGAGTTGAATTTAACAAAAGCTGCTTCTTTCTTCTTTGTCGTTTACGCGATTTTTTTATTTCTATGTCGACCGATTGCAGGAAAAATATTCGACAAAAAAGGTGAAAATATAGTTGTTTATCCGTCTTTTATATTTTTTGCTATCAGTTTATTATTAATTACTTTTGTTAAGAATGGCTTTATGCTTTTACTTGCAGGAGTATTTTTAGCTTTAGGCTATGGAACAATACTGTCTAGCATGCAAACAATTGTTGGAAAAGTGTCACCACCACATCGATTAGGACTAGCTATTTCAACGTTTTTTATTTGCATGGATGCTGGGATGGGGACTGGTCCTTATATTTTAGGGTTAATTGCTGAACAGTTTGGATTCCATTCTATGTATAGCGTTCTAGCCATTGCTATTTTCTTTTTAATTCCTGCTTACTATTTAGTTCATGGTAAAAAAGCAAGTACTGCAAAAACGATCTAATCTAATTAGAAGTATTCATTAAAATTTTAATAACGTTCCCAAATGAAAGTTTGGGAAGACACAATAACCCAAGAAATGCTGTGAAAACAATATTTCTTGGGTTTTCCTTTGAATATTGTTTATACCTATATACTTCAATTACAGGGGATTTAGTTGAAAAAGATCTTCAACAAACGAGCACAATTCTTGAATTGAAATTGTGCCTTTTTGCAGTACTAGAACCAATATTACTAAATAACATCTTTTTTAAAACGGATTGAATATTGATATAAAAGTATAAGTAAGGTTGTGAAAGCAGTTATTCCGTCGTAAGCAAGTACTAGCTAAATTTTATATTTGAAAAATATAATGCAATGGACTCTACTAATCTTTATTGGAATTTAACAACATGCTACGAAAACTAATTTTCTACTGTAATAACGTTAATATTGTAATATACTATTATAAATAGGTTAATAATGTTAATTTATGTTTTATTCAAAGATTTCTCGAATGTTCAGTAAAAAAATACTATAAGGAGTCCTGAAATGAAAAAGAAAATAAACTATTTAATCTTACTTTTAACTGCCATCTTTATAGTTGGTTGTACTAACGTAGAAGATGCATCCGTTACAGATAAAGAAACAGATTCACAAGATGTAACCACAGTTGAAACAAATTCAAGTGATACTGAAACAGAAGAAACAATCACAACGGTTGTAGATGAACCAGTAGTGGAAGAAACGTCAACTGAACAAAATACTGACCTGTTCTCGGGATACAAACTTATTGAAGTTGATGGTGGTGATTTGTCTGGACATCGTGAACCTAACGTCGTTGTTGATATTGGTTATGGGGACCGAAAGTATTGGGCCTTCACGAATGAATATGGGCAACTGGTTCGTGTCATTGCTGACGAAATCGTTCTACAAGATGACCGTACCGAACCTGTAACATCGTCTGGAAGATACTACAATGATGAAGCAAAAGTTCCTGGTGTCGAAAGAGCAGATTTAGATGAAGGACATATTATTGCAGATTCTCTTGGTGGGGTATCAAATGCTTATAATATTACGCCACAAGATAGTACGCTTAACCGACATGGTGATCAAGCCTATATGGAGGATGCTGTTCGTAAAGCTGGTGGAGCTACTAACTTTGAAGCAATTATCACATATCCTAATACGGAAACGCAGATTCCTTCTCATTACAAGTACACTTACACTTTAAAAGGGAATAAAATTGTAGATGAGTTTGATAACGGCAACCCTGATGAAATAAATAAATCTCTAGGATTAACTGAAAGTAAATCAACTAACTTCAATAAGTCAACAAGTTCTAATAAGTCCAATGCTTCGAATGGCACTGAAGATATTTCTAGCGTTGATACAGATGGAAATGGTCAAGTAACGATTAAAGAAGCAAAAGCAGCAGGTTATAGCATGCCAATAACGAGTGATCATTGGTTATACCCTTATATGCGCGATAATGATAATGACGGTATGGTAGGTGAGTAGCTCCCTAGAAATTTGAGGCAAATGAATAACAAAAGCTAGTCCACCTTTTGTCTACAGTCTGAGTGGAGCTGTAATTACAGCTCCACGTTTTCAGTTAACTTTGATATTAATCTCGTCATATCTTTTACAGATAGTGGTTTACTAAAGTAATAACCTTGGCCGTAGTGACAATTATTCGCCTTTAAATAGGTTAATTGCTGCTCATTTTCTATGCCTTCAGCAATTACCTTGAAGTTCAAATTGTTCCCCATATCTATAATAGTTTGAACAATAGCTTTGCTACTTGAATTTTCAAAAATATCTTTAACAAAAGATTGATCAATTTTTAGTATATCAATTGGAAAATGTCTTAAATGACTTAACGATGAGTAACCTGTTCCAAAATCATCTACTGACAAATATATACCTAATGCTTTTAATTCATTTAATATTACTTTTGTATGTTTACTGTACTCGTGGAGATACGAAGGATTTACAAATGTTATTGAAATGGAAACCATTTACCTATCGAATGATCATTGTTACTGAGCATATTCAGTATTTAAAGCCGTTGGATATATTTTTACAGGATTAGAGGCTTAAGATTAGAGCAATCACGGATCAGCAATTAATTGGGGATTATTCTCAATTTTATACCTTTCGGGAAAATGAAGATAAAGTATTTAAGTGGATATTGGAATCGAAAGGGTAATGACAAGGCGTTATTGCCCTTTTTGGAGTAACAATAAGGTATATAAAACGACTATTAAATTGTTCCATTAAAGGGCTATACTGCGGAACAAAGTCCGTTACTAAAAATAGAAAACAGCCTACTCTTTGTACGTTAAGGAGTCGGTTGTTTTCTATTTTTAGTAATATGTCTAAGCGTATAATTTTGCGAAATGGTACATTGCACCCTTTTCCATAATAGAATTGAGAGTTTATTCAAATGGTAACATGTATTTTCCTTCTCGTTATGCAAGGCTATTACACGATTCAAGTGGCAGAGCTACTAAACGTACATCGGGAAACCATTTCAAGCTATGTTAAGAAGTTCAACCAAGGTGGAATAGAAGCCTTACTTCATCGTGATTATTCATCTGGCAAGCCTGCTTTTTTTATCACCTGAAGAAGAACGAGAAGTAAGACGAATGATTGAGCATAGCACACCGGCTGAAGAAGGAGACAGCTGCGAATCCTGTTGGGATACACGGATTTTAAAACATGTATTCGAGGAAAGGTTTTCCATTACGATGTCCCGAAGTGGTATTTGCGAGATGCTAAAACGCTGGGGATTTAGCTACACGCGTCTGACATACACTCTAAAGCGTGCCAATCGACAAAAACAAGAAGCCTTTCAACGAGAACTAGATATGGTTAAAAAAACACCACAAGCGAATTAGTCTTCTTATATGAAGATGAAAGCCATATTCGTGACTACCAAGCCTTGCGTTCTACTTGGAATGTAAAAGGAAAACAAAAACAAATTCCCACTTACGGTCATCATACAGCTGTCAGCCTATTTGGCCGCGTCAACATTCAAAATGGAGGATTTTTCTGCATGGAAACTGATTAGTGTAATGCGCAGACCTTCCTAGCTTTTCTTCGCTATATTCTGGTTCAACATGATGAGAAGCACATCTCATGATTTTGGATAATGCTCGGATTCACCATGCCAAACTTTTGAAACCTTTTTTGAAAAAGAATGAGTATCGCCTGACTCTTCTCTTTTTACCACCTTACTCTCCCAACTTGAATGCCGTCGAGCGTATTTGGGGTTGGTTGAAAGGAAGTGTCATCGTTAATAGATTTCACGCCAAAAGAAAGGAAATTCGAAAATCAATGCTCTCATTCATGGGGTATCTCGACACTTGCCCAGAAAAAGTGCTCCAATTATTACAAAAAATAAGGGTTTTTGGTAAGGAGAAAGATTGTTTTCTAAATTTTGTAAGGTTATGACCTACTTTTACTTGTATCTCGGTCATACCCATATATTGATCTTTATTTAAAATCTTAATGCTATATATAGAATCTTATAATGACAAAGAAAATGGTTGTCGACTTTGTCGCAAGCTTGGATATTCCAAGCTTTTTTTATATTTATAAATTTAATATAGATTAGAAAGCTTCACTACTTAAAATGGATGGTAAAAAATTATTCAAAATGGATGGTTATTCTAAGTATTGCTTATGTTATATTTTCAATTGTCATAATAATTTAATTATTATAGCAATTGAAAAATTAGGAGGTATTTATTATGAAAGAATATTTAGGTGAGAAGTACAAAGTTGCCGCAGTACAAGCTTCGTCTGTACTGTATGATCGAGAAAAAAGTTTAGAGAAAGCGATTTCACTAATTGAGGAAGCGGCCAGTAACGGTGCTCAACTAGCAGTACTGCCTGAGTCTTATATCCCTGGATACCCTTATCATATTTGGATGGGAGCACCATGGGGGTACCATGAGTTATTTAAAGAATGGTTTAACAATTCCGTGGAAGTGCCAAGTAGAACAACGGATGCACTATGTGAAGCAGCACGGAAAAATAATATTTTTGTGACAATTGGTATTTCTGAGCGTGATGGAAATACGTGCTATAACACAATTTTATATATTAATAACAAAGGCCAAATTTTTGGTAAACATAGAAAGTTGATGCCTACTCACGTTGAACGGGTTCATTGGGGACAAGGCGATGGAAGTTACCTGAATGTATATGATACGGAATTAGGAAAAATGAGCGGGCTGGTTTGTTGGGAGCATACAATGGACTTAGTGCGTCATTCTCTTATCGCTCAGCGTGCTCAGATCCATTGCGGAGTCTGGGTAGGATTCTCAAGTATGCCTGGCTGGGAAAACCTATTCGATATGTCAACCGAACTCGCTTCTCGTTATCATGCTCACGTGGGTGAATGTTTTGTTGTTACTTCTCAAAGTACCATTAGTAAAGAAAATGTTGAAAAATTAGCACAAACAGATTATCAGAAAGAATGGATTAAACCCGGCGGCGGATGGTCAGCCATCATTGCTCCTGGCGGCAGCATCTTAGCTGGTCCATTAAAAGGAGAAGAAGGCATTTTATATGCTGATATAGATATGCAAATGATCGCTGACATGGCTCATTGGCATGACGCTACTGGACATTATTCACGTCCTGATGTAGCAAGCCTTCTATTAAACAAAGACCCTTATCAAGTAGCTCGCAGTATAAATAACTTTGATAGCCTAGGGAAATCATTTGATCAAAATGCTATGAATCAGCCATCACCAGAACAATTACTAAAAAAAATACAACAACTAGAAGAAAAATACTCCGAACTTTTAACTAGTGATCTCAACAATCCAACTAGACTTTTATCTCCTACCCCACGATAATACAACATAATGTCATAAATGAATGTTTTTGATAGATTTTATAGTAAAAATGCTGGTGTGGATTTGAAGTATTGAAAGAAAAAGATTTCAACATTAATAAGGGAGGTATCTAGTGCCAAATTAGATACATAATATACTATATAAGTAGGTATGGGATGTATTACAAGTGGATTTGAATGGAAATCTAACAAAAAATTTGACAAGAACTCTGAATCAATGAAAGCGGAAGAAGTCCAAAAATCTACACTTACCAGTTTGTCTATGTGCATTGCCGAAATTGCTTCAGCAAAAGAAGTTGTTGATAAATTAGAGAGTTCAAAAGTAATAGCTAGGTAAAAGACTATAAACTGGTTCTTTCTTAGTGTAGGAAACTTGCTTTAGTTTTCAACTAATCAATAGCGTAAGTTCTTTATTAAAAGGGATTGGAGATATTTGTTGAACTGAACCTCGAATAGGTCCACTTTTCTTAAAGTGTCTACCATTCGGGGTTCAGTTCACCTTATGAATATTAAGAATTTAAATCGAAGAGAGAGAGTATATAACAATCCGACGGTCAATGCTGATTCATTCGATAAAAGGCAGTTTGGTATGTCAACACTAAACTAGACAACTTTTTTAAGGTGTTCAAGTTTGAACTCTATTGGGCTGACATACCCAAGAGTTCCATGAATTCGTATGTGATTAAACCAGTGGACATAGTCCTGTA